>OLFV01000712.1_pt1 | contig 37310 bp, 43 predicted proteins | sample 1605551 | NCBI WGS metagenome assembly OLFV01 (sample SAMEA3888922, study PRJEB22519) | human gut metagenome | biome: human gut; feature: human-associated habitat; material: faeces | place: Denmark | collected 2011 | reverse complement strand
TACTGAGTCATTTTTCTAAAAAAAATTTGTTTCACATCATTTACAAATATACAAATCGTTTTTATATGATGGTATCTCCTTTGAAATTTGGTATAAAACTGTCACTTTGGCTTTCTTCTTCTTGAGTAAAACAGTTTCTCACTCCTAAATCATAAGCATAATCTATTAGTTCATTATATTCTTGCACGGTTACTCTTCTATTTAATTCTTTATATTTTAATTCTTTGATTGGAGTATATTGATTCATTATACTTAGTATTATGTTGTCATGGTACTTTGTATATAAATATTTGATTATTTTTTTAGAATCTTCAATATGACCTGGTAAAACTAGGTGTCTAACTATTAGGCCTTTTATTAATAATTCATTATTATATTTTGGTTTTCCTACTTGTCTATACATTTCTTCAATAGCTTTAGTAGCTATATCGTAATAGTTTGAGACATTGGAATATTTTCCTAGATTGTTATCATAGTATTTGAAATCTGGTAAATATATATCTATAAGTCCCTCTAATGATTTTAGGGATGATACTTTTTCATAACCTGATGTATTATATACTATTGGTATAGTTAATCCTTTCTTTTTTGCTAATATTAGTCCTTCTTTGATAAGTGGAATATAATGTGTAGGAGTAACTAGATTAATGTTATTAGCGCCCATGTTTTGAAGTTCTAAACAAATATTACTGAAACGTTCAACACTTATTTCTTCGCCTTTACATATATGGCTTATTTGATAATTTTGACAATATATACAACCTAAGTTACAGTAAGAAAAGAAGATTGTACCTGAACCTTTATCTGATGATAGTATTGGTTCTTCCCACATATGCAAGTGGTAACCACCTATTTTTATTTTATTAGAAGCCCTACAAAAACCTAATTCTTTATTATTTCTATTTACTTTACATTCTCTCGGACATAATGTACAACTATTTAATTCTTCTTTCATATAAATCACAAGATATATTTTATAACAAAAAATAGACTTTTTCAAGTCTATCTAGTTCCAAGTATAAAACAAACTATCATTCCTATTAATAACATGATTGTAGCTATGTTGATAAAACCTTTGCTACCATTTTTTTTAGGAATATCTAATTTAATGCTAGGCATAGTGGAAGTGAATTCTAAATTATCCCCTATTAATCTATTTTCTTTTACTACTGGAAGTGGTAATCTTTTTATTTTATCTTCACTTATACCATTACATTCTTTTATTTTCTCGATATCTTTTCTGTCTCTTTCTCTATTTAATAATAATTTATCTCCTATAATGCATTCTAATGATTCAGTCATATATTTTTTATTATCTGAAGATACATATGGTACAATGTAATCACTTAGTTTGACATTGATATTTTTTATTCTTCCTATTCTTCTTTTACAGTCGAAATTATATTCTATAATGCTATTATCTTTTTCTTCAAAAGCAAATATATTCACTTTTACACCATCAATAACCACTTGAAAGCCATAATCAATATTATTAACGGTATAAGTTAAGCTATCTCTTTTTGGGTCATATAAGTCTTTTTTTCTGAATACTTCTCGCATCATTGCTATATCTTTTTTATTGCATAGTAAATCTAGGCTTAGGTGTTTTCTTCCTGAATCTTCATTTAATAATATATATGGTACTAATCCTCCGCATAAATATGTTTTAGCGGTCGTTTTGTTTAATTTTTCTACTTTATTATATGTATCTAATAACTGAGTATAAGTAAATCCTATTTTATCTAGGTAAGCATTATATGATTCTATGCTGTTATTAAACACGGTATCTATTTTTGTTTTGATAATATTTATATCTTCTACTCTATTTAGAAAAACACTATATAATTTATTAACATTATTTTCTGGGACATCCATACCCATTCGATCTAGCTCTTGTAATCTATTTTCTATATATGATATTATTATTTTATTTTTTTCTTCCATGACGCTCACCTACTATATTATAAATTAATTATAACATATCAAAAGTTATGATGTAAATATAAATAGATTAATTTCCTTAATTTTCTTATGATTATGCTAGAGTTTTTATTTATTTTTTATATTCATGCTTACTTCTTCTTTATCTATTAGATAAAAGTTACCTTTTATAATTTTATAATTATTATTAGTTATTCTAATACCAGTATCATTAGGAAGAGCATATATATTTTTATGGTATTAGATACTGGATATAATTCATTATTTAATAATTCTAGATTATTTATATCAAAATGTGGTTCTATTGTATATGGTATTCTACCTATTCCTTTATATAGTATTGTTTTGTGAACACCATCATCTAAGTCTTTTGAGCAAAGAGAATATATTCCTAGATTAATAGCTCCTGCACTGATACCGATAACTATACCTTTGGATGTTTTTATTGTTTCTTTTAAGTTATATTTTTCTAAGAATGTATTTTGCTTTTGATTTATCTTGGTTTTGACTTACCATGTATTGATAAGCGGTTAACTCTGGAATACTAGCAGTTATGGCTTCTTTACTATAATATTTCTGCCATGGTTTATCAATTGTGGCATATCCTGTTATTTTATTTTCTTTGTCTAATTTATAGTTTTTATTCATTTCACTATAAATATCAATATTCTTTATCATTTGGTATTCCCCCTTTAAATAATTGATATACGTATTATATTATTCTATTTCTGATTAGTCAATCATTTTAATAATTCTTTATATTATTAATTAATTTAATTACTTCATCATAATTTTCATCTAATAATTCTAAACGATATGATCTTATTCCTATTTTTTTATAATAGTCTATTTTATCTAAATAATTAAGATTTTTGTGGTGCATAATATGAGTTATACAATTATCATGTAATATTCTATATTTATTTTGATGAATATCTTCTAGATAATATATATCTTCTTTGGTACATGGACAAGATGACATTTCTTTTATAGGACATGATTTTGTTATCATTAATTCTGGTTTACCATAGACTATTATTTCTACTTTATCTTTTATATAGTCATCTAAGTAGTTATAGTTTATTTCAGGAGATAGTGTTACTCTTTTGACATTATTATCTAATAGATATTTTATACTATAATTATTTACAACATTTAAATAATAATCTGAAATAATATTTCTATCTTTATATTTATGTACTCCTCCTAATTCGGTAACTAATATATTTTTAGCATCATAATTATAGTTATTTACTACTCTTGGTAATCTTAAATATACTTTATTATTATCCTTATATTTGTTATATAACTCTATGGAAGGAGTATATATTCTATCTACATTTTGAGATATTGATGCTTCTAGTTGCTCTTTTGTTCTTACTAATACTGATACTTCATAATTATAATTTTTTTCTTCGTTATAATTTAGTTTTACATCATTTATTATTATCTTTCTTTTTACTTTTGTTCTTGCCTCTACTAACTTACCTGTTAATTCTCTTCTTATATTGTTTATTTCTTTCATATTTACAAATATGTTCTTTTTTATATCTATATTTATGGTATCTATAATAAATGGTGTATTTCCTAGTTTTGATATTTTTTTTTTTATTTCTTCTTTAGTTGTATTTCTAGTAAGTGGTACTTCTACTGGTAGTACTGATGATACTTTATTATTATCTTTATCTTGGAATGTTATAGATAAGTTATTGTCTTTTTCTTCTATGTTTATATCTATTTTTATTTTCTTTTCACTAATAGATAGTATTTCTTTATCTAGATATGGACTTGATGTTTTTACTAATATGTCTTTATCTTTTAGATTTATTTTGTTATCTAGATAAATTATATCTCCTTTACTGGCTTTATTTATAAGAAGATTTTTTTCGTTATAAATAAAGTTGGCAATCATACCTTTATTTGACTGTTTGAATCTTAGTCCATCTTCTTGATATAGATTATCTGATAGTTTTATTTTTATTTTCTTTGGTGTTATATCTATTACTTTTCCTATTTCTAATCCTTGATGATTTGATGATGATATATTCATTACTTTATCACTGAATAAATAACCATTTGTAAAACTTCTATTAAATAGTATTTTTAAATTGTTTTCTTCTTCCTTGGTTATTACCTCTTTGTTATTTTTTTGATAATTATCTATTAGTTTTCTATATATTCTTGTTATATATCCTACATATGAAGGGGACTTCATTCTTCCTTCTATTTTGAAACATGTTATATCTGAATTCATTAATTTATCGAAATTATGGATGGTATTTAATTCTTTAGTACTTAAAAGATATTTATCTTCATTACTTATATATTTACCATTCTTTATTAATTTATATGGTAATCTACAAGGCTGAGTACACTGCCCTCTATTTCCACTTCTACCACCATTTAGACTACTAAAAAGACAACAACCACTATAGGAATTACATAGGGCTCCATGAATAAATACTTCTTTTTCGATATCGACGTTAATATTTTCTATTTGTTCTAAAGTCATTTCTCTATCTAATACTACTTTGGTTACTCCTAAATCTTTTAAGGCTTTTATACCTTCATTATTATGGTTATGTAATTGGGTTGAAGCATGAATTTCAAAATTGGGAAATGTTTGTCTTACTAAAGATATCATTCCTATATCTTGCATTATTAGTGCATCTACTCCGATTTGATATAGGTATTTTATATATTCTATAAAATCTTCTACTTCATTATTATATATTATTGTATTTACTGTTATATATATTTTTACTCCATAAAGATGAGCATATTCTACTGCTTCTTTTAATTCTTCATTGGTAAAGTTTCCGGCAAATGCTCTAGCTCCAAATGATTTTCCTCCTAAATAGCAAGCATCTGCTCCATTATTTATAGCGGCTTTTAAACATTCTATATTTCCAGCGGGACTTAATAATTCTTTCAAGTTTTCACCTCTTTCATATAGTATAGCATATTTTTAGGCAAAATAAAAGAATGCATTCTCTGACAAGTAATGCATTCCCAAGTTTCTGAATAACTACTCGGAATTAATGTCAGTTAATTCAAAATAGCTTCTTATCTTTGAGTTTCTCTCTCATACATATATGTACATCCAATAGATAGATAAGAATTAAGGCCTCTACCTCAATACCCAAACAAATATACTCGCAAAGCATAAAATTTCTAAACAGTAAAACTTCTACCATCAAGATTTGATACCCTTACAAATGTTATCTTTATTGAAGATAAATTATAGGTATTTTTTTATGCTTTGCTTTGTATGTTTATCTATTAGACAGTTTAAGTGTAAACCATTTTTTTACAAATGTCAAGTGTTTTTAATAAAAAAATGAAAAAAATGTCATTTTTTTTCTATTTGTTCAATTATTTGTCTTATTTTTCTGAATCTATGATTTAGTCCTGACTTACTTATTTCATTTCCTGTTTCTAGGGATATTATTTCCGCTAATTCTGATAGAGAACTCTCTTTATATTTCATACGATATTCTATTACTTGTTTTAATTTATCATCCAATAAATCTACCATATCTAATTCATATAGTTTTTCTATATCTTTTATTTGTTTATTAGCGGTCATAAATACTTTATCAATATTTGCTTGTTCACAATTATTTAGTCTGTTTGTCATATTTTTATGATCACGATATATTCTTATATCTTCGAAGTACATTACTGCTGAGAAGGCTTTTATTATTCTTAAGAAGTCGGATATCTTTTCAGCTTCTTTTATATATACTGTATAATTTTTTTCTCTTTTTATTATTTTACTATTTAAATCATAGGTATTTAATAGTTTATTTACGTACTCTGAATATTCTTTTGTATCTAATATGAATTCTAAATGATATCTTGATGTTTTAGGATCGTTTACTGAGCCTGATACTAGGAATATTCCTCTTAAATATGCTCTTAATGAATCTTCATCTGATATTATATATTCTTTTGGTATACTTAAATATTTGTTATTATCTATTATTGAGAGATCCTCTAGTAATTCTTTATTTTTTTCAGTTATATTTAATATATATGTAAAGCCTTTACCTAGTTTTTTATTTCTTATGGTTATTTTTGGTGTTATACCGTATATATTTTTTATTAATTTAAATGTTCTTCTGGCAACTGCATTGCTTTCTATTGTTATACTTATATTTGGCGTTATGGTAGCAGCTATACGCATGATAGCTGATAGTTCTGATATATCTTCTAATCTTGTTGTTTCTAGTCTTGATACTTCTTCTTTTACTGTACTTGTAAAACTCATATTATTCTAACTCCTTTACAATATAATTAAATATAGCTAAAGCAGTACGATATGGATTATGTCTTACTTTATCTTCTTCTATTTCTAATAGTTTATCTTCTAGAATTTCAACATTTAAGTCTTTTAATTTTGCATAATCTGTTTCAATAGGACTTGCTTGTTCCTTTACGTATCTTTCTTTTATATTATCTGGTACTACTTCATTATTTACTAATACAGTATCGATAAAATTATCTTCAACATAGGAATTTATTTTGTTTATGCAATCTGATACTTTATAATTATCTGTTTCTCCGTGTTCGCTCATTATATTGCATACATACATTTTTTTAGCTTTAGAGTTTTTTAATACTTCTTTTACTTCTTCAGATAACAAGTTTGGTATTATACTTGTATATAAACTACCTATACCTAATATTATTAAATCTGCTTCTTTTAGGGCATTTAATACTTCTTTGGTTGGTGTTACTTTGTTTTTATATTCTATATAGTCTATTTCTTGTCCTGCTTTGGTTATTTTGCTTTCTCCTTCTATTATACTACCATCTTTAGTATGAGCTATTAATATTGGATTATCTTCAGTAAATGGCAATATTCTACCTTTTATATTGAATATTTCTGATAATGATGTTAATGATTCTGTTAAATTACCTGTTATATTATATAGAGCCGCTAATAAGAGATTGCCTACTGGATGGTTATTTAAATTACTATCAGTAGTGAATCTATATTGTAATAGTTCTTCTATTAATGGCTCTACTTCTGATAATGAAACTAATACATTTCTTATATCTCCTACGGCAAATATATCAAATTCTTCACGTAATTTACCACTTGATGATCCGTCATCTGCTACAGATACGATAGCAGTTATATCTAAAGGAAATTGTTTTAAGCCTCTTAGTAGTACTGATAGACCTGTTCCGCCTCCTAAAACAACTATTTTTTTCATATTCCACCTCTTAACCATTATACTATAAATTATTTTAAAAATAAAGTATTGTTACTTATATGAAAGAAAAAGAAGATAATTTTGTTAATTTTCTTCTTTTGATTTTCTTTTTTCTTGTATTTGGGAATTTATATCTAATATTATTTTAGATGGTACTATTTTGATTAAGAAGCGATTTAGTTTCATGTTTGGTGGAACTATTATTAGTTTATTTTTGAACATACCATCTATAGCTATTTTACTGGCATAATCACTTGTTAATGATGAGATGTTAAACTTTACATCTGCTACATTATTGAAATTGGTATCTACTGGTCCTGGACAGAATATGGATATTTTGACATTTGAATTATCTTTTCTTAATTCTTCATATATTGCCAATGATAAGCTTACTATATAGTTTTTAGTAGCGTAATATGTTGCCATATATGGTCCTGGCATTAATCCTGCCATGGAAGCTACATTTAGGATTCTTCCATAATTTCTTTTGGTAAAATCTTTTAAGAATAGTTTTGTTAGTATATGATATGCTTTTATATTTAAATCTATCATATCCATTTCTTTATCTAAACTTGTTTCGGTAAACTTACCTGCATCACCAAAGCCAGCATTATTTATTAATATATCAATATTTTCGTCTTTTACTTTATTATATAATTCTATACAGTCTTCTTCTTTAATTAGATTATAGCCATAGGTAGCAATGACATTTTTATCATCTTTAAATATTTTATCTAAATTTTTTTTATCTTTGGATACTAATATTAGTTTGTAATCAAAACTAGATAAATACTTAGCCATATCTCTTCCCATTCCAGAAGAAGCCCCTGTTATTAATACTTTCATTGTTAATCCTTTCTATTAAAAGAAATAATCACTAGTGATTATTTTTCTTCTAATTTATCTATTACTTCTTGTGCTGCTGAAATTACTTTTTCTCTTAAATCGTTAGCCATTCCCTCAAGCACTGGAGTACCTTTTTCTTTAGCTAGTTTTACTAAATCTTCTGCTTTATCTTGTAGTTCTTTTCCTTTTTTCTTAGCAGCTTTTAGTACTTTTTCTTTATTTAAATCTTCGATACCATTTGTTACTTCTTCTACTTTATCTTTGAATTCTTTCTTGATATCTTCTACTTTCATTTGATCAACATCTTTGATGATATCGTCAATTTTTTTCTTGATATCCCTTCTTAAATCTGATCCTTTTTTAGGGGCAAATAATAGTGCTAATCCTGCTCCTACTGTTGCTCCTAATGCTATTTTTCCTAATCCTTTTTTACTCATTTTTATCTTCCTTTCCTTTAAATAGTTTTTCTATTAATAAAGCTACACCATCTACTATTCTATCTGTTATTGCTGTAAACTTTCCTGTTACTAGGCCAACCATTTCAAATAGGCCATCTAGTGTTTTTACTTTTCCACTAATATTATCAACAACTTTCTCTATTTTATTCATTGTAATGATAAGCTTTATAGTTAATATTATTAATGTTACTAATAATATAGCACCTAAAATATATAATATTGTTGGTAAAACCATTTCCACTGTCATTATTTCTTATCCTCCTCTTCGTCATACATTGAATCTATTAGATTAAATATATCATTTGAATCATCGGTTTGTGTAATGTCTTCAGTGCCTTTTAATATTTCGTTTATATCTTCTTCATCGTGAGTTAAACTTTCGAATTCTTTAGTATCTTCAAGAAAATCTTTATCTTCTAACTTCTGTTTATTTTCTTTAGCTTTTATTGTTTGTCTTGTTTCTGGTTTTTCTTTTACTTCTATTTTTTCGGCTTTAGATTCTTCTTCATTGTGATCTACTATTTTTACTTCATCTGTTATATCTACTGTTTTTGGTTCTTCTTTTTTTGGTGGTTCATAACTTACGCCAAAGTCAAAATAGTTATCTTCAGCATCTCCTAATGATATGTCCTCTGCTGGGCCTTCTTCAGTCATACTTGCTAAAAGATTACTATTATCTATCTGTGGTTTTCTATCAGCATTTTTTGTTATTTTTACCTCTTGATATAGCTCACAATTTTCACACATAACATTTTTTAAATCATCAGTTAATGTACCAAAAGCTTTATTTCTTACTGTTTCGAAGTCAACCTTTCTAGATGGTCTTTGTATTTCATAAGAATTTTCATCTTGAACCTTTACTTCATCTTTAGTATAATTTTTATCTAATACTCCATATACAGGAGATATGACTGGAGTTGGTCTAAATTTTTTTGGTTTTGGTTCTTCTTTTTTAGCATATAACTCCGCTATTGGTTTTTCTCTTTCTCTTTCTTTTTGTAGAACATTTTGTTTACTATATCTTAAATCTGGAACTAAATCAGAATCATCCATATCAATTGGAAAAGCAAAGTTATTAGAAGTTCTTGTTTTTACAATTTCTCTATCACTTATAACATTTGTTTTAGGAACTGGTTCTTCTCTTACTTTTCTTGCTTCTTCTCTTTTTTGTTCTTCTTCTATTTTATTACGCATAAAAGTAGGAAGTTTATGTTCTTCTTTTTCTTCTACTTCTATTTCTTCTGTTTCTACTACTTCTTCTTCATCAGAGAATAAGTCTTTTACTTTATCAAAAAATTTCATACTGTCTCTCCTTTTTAATATTCTGGTAAATCTGGTGTCTTATTTTCTTCCTCTTGAACATATTCACTTAAATACTCAGAAAACTTACTCTTGGTATTATCTGGTTTTTGTATTTTATATTCTTTATCAATATTTGAACCATGCTCATCTTCCAGAATTTTCTTTATTAGATTGTCATTATAATTGATACTATTTAATATAATCATACTATTTGCAAGAACATTCTCGATTTTTGTCTTTGGTACATAAGATTCTATTTTAGCATAATTATAAACTACTTTTATAAAGTATAAATCTTTATCTTCTGTTATAACTACATATCCTACTTTATCATCTTTATTTATTTTGTGATAATAGTAACTATTATTAATCATATTATCATCTAAGTTTAATGTATTGTGATAATAATAGCTCACAGAATCAACATATAAGTACATAAATGTATCTTCTGTTTTTAATTTTTGGTTATAATCTTTATCGTATACCTTTGATACTCCTAAAGGCAAATAATATGTATATCCTAAGGATGTTGTATTTTGATTATTATAATTATTATTTATAATTTTATCTATAATAATACTATAGTCATTAACATTGTCTATTCTAGTACATCCTACACATAGTATCAGTATTAATAATAGTATAATTTTTTTTTTCATATCATACCTCTTCTACATTATAACAAAAAAAGGTGGAAATTGAAATAGTTTTTTTTATTTTTATATAAAAAGGATAGTATTTATAGTACTTTAATTAATAATGTTACAGTTTAGAGACCTTAGGCTCTAAACTTTTTCTAATGACCTTAGGCATTAGAAAACGGCGAGCAACAAAGTGTGAGACGAAAAAAAGCTTATTATTATAAGCTACTTTAATATTTTTACAAAGGATAATTCTATAAATCCTAAAGACATTAATATTAAACTATTAAATATAAATTTATTTTGAATAGTATTTGCTATGACAGATAAATTTATAGTACTAGTACTATTTTTTATCATATAACTTAGTACTATACTTATTATAATAGTTAACATGCTAGATAATATAGTTATCTCACTAGTTAATTTTAATACTAATTTTTTATCTTTAGTTACTATATATAGTATTATAGTTATGATTATTATAAATAATATTATATATAACATATTAAGCTTCCTTCACTGATACTTCTAAATCATATAGAAAATCATTTATATCATCAGAATATATTTTACTATTTTCTAGTACTTTTTTCTTTAAATAGTATGGAATAGTATTATCATTATTAGTGGCTTCTTTAATCATATTATATATTTCATCACTTGTTAATTTGGAATTTATATTTTTATTTATTTTGTAATCAACTATTTTATTTAATACTATTTGTAATTTCTTATCTAATTCTTTAGAGTTTATTAATATATTCATTTCTTCTTCAGTAATATCTAGGGTATTTTTTACATCATAATATGTTTCGTTATATTCATTATTATCCCCTGTTAAAAGATCTTTAATGGTTATTTTATTTATTATTTCATTAACACCACTTTCACTTTTGACATTTATTATTACGGCATAAGTACTTGCTATGGTATATGCTAATGTTAATAATATTATTAGTAATACTACTAATAGTCTTTTTTTCATGTTATCACCATTATTATTATTTCTTTATTTATATTTATTATACAAAAAAAGAAATATAGTTTTGTTCTATATTTCTTGCATAACTGTTATTATCATTGGTTTGTTACCAGTTTCTTTTATTAGGTATTTAGATAATTCATCTCTAATTATATTTTTTACTTTGTTGTATTCGATATATTTTACTGATTTGGTATTCTTTATTATTATATCTTCAGATATTTTCTTTATTTCGTTTATTAATTCATATGAATCTCTTACATAGACAAAACCTCTTGTTAATACTTCTGGTCCAGATATTATCTCTTTTGTTTGTTTATTTAATGTTACGGATATTATCATTATACCGTTATCTGATAACATTTCTCTATCTTTTAATACTACTTCGCCAATATCATCTGATGAGTTTCCATCTATTAAAATAGATCCTGATGGTACCTTCTCAAAGGTATCTTTTAAAATACCATTTTCGATAGTTACAACATCGCCATTTTCTTTAAGTAAGATATTTTCACTTGGTATACCCGCTAAAGAAGCAATATTAGCATTTTGAACTTGATTTTTATACTCTCCTCTTATTGGAAAATAGTATTTTGGATTCATTAAATCTATCATTGTCATTAAATCTTCTGATGAAGCATGATGCGATAGATATTTTTTAGGGGATAATGTTACTACTTCTGCTCCAGTCTTAGATAATTCATCTAATAAATGATAATATGTTTTTTCTCTATTTTCATAGATTGGTGTTGCTAAGAACACTGTATCTTCTTCATTTAATTTTATGAATTTATCATAACCATTAGCTATTTTCATAATGTTATAGTATGGTTTTTCTTTCTCATTAGCATTTAATATTACAACATTTTTATCATTTATATTTGATAAGTCCCCTATTATTTTTTTATCAATAGTTAAGTATTTGTTTTCTAAAGCTGTATCTATTATACTTTTTAGTCTTTTACCCATGATTACAACTTTTCTATTTGTATTTTCTACTTCACTAAATAATTCTTGAATACGATATAAATGTGTATCTGTTACGTTAAATATTATTCTTCCTTCGCTAGTATTTAGTGTTTCTCTAATTAGATTACTTATACGATGCTTAGGGGATGTGAATCCTTCTTTATCAGCATAGCATGATTCTGTTAATAAACATAAGACATTTTGTTTTCCTATATAGGCTAATTTTCCTATATCTGTCTTGTATGGGCCTTTCATTATTGGATCAATAACGAAGTCTGATGCATAAAATATTACTCCATCCTTGGTATATATGGCATAACCAAAGTTATCAGGAGCTGAATGTGATAAGGATACAGGAAATATTTTTACTCCTTTGATATCTATAGGAATATAAGCTTTTATTTCTTTTAAATTATTTGTACTTATATGATATGTTTCAAATTCTTTTCTTACGACATCTATTGTATACTTTGATGCATATACTGGGACATCCCCTAATTCAGGGACAATGTCTGATAATGCTCCGATATTCTCATCGTGAGCGTGTGTTAGAAAAATTCCTTTTATTCTTTTTTTATTTTCTTTTAAATAACTTATATTTGGTATTATATAATCGATACCTAATGTCATTTCATCGGCATATTTTAATCCTGCCTCAAAAACAAAGATATTTTTATCTATTTCGATAACAAACATATTTTTTCCGTTTTCATCTAGTCCTCCTAATGAAAACATTTTTATTTTACTCAATTTTATTTCTCCTTTCTTTACAAGTAAAAGACCTTTATAATTATAGCAAAAAAATGAAAAAAGTGCAAGAGGCATGTATTTTGTTTGCCTAGTGCACATATTTTTATTTTTTTCTTATTCTTTTCTTTACTTTATCTTTACTTCTTATAATCTTATTTACTGGATATGTATATGTTTTTGTGTCTTTGATTGTTCCACTAATGGTTTTGATGTTTTTATTACTATATTGGTTATTATGAATACTTGTATTTAATAATAAGGTTATGGCCGCTAAGGAAGTGGATGTTAATAATGTAATGAGTGGTGGTATATTTATATATAACATTAATATTGTAATAATTAAAAAGATTAGTATTGGTATGATAGTATTATATATTTTATTTATTAGTTTTTTCATAATGTACCTCTAATAATATATATGATTATAGGTTTTAAGGTATGAAAAAAGAGGAATTGTTCCTCTTATAAAGTATTTATTTGCTCTTTTACATTCATTAAGATTTTACTTACGATAGTGGCATCTGTTCCTCCACCTTGGGCAAAGGACTTATTACCTCCTCCATTTCCTCCTGAACGTACTGATAAATCTTTTACTATTTCACCACAGTTAATACGATTTGATGTTGCTTTTGCTATATAATTAACTGAGTTATTTTCATTTACATTGGCTAATAGTACAAAATTATTATCTCCTATTTGATTACTCAAGGCTGAAGCTATTTGCTTTAATGATGCTATATCATAGCCATTAGTTATTGTTATTATAGTAGTTATACCATTTATTTCTTCTTTTATTTCTAAGAAACTTGATAAATCACTTACTGATTTTTCACTTTTTTTAGTAGTAAATTCTTTCTCTAATTTCTTTAGTGATTCTCTTAATGTTTCTAATTCGTTTTTATTTATAACTATATCTCTGTAACTAGTTGGAATATCATTATTAATATTAAAGTTAAAGTTTAATTCAATATCTAATTCTTTAGCAGCATTTATTATTTTTTTTGCTTTATCTAATAATTTGATCATTTCATCGTTGTATTTTTTTATTTCTTCTTCAAGAACTTTAGGAATATTTGCATCTGTTGCTCCAATTATACGATAAGTATCCGCTCCTTTATTTTCTACTATAGCAATAGCGAATTTATTTATATCTTTAGTATTTGATACATGAGTACCTGCACATAATTCAATAGAGGGGCCTAGTGTTACTACTCTTACGGTACTACCATATTTATCGCTAAATAAAGCCATGGCACCTTTTTCTTTTGCTTCTTTGATATTCATATATTCTATATTTGTTTCATAGCCTCTTTGTATTTTGTCATTTACTAGATTTTCTACTTTTAGTATTAGTTCATCTGATAGTTTTCCTTGGTAAGTGAAATCAAAACGTAAACTTTCTTCATCTACTTTGGATCCTGCTTGATGAACGGCATCTCCTAATAACTCTTGAAGGCTTTTTTGAAGTAAATGTGCTGCTGAATGATTCTTCATGATAGCTAATCTTTTTTCTTTAGATACATGGGTTAGTATTTTATCACCTTTATTTATTGTTCCTTCTAATACTTTAACTTCTAGTAAGTGTTGGCCATTTGGTGCTTTGATGACATTTGTTACTTCTAATTTACATTTATCATTTTTTAAATATCCTGAGTCTGATACTTGGCCACCGCTTTCGGCATAGAATGGATTTTCTTTTAAGAATATATAGCAGTCTTCACTACATGTATCTACAAAGTTATTATCTTTCATGATGGCTAGTACTTCTGTTTCTAATCCTAATTTATCATAGCCGACAAACTTACTTTCTTCTTTATAATTTATTAGTAATTCATTTTGAAGATTCATACTGCTAATTAGTTTTCTATTTTTACGAGCTAACTCTTTTTGAGCGTTCATATAGGCTTTAAACTCTTCTTTATCTACAGTAAATCCTTTTTCCATAGCGGCTTCTTCTGTTAGTTCTATTGGATATCCATATGTATCATATAATTTAAAGGCATCTTTACCACTAATAACTTTATTTTTGTTTTTGAATAGTTCTTCTAATTTCTTTTCTCCTGATAATAGGGTTTTTTGGAATAGTAATTCTTCTTTAGATATTAGTTCTTTTACCTTTGGCATTGTTCCTACTAATTCTGGATATACTTCTTTGTAGTTATCCACTACTACATCTACTAATGGTGATAGAAATTCTTTATTTATATTTAGTTTTCTACCCATTCTTGAGGCTCTTCTTAATAGTCTTCTTAATACATAACCTCTTCCTACGTTTTCAAATACTGCTCCATCTGATAAAGCAAATGTTAAAGTTCTTATATGATCTGCTATTACTTTGAACTGCATTTGACCATTATATGGAATGTTACATATTTCTTCTATTTTATGCATTATTGGCATAAATAAATCTGTTTCATAGTTTGTTTCTGTCTCCTGTAGAATACAAGCCATTCTTTCTACACCCATACCTGTATCAATATTTTTATGTGGTAATTCTGGATATTCTTCTCTTGATAGTCCTTCAGTAGCGTTAAATTGGCTTAATACGTTGTTCCATATTTCTATATAACGATCGTTTTCTTCTTCGTTTTGAAGCATAGATATGCCTCTTTTTTGTTTATCATATTTTTCTCCTCTATCATAGAAGATTTCGGTATCTGGGCCTGATGGACCTGGGCCTATTTCCCAAAAGTTTGTATCTAGTTTTATTAGATGTGATGGTTTTACTCCTAATGACAACCATATATTATATGTCTCTTCGTCATGAGTATATACTGTTATGTATAATTTGTCTTTATCCATTGCAAAGTATTTCGGACTTGTTAATAATTCCCAAGCCCAAGGAAGAGCTTCTTTTTTAAAATAATCGCCGATACTAAAATTACCTAACATTTGGAAGAATGTATGATGTCTAGCTGTTTTTCCTACTTCTTCAATGTCACCAGTTCTAATACATTTTTGGCAACTTACTAGTCTTTTGTTTTTTGGTACTACTGTTCCATCAAAGTATTTTTTCAGTGGTGTTACACCAGCATTTATCCATAATACTGTTGGATCATTTTGTGGAATTAATGATGCTGATTCTATATATGTGTGCCCTCTTTCTACAAAAAAGTCTATGTATGTTTTTATTATTTCATTTCCTGTTAACTTTTTCATTTTGTCTCCTCCTTATATATTTTATATATATCTTTTTCTAATTGTTCTAATGTATCATTAGTTACTTCATAATCAAAGTTTGTATAATTATCCATAGCGGTTTCTGTTATATGGCTTTGTTGATTTGAAGATAAATCTGATTCAAAATTTATTCTATTTATGTGGATGGCCACTACATTATCAAATTTTGCTTTAACACTATCTATTTCTTTTGGTAATCTTATATCAGGAACTATTATAGCATCATAAAAATATGAATATATTTCTATATCATCTAATTGTCTTTCTATCAACATATCAGCTTTATTTAGCTTATTTCTAATAACATCAGTTCCTAATTCCTGCAACAACTGTCTTGGTTTTGTTTCTTCTTTACCATCCCAACCAGTCATTTCACTAGCATAAAATTTTATATATTTTCCTGCTCTAGAGTATATTACTTTTTTTCCATCAGCTTCATAAAATTTTTTTAAGAATTCCGCGGTAGTATCCTTACCATTTCTTGCCTTTCCACTTAATAAGTATATTTTTGGATGTTTATTTGTTATTTCCATATTTACCAGACCTTTCATATTTCTTTTTTATTATACCAAATTATGACAAAGAAGTAAATTATTTTTATTTATTTAACTATTATTTACTTTACTTATCTTGACACTATTATCTTTGTACTTACTATGGTTTAGTATTTTTATTTAAAATGTTATATTTTTTTCTTTACCAAGTTATACTTAAATGGTATAATGAAAATATGAGGTGGCCAATATGAATAAAAAGAATAAATATGGTAAGGCTATATTAGTTACTGGCTTTATTGCAATTGTTGTGGTTACAATTTGTGCTTTTCAAAAGGATAAAATTGTTTATAAATATTATGAATATACAATAGATAAGAAATATTCTAAAATCAATATTAATGATTATTATAAAGATGATAATTTTAATTATGTTGATGATTATACTGAAAGTGGAATTAAGAACAGAAATGATTTAATAAATTCTATTTACTATGCTATTAATAGTGGTACTGATTATATTGAAAGATATATTGATAGTGATTATACTAATTATATTAATGATATTAATACATTAACTGCTTATAATGGAGCTGAATTTAAAAAGGTTATTTCAACTCTTAATAATTTTGTTCATCCTTATAATAGTTCTAATAATATTAAAATTAATTATGGTGGAGACTATAAAATAGGTATTAGTATTAGTAGAGCTTATACAAAAGATGAAATTAATGAAATTAATAATAAAGTTGATAAGATACTTAATGAAAATGTTAACAATAATATGCCCCCTAAAGAAAAAATTAGAGCTATTCATGATTATATTATTGATCATACTGAATATGATAAGCTTAAATATGAAAATAAAAATGATGATACTTATAAATCTAATACTGCTTATGGTGTTTTAATCGAAGGATATGGTACCTGCAACGGATATGCTGATGCTATGGAAATATTCTTGGATAAAATGAATATTATTAATTATAAAATTAGTAATGAAGAACATATTTGGAATTTGGTTTATTTAGATGGTAAATGGTATCATTTGGATCTTACTTGGGATGATCCTATTAGTGATATTAACATTAATAGAGATACTTACTTTTTGATTAGTACTAAGACATTAGAAAAAATTAATGATGGTACGCATACTTTTGATAAAAATATATATAGCGAAGCTGCTTAAGGCTCCGCTAATTTTTTTATTATAAATAATAATGCTCCTAATAATGCACATATCATATCTTCCATTGTATCATATAATCCTATATCTATATATCCACCATATTCTTGAATAAAATCTATGTTATTTATATAAAGAGAATTTATTTCTTTTTTTACGGCTTTATTTTTATCTGGTGAAAATAATGTTGATGTTATACTTGTTACAATAGTATCTTTTTGCATATCTTTATTAAATACATTATCAATGGTAAATTCTGTTATTTCCCATAAAGCTGCTACGGCCATAGATAGTAATAGGGAAAATACTACTACTAATTTTTTATTGTTATCTTTGGTTATTTTATTTAATATGTATATTGATAATGATGCTACTATAAATGAGCTTAAGGTATGCATTATATCATCATAGTACCATACTTTATTATATAGATTATGTATTTCTCCTAATACTTCTGTTCCTATAATAAATATATATATTAGTAATTGTAATTTATATGGTATTTCTAATTTCTTTTTGATATAGTCTGTTAAAAACAATAGAAATAATGTAAATAATGATAAAAAAATAGTAGTTAAATTGAAGTTCAGTAATGCTACTAGTAACTCAATAATAACTGCTATTTTTATTATATTTAGTATTTTATTTTTCATATACTCACCTATCATAAGTATATGATATTTATTTTTTTATATTATTTGTTTTCTTTTTCATTTATTTTAGGTAATGAACTAAAGTCATTATCTAAAATACGGAAACTATTTTGATATATTACTTTATCAAGTGTAACATCTATTTTATAGTAATCATTTGAAACTATTACATTTTCATCAGTTAAATCTATTTTTTTATACGTATCATTTGCCTTATCATAATACTCTAATAGACTTTGATATGAACAGTTTAAATATGACATTGGACTTAATTCTATCTTTTGGCTACCAACTTCAATAGTGGTAGCTTCAGGGAAAAAGTATAGGTCAATACCATCATAATAAAAGGCATGATCTTGAGGGGAATTTATATTTTTTTGATTTAGATAATATAAATTATTTTTTTTATATACTTCTGCTAAAGATGATATGCTATATACTTCATCTTTTATTGGAAATATTATTGACATTGCTTTAGGGAATATTACATTATCTTTACCTTTTATGTATATTGGTATGCTACTTAAATTTACTACTTCATCTTTGGGTTCATACTTTAATATAACATTTTTTTTGTTACGGGATATTTTTGCTTTATATTCTAACTTTAAACTGGAAAAATATTGATACACATCTACTTCTTCTGTTTTGGCATATCTATTATTTTTATATTCTCTAGTATATAGGAATACCGCTATTAAAATAACTATAATAAGAAATACTGGTATTAATATGTTATATTTTTCTTTTATGAATTTTTTCATTTTTTCACCTTCTTAATATCTAAATTTATAGTTAGAACTTAAATCTTTAATTACTGTTTCATTTGATTTTATATTTGTTAAACTTAGAGATATGGAATCTTCTTCTTGTAGTCCTGTAATTGGTGCATGTCCTACTGTATTTCCGTTTAATGTTATTTCATTTGTTGATACTACTTCACCATTCTTTGTTATGGTTAATGTACCTGATGTTAATGGATAACTATTGTCTGTTGTAATTAGATAATCTATTCCATCTTTACTTGTTCTTGTTACTTTTAATGATACTTGTGGTTTTTTAGTAGTTATATTAACTTTATCAAATGTTTCAACGTGCATCTGATTTTCATCATCTATATAACTATATTTAAATGTTAATTCATAATTTGTATTAGGAAATACATTATTACTTATTTCGTATGATGTTGAACCACTATTTAAATATATGGTATCAATATTGCTTGAATTTTCTTTTTTTACTTCCATATATACTGATGAATATTCTTTTTTAGGATCATATATTACATAATCAACACTAATTTTATTTACAGTACTTGTTACCGCTATGACGGATGTTCTTTTAGTAGCTTTCTTTATTTCTTCAATAACTACATTATTTTTGCCTGTATTACCTTCGCTACCATTTCCACCATTAGTGGTATTATTTCCATTAGCTATACTATTATCGGTTACACCAGTTACACCATTATTAGCAGTTGTATTGCTTTCAGATGAGTTTCCTTTATTATTATCTTCTTCTGGTATTAAATCTTCTTTAGTATAGGTATTAGAAGATCCTATTATTTTCTTTAAATCTATTTTATCGCTACCATATACTAATATTTCATTTGCTATATCAAATGTGTAATTTGATGTTACGATGGTAGTGGCAGAGAATGTTTTTAGATTTACTTTGTGATTTGTAAGTGTTGCATTTCCTACCTTATCTAGATCAATCATTAAGAAATCACTTGTTGATAATAATCCATCTGCTGATTTTATTTCTTTATCTACTACTAAATATTTTCGATCTTCTAATTTATAGAATTTTGTTAAAGCTGTGCTTTTAATTACTGTTTCACCACTAGTTATATTTATTTCATCACCACTACTAATTTCATAATATTTTCCATAAAGTTTCAAAACTCCTGTATCTTCATTATATGTAATAGCGGTATTGCCTAATTCGGTACTTATTTTATCTTGAATTAGATAATATTTTTTATTCCATTTGGTCTTTATAACTGCTGGTTTTTCTGTTTTTATTATGGTTTTATCTTTATCAAATACTAATGTTTTTTCTTCTACTTTATATTCGTTTTTATCTCGTGATAAAAATAGGTTGATAACTAGAGAAAACATGACAATTATCAGTGCTGAAATTACTAATATTATGCCTATATTTCTCTTGTTTTTTTTATCATATTTTCTCATTTATATCATCCTTTCTATTTTCCTTCATATTTGAATGTCTTAGAATCACTAGTACTATCCCCTATTTTTAGAGCAGTTATTTTTCCATTTTTATCTTTATAATAGTATATTAATTTTATATTGTTATTTAATCCTAACTTTTGATTCTCATCTGTTGTTACTTCTATGGTTGGATATTCATCTTTATCTAGTTTAAATACTAATTGATTACCAGTAGTAGTATTACTTTGTCCTATTAAGCCTGAACCTACTTTACCAAATCCTTCAACTGTCATTGAGTATTCAATACCTGCTATATACTCTTGTAAATTAGTTGCTCCTTTAAATGTTATTAATACTTTATTGTTTGATAGTGCGGTTGGAGTTACTGCTCCTAGGGAGAATCCTAATTCACTCTTTGTATATTGACTCTTTCTTGCATATATTTTTGTTTCTTTTTCTTCATCTGGTAAAGAAATATTATTTCTATATATATCTGATGATACATAAATTGAATAGTTGGTATCTGGTTTTAAATTAGTGAATGTTATTTCTATTTGATTGCTACCATATTTAGCTAAATTAATAGTTTTACTACAGTTATCTTCATTACCTGCTGGACATACATGGTTGTAATCAGCATCTTGTAATTCTATAAATAATAATCCATCTTTAATTACTTTATCTCTATCTTCTAATGTGATAATGTATTTAATTCCATATGTGAATCCTGAATCATTTTTATTTACTATTGCTTCTTGTTTTATCGTAAATGATGGTTCTTTTAATTCGTGGAAGTTTTGACCCGCTGTAATATTTTTATCAGACATTGTGTCTTCGAATAATTTTAATTCTTTACCTTTATCTGTTGTTATAGCAGTAACGGTAAGAGTATAATAATCGTTTCCATATACTAAATTATCTTTAGTTATATCTCTTGATAATATTGCTTTTCTTCCTTTACCGATGTTTTCATCATTTATTTCTTCATTAGTTACTTTTCCATCAAATATTAATTCTCCATCTGGATTATGTACTTCATATTTGATATCAAAGTTTTTATTATTTTTCAAATATGTTGTTAATTTCATTATTCTATTTAGGTATACATTATCTATTGTTTTTGAATCATAATTATAGGCTACTCTATCAAGTATTTCTTCTGCTCCTAAAGTTTTAAAAGTACCCATATACTCTACATAACCTTCTTTTTCATAATCGAATAATGGTGTTTTTACATTTTCTCCATTTTTATTCATATCTGCAGATATTTTATAATAATATCTAGTATCTGGATCTAATCCTGCAAAAGATATCTCACTTTTTAGACTTTCATAATCTGTTTCAAATGTGTCTACAGGAACATATTCTTCTTTGCAATCTTCTTCATCTTCACCACAAGTTTTCATAGTATAAATGTCTATATAGAATTTATATTTGCCATCTGTTTTAATAAAGTCACTTTCTAAAATGCTATCACTTGCAGATACATATACATTCATAGCAGTTCCATTAATTGTTGGTGTTGGTTTTGATGTTGATACTTTAGGTGTGATACTTGTAAATTTGAATTTATTATTATCTGTTTGAATATTTATTTTGTCTAAAACTTTTGGATTTAATGTATATTTAGTATTTTTATCTCTAAATCCACTTAATCCTAAGTTAGCTATACCATCTTTTTTAATAAAGTCACCATATTTAATAAATTGATTTTTACTTTTATCAACAATATCAGTTGATGTTATATACCATACATCATTTTGATTTTTTTCTGTTTTTACTTCATAGCCAAATATTCCTGTAGGTTTGTTTGAAGTTGCATATGAGCCATTTGGATTTAAATATAAATATTGTCCTGGCATTTCTAATGATGTTGTTTGGAAAACATATCCTAGTTTAGAAGCATCTTTTTCTCCTACTACTCCTAAACTTTGGAAGTAATCTCCTAATAGTGATTTTTGACTAAATCCTGTATATCCTGTGTCATAAAATCCTACTAATGAAACCTGAATATCTTTACCTTTGAATGATTCTATATCATTGTAATCAAGAATAATACATTTATTATCATCACATTCAGATAAGTTTGATATAACTTTTTCATATTTATCATTACCTGATGTTAATGTTAGAAGGTATGTTGATATTCTATTTAAAAATTCATTATCATCTAAAACTATTTTTAATCTATTATCAAAATTGCCATATACTAGTTTATATCCTATATTATAATCTTTTGAATTATAATAACCATCAAAATAGTATTTTCCTATTGATATTTTAGTGGGATCTGATGTTTTGGTATTTGCTCTTTTATAACTTAAATTATATATATCAGAATTATTTAAGTTTGAAATAGTAAATGTTTTTATATCACTACTTTTTTCAAATTCAATACTATTTCCTTCTTCACTATCATTTACTTTGTAGTAGAAGTTATATTTATCGTCTTCATCTTTAAATAAGGCATTATCGATGTCTTCAACATAGTATTTATATGTTATTGAATCTTTGGTACTATTATCAACATATAATTTAAAGATTGGATCTTTTTTAATTGAAGTGAATGTTTTACTTATTGGTTTATTTGATGGGAATACAGAATCATCTGCTCCATCGTTATTACTATCAATACTTATATCATATGAAAAACTATATGTGTTTCCTCTAGTTAATTTTTCATCTTCTACATTATAATCAGTTCCATAGTCTAAGAAGAAATATGCTGTATAATTTTCTGTAGTTGTAAAATCGATTGTTTTTGTTTCAATTAATCTATTTCTTTGATCTTTGGCGTAAAAGTTTAATTTAGTAATTGGATGTTCACCTTGGAAGTATGTTTCTATTTTAGCTTTATCGAATATTGCATTTACTTCATAACCTATTATTGTTGAGCCATCTAATTTATTATCATAACTTACACCGTATTTTGCTTGCATATCGGCATCTTTTACAGTATCGTTAGTTATTTCTGTTACCGCTATGGTTGGTTCTGCTACTTCATCTTCTAGTAATAGCATAGCTGGTGTTTCAAATACATATTTGTTATTTAATATATCAAATTTATTGGTACCGCTATTATCATAGGCATCTGTTACTTCAAGTGTATAATATCTACTTAGTTTTCCTCCGGATATTTCTCTTAAAGCATCTAGATTTTCTATACCAAACATTTTTGAAGTTAAATCAAATTCTTTATTATAATATCTTGATTTTATATCTTCTGTTTCGGTAAAGCTTCCTATTGGTGCTGTTTGAATATTATTCTTAGTATCACCTTTATATAAATTAAATGTTATTGATGATATTTTATCGGCATAATCACTTTCTGGTACAGTAGATATCATTTCAGTACTAACTACTATTGGGGTTTCAAAACTATATTGTTTTTGCTTCCAATTTTGCATTTGCAATGCTTCTATTCCTTTTGTAGTTACCGCAAAGCTTCCTATGTATTGACCTTTTTGTAAGCCTTTACCATTATACATATCTATATCGGCGTATACTTCAAATGTATATAAAGTATTTTCTTTTAAACCACTTAATGCTAGTTTATATTCCATTGTTTCAGGATCAAACTTAACATCTTTTATGGCTATTCTTGTAGTTGAATTACCACCATAATATCTAATTATAAAGTCATTAACTTTATTCATTTCAGGCTTGTCTTTACATTCTCTTCCTTCATTTGGTATTGTACAGCCTTCATCTTTTATTTTTACTGTTCCGACTATTTGATTAAAGTCTACTAATTCTTCTTTGAATTCAATTGTTGGTCTACCTATTACTTGGAAATAATTACTTAGTCCTGTTTCTATTTCGTTATATTTATAGTTATCATTATATTCTACAATCATTTTAAAACAATAATCAGTTTTTTCTTCTAAATTATTTTCCCCTAATTTTAATTTTTGCTCTTTTAATGTATCACTACTAAAAGTATAAACTGGCTTAGCATTTAGTATTTCACCATCAGTTAAATCATCTGCTTTATAAATTTCATAAGTATATTTTGTTATACTTGAGTCCTCATCTTGTGGTTTTTCCATTTTTAGAGTAAAGCTTTTATTATCATTATCGGTATCTACAGAAATACTACCAAGAGTCGGTTTATTCTTTAATGTTTTATCAGATGTTTCTATAGTATATATATTTGCATAATTAGTATTTTTTAAAATAACTGAATCTACTTTTATTTTATATTTTGTATTGTGTGTTAATTCCTCAAAAGAAATATTATTGTCTTCACCATTAGTTATAGTGATTGTATTACCTACTTTATTTCCTTCGGTATCATATAATGATACATTAGCGGATTTGATATCATTATTTTCGCCAAATTCTAATGAATATGATAATGAATTTTGTGTTACCATTTCACGAACTAAATTTAGTGTTAAACTTTCGGTTTTAAATGTTTTTTGAAAATATTGTGTACCATTATTATTATTTTGTTCTGATATTGTCATTAGATAATCACAATTTGGTGATAATGAATTTATATTTACTTCTTGTATATCAGGAGCATTAGCTAATATTTTAGAAAACTCTCTTTCTCCTGTAGTTATGTTTGTCAATGTCAATAATAAATCATCTTTAATAAAATTACCGGTATCTATTACTTGGAAACTTGCATTTAAACTATGAGTATCTACTTTGGCAGAAATTAAATCTATTGATACTTCTTGCTTTAACACTGAATTTGTTGTATCTCCTTCGCCTGATTCTCCTCCTGATGGCTTATTTTCCTCATTATTTTCAGGATTATTTTTTACATCAGGTTGATTTTCACCTTTATTATCTCCACTACCAGCAGTAGTGCCATCAGTATTTTTCTTGTCATCATTTGATTTTACTTTATCATCGCTAGGTTTGATATCAATATTTTCATTACCGTCAATAGTCATCTCGGATAAAGAAAGTTTTGTTTCATCATTATAGATAACATTCTTATCGCCAAGATTTATTTTTGTATTATCTCCTATAAAAATAGTTGTTCCATCCGCTACAGTTTGATAGCTTCCTTCTTGGTTTTCTATTTTTACTATACCGTCTTCTACAAATAGTATTTCAAAATAATCTCCACTAACAGTGTTATCATTACCTGCTAATTTAACTCTTATATCTTTTCCTACAACAATATATTTATTTTCGGTTATTCTTCCTAAGAAATTATTAAATATTAATGTTTTGTCGGATGTTTCAATGTAATAACTACCATTATTATATTTAATTATCGATTTATCTGTAATATTGTAATATGGAACTAGATTTTTGTTGAATTTATCTAAGTCAAGGATAACACCATTTTTCATAAACGACATTGATTTATCTAAATAATGAATAAAGTTTTCTTTGCTGGTACTTACTTCTTTGTTGTCTGCATTCTTAAAAACATATTCTTCTTTTACGTTTTCTTTATAAACTGTATTATCATTGAAATATAGTTTTTTGCTGCTTGATGCAGTACTATTTATTATATATCCTGCACTATAAAATTCTTTTTCTGAATCTTTTGTTAAAAAGATTACTCCTATAGTCAAAATTGTTAAAGTTACAATGCTTATAATTAAAATTATCCAAAAACTTTTATCATTTATTTTCTTCATTTTTATCACCGATACCTATCATATAAATTATATCAAAATGGTCCTTAAAAGTCAATTAACTCATTATATTTTGCCATGATAATTTTGATGATATTTTTATAATAATTTTTGATAAATTTTGAGTTTTTTTTAATTTAGTAGTTTACAAATGGAAAATATATGGTATAATATTGATTGTGTTGGGGCGTTAGCTCAGTTGGTAGAGCAACTGACTCTTAATCAGTGGGTCTAGGGTTCGAATCCCTAACGCCCCACCATTTTAATTTTTTTTATAAAAATCTCTTGTAATGTTGGTTTTTATATGATATAATGTAGAAGCAATTCAAAAAATGGGCTTGTAGCTCAGGTGGTTAGAGCGCACGCCTGATAAGCGTGAGGTCGATGGTTCAAGTCCATTCAGGCCCACCATTTTTTGGCCAGTTGGTGAAGTGGCTTAACACACTGCCCTTTCACGGCAGCATTCATGGATTCGAATTCCATACTGGTCACCAAATTTAATTAAAACATTTAAAAATGTTTTATAATAGATAATTTTCTTTTAAGATCTCGGCAAAGACTCGCAAAAGAAAAATTATAAGAATTAAGAGTATCTAATACTCTTTTTTCTTGCGTTAAATCCTGATGTATATAAATTTTAGCTGTAGTATCTACACTACTATGTCCTAATAACTTAGAAACAGTATTTATAGGAATACCATTACTAATTAAATAAGTAGCATAACTATGTCTAAATTGATGTTGAGTTATAGGCCTTATATTAACCTTTTCACAAGCTTTTAATTTATATCTATCTATAGAAGTACCACTTAACGGCTTAATACCACCAAATATAAAATAATCATTAGAAAATTTACCATATTTAACAGTATAATATTTTTTTAATTCAGAAATACATTTTATAACCTTTTTACATAAAACAACATTACGAACAGAATAAACATTTTTAGTAGTACATAAATCTCTGTTCCCTCTTCGCTCTATTGATTTATTAATAGACAAATAATTATCTTTTACATCACTAAATTTTAAAGCCATAGCCTCACTAGGTCGACAACCAGTATAAAACATAAGAATAAAGAATGACTTGTAAATAATATTATCAAAACCACTTATAAATAAATCAAATTCATTTAAAGTATAATAATCACTATTCTTTTTTTTGGATTGAACTTTAAAATTACCTACATTTCTAACAATATTACTATCTATATCATAATATAAACAACAATAATCAAAAAATATAGAAAATACATAATATATTTTAGATAAGTATTTTTTGCTATAATCATATGACAATAATTCATCTTTCCATCTTAAAATATCCTTTTCAGTTAAATTAAAAATGTTTCTTCCTTTAAAATAAGGCAATATTTTACAATTAAAATCTCGGCAAAGACTCTCAAAACTTTCTTTTTTATGCCGTTTTGAAGCATATATTTTAAATTCTTCATAAGCTTCTTCAAAGCTCATTTCTCTCACCTCGGCGAGATATTATACATTTTTATTTATTCCTTGTCAAATCACCTCTGAATTAATTATAACATATTATTTTGATTTTTTATTATTTTTTATAACCCTAATAATTAGAATTAGTTAAATATTGAAAAATTAAAAAATAAAATTCTCTTTCTTTTTGTTCACCTATACATTTAATTTTTTCTTTACATAATTTTATTAATTCATCAGAAGTATATTTAATAGCTTCCCAATAAACATCATCAAAATCATTACAAGAACAATGAGAACCTTCAACAACTACAAAATCATTATAATTTAAATCTTCTAAATCTTCTAATAAAAACCATCTTGTCATTTCATAATCCTTATTAGAAGTTACTGAAAAAACAATATTATGCAATCCAATATTTTTACTATAATCAAAAGCCTTATCTTTATCTTTTAAACTATAAATTTCCATCTTTATCATTTCTCCTTTCTTCTGCTCTATCTCTTATAACAACTAACAAAAATCTAGAAAAATATCCAATTAAAACACCTAAAATTGCATACTTCCACATCTTAATTCTCCCTCCCTCTCTTCTCTATATTTCTACGGGATTTTATATATTGTGTAAAATAGAAAGTATTCTGACTAGCTATATCATACATATCCCCTAAATCTGAATCCATAAGTAAATCTATTAAATCAGCATATTCATCTATATCATTATCTCTTATAAAATTAGTCACTTTCCTTTTTAATGCTTTTGTCTGTGTTACAGTTAATGCGAAATAGTCAGAAGGATCAAAACCATTTCTACATTGTATTATATCTTCTTCATACTGATATTTATCTGGATTGTCTTTATGACAAAAATATCTTACTATACCTCTTACACTTCCAGCAGGTTGAATAACATTATTCGCCGCTCCTACTCTTTCAGCATAAGTAAGTGCATTTGTATAAGTAATAGGACCATCAAAACAAATAAGCACATGATAATGTTCTTTTTTCTTTTCGCCTATTTCTGTTAAATCTTTATCGTGATAAGCATAAGCAAAAGGTACGCCAGTACTAATTAAATACTCTTCCCAATCTTTGGCACAACTATCATTATATAAAACAAAAGTCCAATTCCTTTTTTTTAGATCTGATTTAATCATTTCTTACCTCCCTAATCTAAATCTTCAAAATATAATTCGAAGAAATCAATATAATCAATTAAAATACCTAACATATAATCATCATCTATAATTAAATCAACAAAAACTTTAAAGTTTGTTATTTTTTTATTTCTTATAAAATTAATAACACTTCTTAAATCTTCTGTAGTATTATAAATCATTTTTTAACCTCACTTCCATTTAATGCACAATGCACTCCATAGGATGTGTCGTAGTCATCCTATGGGAGATTGCTCCCAATTATATTACTTTTTGAAAAAAGTAAAACAAAAACTTTTATTTACTCGCCGCCGTAAGGCTCGACCAAAGCAAAAAAAATGTTGATAACCTTTTCTTGCTTTGCGAAGCAAAATTATTGCGAAACATTAAAAGTAAATAGACTTTCACGGCATAATCGCTTCGCTTTTATTCCATGTTCTATTGACTTTTAATATGTTTCCTTCCCTTATATCTTGTCTCGATATATATAGCTAATTTCTTGATTAGTCAAATCTAACGAATCAAATGTACCACAATTATATAATGGCTTATCTATATTTAATACTCTTAAATATTTACTGTGATACGATCTAAATACTTTACCAGATAAGAACAAACAATATTTATTTTTTACATCATAAGTTTTAGCTTCTTTCTTTGGATGATTATACTTCCCATAATCATCTCTTTCATAATAACAAACAATATGCATAAATCCTATATTTATAAATGGTATATTTATAAATGTCTTTATCTTATCAAATTCACTAGCTAAAATACATAATTTTTTCATTATTCTACTAGGATGCTGTGATATATAATATATATCTTTTATATTAAAATGTCTGTGAAATTGATTAAAAACTGCTATTTCTTTAGGAAAATTCTTATATTCTTCAGAATCATAAAAAGCTTGTGTTTCATCTATAATGATTAATGCATTATCGATAAATCTATTATCTGGTACTAAATCAAATAAAGTAACTCTATTAGAATATATATTGTTCTTTTTAGATCTCTTCCTATATTTTTTTAATAAAACTGGATAAGTAGTATAAACATTATTTACTATTATAGGCTTATGTAATAACTTCCTAATTAATTTTCTTAATAAACTATTTTCTTTTTTAAAATGTTTCTTGGCTAAATAAGTGGCTCTTACATTCTTACCACTTCCAGGAATACCACTAATACATGTTACCATTACTTACCCCAAAAATCAGTAGAACCTTTAATTTTTTGATTCTCTTCTCTTAAATATTTATTTTCTTCTTTCAACTGATTTATTTCTAAATCACTAAAATATTTCATATCAAAATATCTATAAAAAATAAATATTATAAAACCTACGCCTATATCTATAGAAATTAAACATAATAAACCAAAGAAAAAACTTAAACCACTCATTTTTTATCACACCTTTTTATAATCTCAATTAATTTTTCAGAATATTTCTTATATTCATCATAAATACTAGAAGTATAAGAATTAATATTATCTGAATCACTAAAATAATCATCCATAAAAACTGAAAAATCTTTAATAACTTCTAACATATCAAAAAATACTTTTTCACCTTTATTTTTAAATTTCATTAAATATAACCCTCCTTAGCAAATATAACCCATAGTCCTAAAAAACTACCAGTTAATATTGAAAACAATAAAAATTTTTTCATATTATATCTCCTTTTAATTTTAGTAGCTCCAGCGCCGCTGGGAGCTACTAAAAGAATCTTTCCCATATTCGATTAAATATTTTTAATGCAAAATAACATATAAAAAACCAATAACCATAAAAATAAATATTACTTAATAATGTTATTATTAAAGATTGATAAGATGTTAAATCAGTTAAATTTAAACTAAAAGTAGTAGTAAAATACTGAATAACATCGCTAGGACTATAAGGTATAAATATACTCATATAAACACTCTCCTATCTTTTCTCATGCTTTCCCCTATATTCATGCTTTCCAATATAACGACCAAATGGACCAATACCTAAATCATGTGATTCATCTATTTCATCAATTAATGTAGTCTTCAAAAAGCCTACAACTATAATTACTAAAGGTAAAAATATAAATATAATACACATCATAAGACCAAGAGTTAAATTATTACCTACATCAATAGTAAACAACATCTTTAAAAACTCAACTGTCTTTTCTAATATAAATCTTAATACTTCAAGCATTTTACCACTTTCCTATCATCTTAATTGGAATATAAAATAATTGAAATAAAAATGCTAAAAGTAACATACCAAATACCAAAGTTAATATGCCATATATAAATGTAAATGACTCTGGAACTGGTCCAATTAAATTTTGAATAACTTCATACATTTCATATACCTCCTATAAAATAATTTTAATAATACCTAATACTATAGCTAAAGTAAAGCTTATATAAAAGAAATACTGCAAAGTAGTTGGCAATAATGCTATGAAATAAGTAATAAGTACAAATACTTGAGTTATTGAAGTCCAAATATTTTTTAAAAAATCTAATGGACTTGTAAATATATCACTCCATTTTATACTACCATTAGTTAAAGAAGCAGTACAATTTATATCACCAACAGCACAAGAACTACCAGAATTATAATTTTCATCTTCACTCTTAGTAGCGGTATCAGTAAGCTCATCATAAGGAATAGTAGTATATTTTTTACCATTAATAGTAATAATAGGATTATTCTTCTCTTCTTCTGTTATATAATGAATATTAAATACAGAAGTATCGACTTTAATCTTATTTTCTTTAGATGTATCATAAGCTTTTAAATAATAAATAGAATGATTTTCTAAATCTGATTTTAATATATAAGTTCTTATTGGTGTATAATCATTATAATACAAACTACACCTTTGCATCTGAGTACCTGATAATATATCCTTTCTTTCTGTTAAACCATAATTATAGACGGATGTTAAACAATACTGACCTTTTACATAAGTCATAGAATTAAATTCTTCTGTTTTACTATAATCTTTTAAAGATAAAGCAACATAAGGATAATTATTTAAATCTATCTCAGTATAATTTAAATCAGTTTTATTTATAAACTTACTTTTATAAGTAGGTACAATATCAGTAGGACTGTCTAAAGTAAATAATGTCTCTTCTCCATTTTTTATTATAGATGTATCATTTCTACCGTAAAGCCAATCAAAATTTGAATCATAATAACTAGATAAATAATAATGACGACCAATATTGCTAGGATCATTATTATAAATATTACCATCTATATAATAACGCCAAAGAATATAGGGAGTAAGAGAATTAATACTAGAAGTGTTAACTAAAACACCATTTTTAAAATTCCTAAATATACCAGGTCTAGATCCAGATGAAGATGTACCAAATATAAATGGTGTATTACCATCAACAAGACTAGAAGGAATAGCATCATTAACAAAAAGAGAAATACTAAAATCAAAATCACCAGATAAATTTTTATATACAGAAATAATATAATAAGGCCAATCTTTTTTATATTTTTCTTCCCATTCTTTAACCATTTCTTTAATATAATTATCAACAAAAGCAGGCGTATAAATAGAAGATACTTCATTTAAATTAAAACTATAATGATCCTCATCACCAGTAGGAATATAATACATATATTCTTCTCCTTTTACATTATTAAGAAATAAAAAAGGTATTATAAATAATAAATACTTTAAATTCTTCATTATTTTGCACTCCTAATTCTATTAAAATAAGTACATCTTGCAATAGCTTTATGATTGTAATGATCATAAACAGTACACTCAATAATATTTTCAGATTTATAAAAATCCATAAATATACCCATTCTATCTTTTAAATAATAATTAGCAAATAACTTACTATTAGTCCTTTTTAATACCTTTTCATCTTCAATATCTGAATAATCTCTAGAATATTTTGTTACAAATATACTATATCTTTTTTTCTTACCTTTCATTATAAATACCTCCTCTTAATTAAACTAAATATAAATATCAATATAAATATGGCAAATATAGACAAATATACATAATTACCTACAATAACAGTAGCCAAATAACCTATCTTTTCTATACATAAATCATAAAAACCTTTAATTTTTTGATTCTCTTCTCGATGAACTAAATCTTTATTACCTAAAAAAATATTATATTCATAGTTTATATCATATAATGTTTTAACTTTATCAGTTCCAGTATCATTTATAGTAGAACTATAACCTTTATAATTATAAATAATACTAGAAGAACCATTATACTTATTAAAATTAAAATCCAAAGTGGAATACAAAGGAATAAAATCAATACTATTACTAGGTAACTTATAAATTACATAATTTTGATTATAACCAATAGAACCAGATTTAACTAAAATATTTTTTGTTTTATTATAAGCATATCTAACTAAAGTTTTATTACTATTATTTAAAAGACATTTAAAACCAGTAGAATTATAAATTGAACAATTAGGAATATAAGTATTATCTAAATTATAAAAAGATACATATAAAGCATTTTGATAATAAATAATAAAATCATTAGAATAAGTATCATCATTTTTTACAAATTCTTCAGCTAATTCTTTAATATTATAAAAATCTTCATTAATTAATGACAAATTTATTTCTGGCTCCAAAGTAGCAGCCTTAACACCAGAAAATAAAAAGAAAGAAGAAAAAAGCATAAAAATATTAATAAATAATCTTTTCATAATCTTTTCTCTCCTCTCAATTAAAATAATCTTCTTACAAAAGATACAATAGCGAAAGCAAATGGAATACAAAAACCTATTAATAGTAAAGGTTGTCCAACTATAGTTTCGCATATGCTACCAACATAGCCAATCATGCTAGTAAATACACTACCAATATCAGTTAATACTGTACTTAAAGTAACTTCAGCAATCACAACGAATACCTCCCTCCAAAGAAATTAATCTTTTCTTCTTTTTATTCTTTTTATATAACACATAGTTAACTATGTTGTTATTACTTTCCAAATGGATTAGAAGTTTTTGAATTACTCAAAAGTAAAACTTTTTCAGCTTCTTCTAAAAATACTCTTTTTATATAATCATCAGTAATTTTTAAAGCTAAATACTCATACTCGTTTCCTTTTTGTGAAACGCCTTTTTCAATTGTGCCCTTCATTGTGAATTCTTTATTATTCATTATTACACTCTCCTTTCTATAAAAAGTGTAACATCAGTTTTTTTTACTTCCGTAAATTATAAAAAAAAATTAGCAAAAAGTTGCTAATTTATATTTAGTATTATTAATAATAACTATTATATTATTTGTTTTATTACGATTGTATTCATGTACTAAATCAGATAAACGATAATTTAATATTCTAGATAAATCATTAAAACTATCAAAATAACAAATTATATCATCATTTAAATCATATAAAACAAAATAATTATTTTTTCTAAAAAGTTTACTTTTATAATTCACAATAACCCTTTCCGATTATTTTAATAAATGGAGACACTTTCCATACTGGTCACCAATTTAAAAATTAAAAAGCCTTATGGCTTTTTTTATTTTTCTCTAAATATAGTGGATATTATTATTCCTATTGTTAATACTATTAGTCCTAATATAAGCGATGGTATGGTTACTTTATATTTGAATGATTTTATTATTAATAATATTATGCTTGATACTAATATTCCTAATATTATGCTATATATTTTATTATTATATTTTTTTAATAAATAGTTTATTATTTTTATAGTTATTATTAAACCTATTATTAATCCTATTATGAATGGTATTATTACTTTTATGTCTATTACATTGGCTATAGCTTCAATTATTATATTATATGTTCCCTCTATCATTAGGAGTGCTGATGAGCTTACTCCTGGGACTACTGTACCTATTGCTTCTGTTATACCTGATATGAAATATACTAATGAATCTATATAATTATTTTGTTTTATATATGTGTTATCTATATTACTTATGGATATGAAAAAAAAGATAAGAAAGCTTATTATGACGAGATAATTATCTTTTTTTTCTGTTTTATTGATGATTGATGGTGTTGTTCCTATTATTAATCCTATAAATAACATCATTACTTCAAAATAATATTTACTTAATGTATAGTATATTACTTTACTAAATAATATTATTGATAATAATATACCTATTCCTATCGGAAATAGGTATTTAATGCTTTCTTTTTTATTTCTTTTGAAGTTTATAATATAATCTATTGATTTATCATATACTCCCATAAGTATTGCTAATAGAGCTCCTGAAACTCCTGGTAATATTTTTCCTATTCCTATTATGAATCCTTTAATTAGATTATTCATTAGTGTATTTCCTTACATATTCCTTTTTGTGGTTCATAAAAGCAATGATTTTTATATCTTCCCGCTAAAGGCTGATCCCACCAAGTACTGGTACATGCTGTATTTGCTTTTGGTGCATAAAACCATAATGCATTTGTGGCGGGATAATAATACTCACCTCTTATTACTCTCTCTGCTAATGATTTTTCTAAGGCTGTTGGGTTTCCATAAAATAATGATGATGATGTTCCTGAGAATCCTCCTGGTTTTTGATATACCATTTCTGATATACTTCTGATATCTTTGAATGTTAAGCAATCTGCTAATACTCTATTTATTCCAACATTACCTACCATGAGCATACCGAGGTTTCCTTCACCCACAGCTTCTGCTCGCATTAATCTGGCTAGGATTTCTTTTTCTTTGTCAGTTGATTTTACTATCATATTTATCACCAATTAATTATATGAACAAAATAGCAATTATTGCTATTTTGTTAATAAATTTAATGCTTCATTTATTTGATTATCATTTTCAATGGTTGGATTATTGTAATATTCTTCATTTAATATTACTTCATTGGTTGGTATTACTCCTTTTTCATTGATAAAGTTGCCATTTGGAGTAAGCCATTTTTGCGTTGTGTATTTTATCATACTTCCATCTAGTAATTTTTTTGTTTCTTGAACAGTACCTTTACCATAACTTGTAGTTCCCACTACTAAACCATTATTATAACTTTCTTTAATAGCGGATGCTAGTATTTCGGAAGCTGATGCTGAGGATGAATCTATTAATACTGCTACTGGATAAGTTCTTTTTTCTTTAGTGGTATCTTTTTTCTTGATTGTTCCTGTGGAATCTTCAAGTTGATATATTACTTTACCTTTTTCTAAAAATAAGCTACTTATATCGGTTACTGATGATAAATATCCGCCACTATTTCCTCTTACATCTATAATTAGGCTGTCTATGTTTTCTTTTTCTACTTTATCTAAATTACTTTTAAATTGTTTATATGAATTACTAGAAAATAGTGATATAGCTATATAACCTATTTTTTTGTTATTTTTTTCTAATACTTTACTTGTTACATATGGTATTTCTACTTTACTTAAATTAATAGTTATATCTATTTCTTTGTTATCTCTTTCAACTGTTAATACTACTTTATCTTTTCCACTATTTTTGACATAGTTAGATATATCTGAGCTTTCTTTATCGGTATAATCTTCGCCATCTACTTTGATTATTCTATCCCCTACTGATAGTCCAGCTTTTTCTGCTGGAGAATCTGGAAATACTTCTATTACTTTGATTTGTCCATCATTATATTTAGCTATAGAGCAGCCTATACCTTCATATGATCCCTTGATTGTTTCATTGAAGTTTTCTGTATCATTAGTATCAGTATAACTTGTAAATGTATCTCCTACTTTAGATATCATTCCCTCTACTGCTCCATCAACTAAAGCTTTTTTATCTAGATTTCCATAATAATTATCTACTATAGCATAGTAGGTATCTACTACTTTGGATAAATCTTTAGTTACTCTTAAATAATTTTTACCAGTTATTAAATTTATACAGCCTAAACACATAAGAAAACCTATTCCTATAGAAAATAGCATTACTATTATTACTTCTTTAGCACTATATTTTTCTTTTTCCTTGTTATCTTTCTTCTTATTTTCTTTTAATGCTTTTTTCTTGGTATCTTTTTTTTCTTTTAAGTTATCTTTTTTATTTTCTTTTTTTGCCATAGTATCACCTAATAATAATTTTATCATAAAGAAAGAAAAAAAGATATAATTAATATCTTAATTATACACTTTTATTATTACTTTTCATAAATAATTGTTTAATCATGAGACTATAGGCTCATGATTACCTCGAAAGACCTTAGGCTTGCGAGGATATAGCAAATGACCACCATTTATAGCATATCCCTATATATATAATCTTATATATACCAGTTTTTA
>OLFV01000711.1_pt1 | contig 37346 bp, 37 predicted proteins | sample 1605551 | NCBI WGS metagenome assembly OLFV01 (sample SAMEA3888922, study PRJEB22519) | human gut metagenome | biome: human gut; feature: human-associated habitat; material: faeces | place: Denmark | collected 2011 | reverse complement strand
CAGAATGGTATCTTTTTTTATATTAAATCTGTAACATATGTATTATAACTCAACATAAGTTCCATATTTTTATTACTCCATAATCAAGTTCTCTTCCTGTATCTAAATCAGCATAAGCACCTATTTGTATTATCTTATTATTTAAATTTCTAAAAGTATTTAAATTTAATTGTCCTACCATCTTAAGACTTAACTCTTTATCAGTCATACCAGATTCTACTACTTGATTAGTTATTCTAAATAGTTGAATCATATTTCTTGCGGTAATATTTCTTTCATGTTTATAATTAATTTCAACATTTAGATAATTATCATTTCCTATTCTTACTAACATATCACTTCTATTAACTTTACCTTTTACAGTATATGGCTCTAATTCATAACCAGTAATTATTTCATCTTTATTTATCTTTTCATTAATACCAGTAATATCATAAATCATCGTAATTAGAGCATCTCTTTGTCTTAAGAATATACTTTTAAACATTACATCATTACATATTTTTATCTTATCTTTTACATCTATCATTATTACTCCCTTCTATATTTTACCTCCTCATATATATAAACACCAATTTTTTAATAAAATTGTAATATTTTCCAAAATTTCTAATAAAAAACAAAAAAAGAGTGAAAACTATTGTTTTCACTCTGTATCATTTTTACTATTTATTTAATTTTTTCTTTTAACTCACTAAGAATATTAATAGCTTCCATAGGAGTAATATTAAGAACATCAATCTTTTTAATTTCTTCTTCTACTTCACTCTTTTTCTCTTCAAAGTCAAGAGGTAAACTATATTGAAAAGAATCATCATTCTTTTTCTTCTTTTTACTAGTAGATTTATCATTCTTACTTTCATATTCCTTTAATATAACATTAGCTCTATCAATAACCTCACTAGGAAGACCAGCTAACATAGCAACATTAATACCATAACTTTTATCTACCGAACCATCTTTAACCTTATGTAAGAAAGTAATATTACCACCATCTTCTATAGCGGATACATGCTTATTTTTCAGATTAGGAAGAGAATTTTCCATATCAGTAAGCTCATGATAATGTGTAGAAAAAAGTGTCTTACATTTAATTCTTTTAGCAATATATTCTAATATAGCCTCTGCTAAACTCATACCATCATAAGTAGCAGTACCACGTCCAAGTTCATCAAATAAAATTAAACTATTTTTAGTAGCACCCTTAATAGCTCTTGATGCCTCCATCATTTCAACCATAAAAGTAGATTCACCACTTACCAAATCATCACTTGCTCCAATTCTTGTAAATATCTTATCAAATACTGGTAAATTAGCCTCAAGAGCAGGAACAAAGCAACCAATTTGTGCCATAATAGCAATAATACCAAGTTGTCTCATATAAGTACTTTTACCAGCCATATTAGGACCAGTAATAAGAATTATATCAGTATTATTATCCATAATAATATCATTAGGAACATACTCACTATCACGAAGAACCTTCTCTACAACAGGATGACGAGAAGAAATAATCCTAATCTCATTATTACTATTTAAAGTAGGTCTCGTATAATTATACTTCTCACTAACATAAGCAAAAGACTGTAAAACATCAATCTCACTAATAACCTTAGCATTCTTTTGCAAAATATTAATATACTTCTTACATTCATCCCTTATACCAATAAATAAATTATATTCCAAATTAATAATCTTATCTTCACTAGATAAAATCAAATCTTCTTTTTCTTTAAGTATTGGATTAATAAATCTCTCACAATTAGCAAGTGTCTGTTTTCTAGTATAACCCATATCATCAGTAATCATAGATAAGTAAGAATTACTAACCTCAATATAATAACCAAATACCTTATTAAATCCAACTTTAAGACCTTTAATACCAGTTCTTTCTCTCTCTTCTCTCTCAAAGTTACTAATAAAATCTTTACCACCCTTACTTAAATTCTTAAGTTCATCAAGTTCTTTAGAATAACCACTTTTAATAAGAAATCCTTCCTTAAGACCAACAGGAGCATCCTCATTAATAGAACTATCAAGTAAATTATAAAGTTCACTAAGCGGTTCAATATCATCATAAAAACCAATAGTATTAATCTTTTCCTTGATACTAGGAAGTACCTCTAAAGAAGTCTTAAGTTGTAGTAAATCTTTCCCATTAGCAGAACCAAAAGCAATTCTACCACAAAGTCTTTCCAAATCATATACAGAATATAAATCATTTCTAAGTTCATCAGTTAAAATAAATTCATCAAGTAACTTAGAAACAATATCATATCTCCTATTTATCATATCCATATCAACTAAAGGATTCTCAATAAAATATTTAAGTCTTCTACTTCCCATAGCGGTCTTAGTATTATCAAGAAGCCAAAGTAAAGAATACATTCTCTCTTTAGTTCTAAGACATTCAGTAAGTTCTAAATTTCTCTTAGTATGAATATCCATAATCAAAGTAGCATCTTCTTTTTTAATAATAACCTTCTGAAAATGCGACAATTCTCTTTTCTGTTCATAACTTAAATAATAAAGTAATAACTTAATAGATTTAATAATCCTCTCATCACTAATATCACTATAAATATCACTATACATATCATCTAAATAATTATCTACTATTGTTGCAGGTATCTTTTCATTTTTAATTTTAGCTAAAGTATTCCTATCAAATTCCTTATTAACAATAATCTCTTTAATTTCTAAAGATAACAATTTATATATAATATCCAAAGAATTACCAAGAAGCATAGAGTAAACTTCTCCTGTAGTAATATCTGAATAAGTAAGTGCATATCCATATCCAAAATCATATAAACTACCAATATAATTATTTTCTTTTTCATTTAAAGAATTAGCATTAATAATAGTACCAGATGATATAACCTCTACTATATCCCTCTTTACTATTCCTTTAGCACTTTTAGGATCTTCAAGCTGCTCACAAATAGCCACTTTAAATCCTTTTTTAATAAGTTTATCAATATATATTTCCGCTGCATGATGAGGTATACCACACATAGGAACCTTCTCTTCAAGTCCTGCACTTTTTCCAGTTAAAGTAAGTTCTAAAGCATGTGAAACAATCTCAGCATCCTCAAAAAACATCTCATAAAAGTCCCCTAATCTATATAAAATAATAGTATCTTCATATTTATCTTTAAGTTCAACATAATGTCTCATCATAGGAGATAACTTCTCTCTATCAACTTCATTTCTCTTCATTTTTTATACCTTCTTCGTCCCTTTATTATACCATATAAAATACCAATTTCACAATACAAAAAGACAAATTATTCCATTTGTCTTTTTATCCATTCCATTATTAACATAACAATATAATTAATCTCGTTATTAGATAATTCTCTATTCTTCGGAATACCATGCCACTTAAATAAACATCCCCTGCAGCAGCACCCTGTAGCATGTTGTGCAATAAATACCGGATGTCCCCTCATAGGAGTCTGCTTTCCATCATTCTTAATATCAATTGGAGAAATTCTCTTCAAAATAATATCATAAGCATGATCTTTTATAATATTCATTCCTTTATCTTTAATATAATTTTTATCCTTATCTTTAAGATAAAAACTATTCCTAAAAGTACTCTTACTAAGACTATTAAGCTTATCGTTTATTATTTCATATCTCTTATCCATAAAGTATATGATTATACTATAGATCCACCACCATCTATAGCAATAAATTGACCTTCAATATAACTAGAAGCATCACTAGATAAATATAAAATAGTACCATTAACTTCACCATGTCTACCAGGTCTACTAGAAGGATTTAAAGCATTATATCCACGTAAGAATTCTTCAGATTTAAATAAAGTATTCTCAGTCATACCAGTTTCAAATAAACCTGGTCCAATAGCATTAACAGTAATATTATATCTAGCATAACTACAAGCCATACCCTTAGTAAGACCAATAACAGCAGCTTTAGAAGCATTATAAGAATGTCTAATAAACATATCATTCTTATCAGCCACTATAGCATTAACTGAAGAAACATTAACAATTTTACCATACATTCTTTCCTTCATACCAGGAATAACATATTTACACATCAAATAAATACCTTTAACATTAGTATTAAAAGATTTATCCCAATCTTCTTCTTCTAAAGTATCAACTCCACCACGTACAGCAACACCAGCATCATTAAGTAATATATCAATATGATCAAAAGCACTTAGTACCTCATCTACAGCCTTTTTAACACTATTCTCCTTAGTAACATCACATTCTATACAAATAGCACGTCTTCCTATTTTTTCTATTTCCTTTTTTACATCTTCTAACTTATCTACTCTTCTAGCAAGAAGAGCTACATCTGCCCCCATTTCTGCATAAGCAATAGCGGCCTCTTTTCCTATACCACTACTAGCACCGGTTACAACAGCAACCTTACCAGTTAAATCAAATAAATTTTTCATTTCATACCTCCATATCATAAAAAATTATATCATATTTACAATTAAAAATCTATAAATAAAATACAAATATACAAAGAAAAAAAGCACTTATGTGCTTATAAAGTAATTTCTCCTAAACGTATCAATTCTACTACTGCCTGAGCTCTTCCTTTAACTGATAACTTTTGCATAGTATTAGATATATGGTTTCTAACAGTCTTTTCACTTATCCCCAATATCTCTGCTATATCATGAGTAGTTTTATTTTCTACTAATAACGAAAAAACTTCTTTTTCTCTTTTGGTTAATATACCTTTACTCATAAATACCTCACTTCCATAAGGGTGGTTATGTTTATTCATATTATTCTATTCAAAAACATAAATAAAGTGAGGTATATTAGCCCCTATTTATTAAATTTTACTGATATATACATCTTATCATCAAATTCCTTTTGTACTAGTCTCATTATATTATTAGCAGTAGTAGCATTACTATCATCAGAATCAAGTACCACTCTAACATTATCTCCATCTATTTTAACAAAATTTTCACATGAACAACTATCTTTAATCTTAGATTCTAAAGTTTCTTCTTTTGAAGAATTTTTATTAATAAGCTTTAATTCTTCAAATACTTCATTTTTTTCTTTAGTACTAACTTCGCTATTAGTTAGTTTTTCTTTTAAACCATTAATCTTTTCTTTAACTTCATTCTCATCTTCTACCTTCAAAGCAGAAATCACTGATGACTCTTCTACATTAACAGTACTCTTATCAACCTTTTCATTCTCTAATTTACTATCAAAAATTTCACTAGGCATAGTAACATAATAAATTGATAGTACCAATACTAAACTAAATAACGTTAAAAACCACAAATTTTTCTTATTAATCATATTATTCCTCTTTTCTATTAAATTATATTTAATAAATAAAATAATATGATTAAATTAACTCATTTCCTGATGAGCTATAATCTCATCAGGTGATAAAAAGCCTATAGTCTTTTTATCAAACATTTATCAGCATCTTCTATATAAATTTACTATTGAATTAGTTTTTTTTACCATCTAATACTTTTTCTATTTCATTTATTAATTCTTCTTTATTTGGAATATAGTATGTATATGTTGAAGCAAAAATTTTATTAGATAAGCCACCCAAAGCATACTCCATTGTTATGTTATTTTTACCTTTACATAATATTATACCAATTGTTTCATTATCATATTCATCTCTAACTTCATTATTATAATAATTTACATACATATTCATTTGACCTGCATACTCAGGTTTCATATCATCTATCTTTAAATCAATCAAAACATAAGATCTAAGTATTTTATTATAAAAAACAAGATCTACATAATAATGAGTATTATTGTCTAAAGTAATTCTTACTTGATTTCCTACATACATAAACCCTTTTCCTAATTCCATCATAAATGATGATAAATGATCTATTAAACTTTTTTCTAATTCATTTTCTAATATTGGTTTATTTTCTTTTATGCCAAGAAACTCAAATACATAAGGCTCTTTTAATATATCAGTAGGAGTACTAATAATTTGCCCCTTTGTAGATAATTCATATACTTTTTCTTTATTCATTCTTCCTTTAGAAAGTAATAATCTTTGAAATAATGAGGAATCTATTTGTCTTTTTAATTCTCTTTTAGACCATTTGCAAGATATAGCTTCCCTTTCATAAAAGTTTCTTTCTTTATCATCTTCTATATAAATTAAATAACAATAATGAGACCAACTTAATTTTCCAACCACTGGCTGGAAATTCTTATATCTAATATAAAATAATCTCATATTATATAATCCACTCAAGCTAAAACCTGTTCCATATTTATCTTTCAATTTTTTTGATAGACTTTGTAATACTTCTTTACCATATTCGGCTCGTATATTTCCATTTTGTTCATTTTCTACAATTATTTTTCCAATATTAAAATAAGCATTAACTAATATGTTATTTATTTGATAACACATTTCTTTCTTACTTGTTAATATTATCTCTTCTATTTGGTTAAATAATACATTAATAATCTTATCATTTGCTTTCATATCTTTAATTGTACCTGTTACCATCAAATCACCTCTCTAACTTAGTGCTTAATTATATATCAAGAAAATTAGAACACTTCACCTATCCTTAATTATTTATTTTATTTTTTAATCCTAGTTCATTTAATTTTTTCTAAATATTTTTTTATGTTCACGAATTAAAATTATTTATTTAGATTTAGTTTTGCCATTATTAATATATAATTAGTGAGCCAAATTTCATTATACACCTCCTGAATATAGTTTTAATTTTACTTAATATTATACCATATAAAAAGACATTTTTTCAGAATATCTTAAATTTTTTTGTTATTTTAAAGTTTCAATTCATTATTCCTTATAAAAGGCGTATACACCATTTATTTTAAATATTAACACTTTGCTCTTTTCAAACATATATAAGAAAAAAGGAACCTCAGTTCCTCTTTCCCCCGTTAATAACGGAATTTGATTACATACTAATAATATCACATTTTATTGTCTTTGTAAATATGTAATCGTTATAATTTATTTCTTATAATTAATATGTTTATTTTAATAATAAATTCTATATAATTGTTTTTTAATTGTTATTAGATGTTGTAGATTCTTTTTCATTATTTTTATCATGATTCCAAATAATATTAGTTTTAAGTACTAATAATATAGTCAAAACCAATAATATAATATATATAATAATACCATATATATTAGTACCAAGTACTCTATTACCAATAGCATATAATATAGAAGCAATAGCAAATAAAATATCAACTAAATATATAACTAAAACAGTTTTAGTTTGTGATAATCTAAGTTTAAGTAACTGATGATGTAAATGATTTTTATCAGGTTCACCTAATGGTTTATGGTTTACTAATCTTCTTAGTATAGCAAATAGTGTATCCATTATTGGTATAGCTAATAGTAGCATGGGAATAATAAATGAAGTAAGAGTAATATTCTTAAATCCTAATAATGCTATTACAGCAATAATATAACCTAAAAACATACTACCAGAATCACCCATAAAAATTTTAGCAGGATGAAAATTATGTACTAAAAATCCAAGAGTACTACCAAGCATAATAAATGTTAAAGTAGTATCCAAACCACCAGCATTATTAAGAAGCATTGCTATTATTCCTACTGTTAAGAAATATATACTACTTATTCCTGATGCTAGTCCATCTAATCCATCTATTAAATTAATACAATTAATAATAGCCACAATAAATAATATAGTTATAGGATAAGAAAGTACCCCAAAATTCAAATACAATCCAAAAGCAGATACATCTTTTAATAATATTCCACCATATAAAGGTATAATAGCAGCTCCAGCAATTTGTCCTAATAACTTATATTTAGCAGGTACTGGTTTAATATCATCAAAAATACCAGTAACCAAAATAATAAAACTACCAATAAGTACAGCATTCATTTGTATAGAATGTTGACCAAATAACATATAACCTATTAAAAAACCAGCATATATACCAAGTCCACCCAATCTAGGTATGGGAACAGTATGTACCTTCCTAGCATTAGGAATATCCATAGCTCCAATAAATTCAGCAATTTTTTTAACAACAGGTATAAATAAAGCAGTTATTATAAACGTTGTTAATACAATCAATATTACATCATTAATTTCCATTATTACTACAACTCCTTAAATAAACATTACATTTATATTATATAACATATTTAATATTTTATCAATCACAAATATTTTTTAATATATGGTATCTGTCTTAACATATACGTAAAAATACCGCTAATTACAAAAACTGATATTTCTAATAAGTATATACCAATATATTTATTAAAATTAAATACTAATTGAAATGTATTTGAATAATAAATGTAATGAATTATTAAATAGTGAAATAAATATATGCCAAATGTACATTCACTAACTAAATTAATAGTGTTAGCAATTTTACTATTAACCCTTTTTGTATCGAAATAGTATCTCACAATATAAAACAACATTGCAGAAGCTCCTATTGAAAAAACAGTGTCATAACTATCAAATGCGTATGAGATTTTTTCTGTATTTATATATGGAATGTATAATGTTAGGAAAAACATCATTATTATTATCGGAAATGCTACAACTGCAATATTTTTTGCCTTCTTTTTTAAATCACAAGTTGTAAGAAAATACCCCAATATATATATACCAACAATTTTAGAAAAATTGCAAATATAAAATAAAGTATTTATTTTTATGTTTAATAAGGCATTAAATAAATCTATTAATGTGGGAATTGCTAAACAAATTATAAATAAATGTTCATAATCTTTATTATTAAAATTTTTTATCATTTTTTGTAATAATGGTGTCACTAAGTAAAGAGAAATTAGCATATATAAATACCAATATGGATATATTATAGGTTCTTCAATAAAATTTTTAATAAATCCAATAATATTTATTCCATTACTTTTATAATAAATAATTGCGGATATGAAAATTAACGGGATAACTATTCTTATTATTTTTTTAATTATATCATTGTAACTTGATTCTTTTTTTAACAATAACGAACCAGTCACCATTATAAATATTGGTACCGCAATTTTACATATAGCAAAATTTACACAATAAAATATAATTGTTATTTTGCTTGGGTTATTTCCCAATACATATCCACCAGCATGATTTACTATTACTAGAAAACATGCTATTATTTTTAATATATCTAACCATAGTGTTCTTTTAATTTTCATTTTTCCCTACTTATACTTATTTATAATAGCATCTACTATATATTTACTAGCAAATCCATCGCCATATGGATTAGAAGCTTTACTCATTTTGTTATATTCCTCTTTATCATCCAATAATCTTTTAGTTTCTCTATATATAGTATCTTCATCAGTTCCTACTAATTTTAATGTACCTGCTTCTATTCCTTCAGGTCTTTCAGTAGTATCTCTTAATACTAATACAGGTTTCCCAAGTGATGGAGCTTCTTCTTGAATACCACCAGAATCAGTAAGAATAATATAACTTTTATTTTGAAAATTATGGAAATCAATTACTTCCAATGGCTCGATTAGTCTTACTCTATCAATTCCTTCAAATACTTCATTTGCTACTTCTCTTACTTTTGGATTTAAATGTATTGGATATACTACTTTAACATCAGGATATTCTTCAACAATTCTTTTTACTGCTTTAAATATATGTCTCATTGGTTCTCCTAGATTTTCTCTTCTATGAGCTGTTAATAGTATTAATCTATCATTACCTACCCAATTAAATATCTCATTATTATAATCATCTATAACTGTAGTTTTCATAGCATCAATAGCAGTATTACCCGTTACATATATTTTATCTTCAGAAATATTTTCTTCTAATAAATTATGTTTACTCACTTCAGTAGGAGCAAAATACATATCAGTCATTCTATCTACCATTTGCCTATTCATCTCTTCTGGAAATGGTGAATACTTATTCCAAGTTCTAAGTCCTGCTTCTACATGACCAATATCAACCTGATTATAAAATGCTGCTAATGCACCTGCAAAAGTAGTAGTAGTATCACCATGAACTAATATAATATTAGGTTTTTCTTTTTTTATTATTTCTTCTAAACCTAATAATACTCTAGATGTTATTTCAGATAATGTTTGTCCTTGTTTCATAATATTTAAATCATAATTAGGTTTAATATCAAATACATCTAATACCTGATCTAACATCTCTCTATGTTGAGCAGTTACACATACTATACTTTCTATTTCTTCTCTATTATCTAACTCTTTAACAAGAGGAGCCATCTTTATAGCTTCTGGTCTTGTTCCAAATATAGTCATTACTTTAATCATTTTTTTCCTCCTTAGTACCATTAATTATAAATGGTAAAACTAACATGAATGGTGCACAAGTAAATAATCCATAGACATATCTAAGCTCACAGAAAACTGGTGTTGCAGCCATCATCGATAACCAAAGTCCAAAAAGTGGCACATAACAAAGTAAATATTTATAATTTTTTTTATATATCAAAACAAACATTGAAAATAATAATATTATAAATTGAAGTCCCAAACTCCATATAAAACTAGATAAAGGCACCCTCTTTGATAATGTCGCATCAATAATTCTATTTCCCCATTCAGGTAATAAAGAAGATGTATGTATTTCACTTTCACTTTCAAAATTACTATTGCTTTCACCACCAACTGACCAATATACCACATCAGGATACCAGTAGCCAATAGTTTGAGATAAATAAGCATCAACATAAATATTGGGATACTTTTTTAGTAAATTTATGTATGTAGATAAAAAAGCTTTTTTATTATTAATCAAAATATCATTATTAGTTAAATTTTTAATAGGATTACTTAAATAATCTAAATACTCGTCAGGAATACTATCATAATCTCTAAATAGCTTCCTAAGATATATTTCATCTTTATCATCAATTTTTTTACCAGATGCAACAACTCTCGCAATCTGCTGAAGAGGTATTGAAAAAGCTTCTACAGAATTAGTTTTTTCTACATTAAAATAATCAAAAACAGGACCCTTAATTATAAAATAAAAGCAAGCTATTGATATAGTTAAAATGCTCATCATAATTCTCTTGTTTTTCATAATAATAATTATAAAAGGAATACAAAATAAATAAACATATATACCGTTATTTCTAAAAAATAACATTATCAACACGCCAATTATAAATAGCATAATATAAGAAGGCTTAATTTTATCCTTGCAAGAAACAAATTCATACAAACAAATTAATATTATAACAAATGAACCACCAAACATTATATCTCTCCATAATGTTATACTATAATACACATGTAAAGGACTAAAAGCAAAAAATATAGTTAATAATATACAAATATTTTTATTTAAACCTTTATTCCAAAAATATTTAATAGCGGTAGTAAATATTGCTGACATACAAAACATTTGAATAATCATTGAAAATGCAACGGCACAATTTAAATTATGAAATAATAATTTACCAAGATGAAAAAATATTCCAAAAAACCAAGTATGTCCAAATGTATGAAAATCATTTAAAATAAAATTATTAGCATAATGAATTACTGCATAAGAATCAGCAGTCATAATTCCTGGATAAAATCTAATAAAAACAAGAGAATGTGCTATAGTAATTATACCAAAAACCAAAAAATATTTTTTTTTGTCAAACAAAACATTTTTTTGCATAATTTTAAATCTATTAGATTTTTTTAGGAACAAGCCATATATTTTATATAACAAAATAAATAATCCAGCAAATGTAATAACAACATACATAATATTGCTAATTGTAAATATTTTTACAGCGCCATGATATATATAATTACTAACGATGCTGCCAATTGACAACATCAAACTAATAATTGTTGAAAAAATCATACTATTTTGCTTAATATATTTATCAAAACTAAAATCAAATTTATAATAAAAATAATAAAGTAAAAAGAAAATTGAAGTAAGTATTAAATTATACGATAAATCATTATATATCAATTTTGAATAAATTAATATAGCAAAATAAGACAAGAATGCCTCAATAAAACATTTAATAATTTTTTTCATCATTTTCTCCCCCATGTCATAATGCATACCCCTAATATTACAATAAATATTCCTGCTCCTTGCGTTAGTGTTATTTTCTCTTTTAAGACCAAGCAAGATCCTACTACAACTAATGTATTTACAATAGCAACAGAAAGTGGCATTGCAAAGGTTAAATTCATCTTACTGACTATAAGCATCCATAAAATAAAGCTAAAACCATAGCACAACAATCCTAATATCATCTTTATAGAGTAATTAATTGATAACCCAAATATATTTAATGTCAAATTATTATTTGTACTCCCTAATTTAAATAATATTAATCCAGAAGATGCAAGAAGCACATAACAAGTAAACATAATTATTAATTTCATATTAATCCTTCTTTCCATTTTTTTCAACACTTTCTTTTAATAATGATACTTCTTGAATTAATGTTTTAATTTTTTCATTTTGTATTGATATACTTGTTGTAATTATAAAAGAAACATAAAATAAGAAGAAAAATCCAAGTAAAAATATCATATTTGATGCTTCCTCAAATCCAGCAATATTTGATAATTTAAACACTATACCAGGAAATATTACTACAATACTCATAATAATTATTAAAAGAATCCAAAAACTAGCATATTTCATAGTCATCTTTTTTCTTTTTACTCTATTAATTATCAAAACCAATTGCAAAATTAATAATATTATTAAAGATAATTTTAAATTTATATTCATTTTCTTCCTCCTGCACTAATACTAGTAATTATAATAGATAAACAAACGCTAAACATATAATATACACTTTTAAGAGGCTTGATAGATGACTCTCCAAACTCTCTTTTGTGCATTTTTACCGGTATTTCTTTTACTTTTAAACCTCTTTTTATAAGCTCAGTTGTTGACTCTGGTTCAGGATATTCTGTTGGATAGTGATTAGCAAATAATCTTATTACTTTTTTATCTGCCGCTCTAAACCCACTCGTAGGATCATATATCTTTTTACCAGTACAAATTTTTATTAACATAGATAATATTTTTATTCCCATTCTTCTTGTACTACTAGACTTAAATTCACTTAAATCTTCAATAAATCTCGAACCAATAACAAAATTAGCACCATTATCAATTTCTTTAACTAATGAATCAATATAATTTTCATCATGTTGCCCATCACCATCAAATTGTATAGCAACATCATAATTATTTTCTAATGCATATTTATATCCAGTTTGTACTGCACCACCAATACCAAGATTATGTATTAAATTAATAACATTATAATTATTTTTTTCACATATTTGCTTAGTACCATCAGTACTACCATCATTAATAATAACATAATCAATTTTATTAGTAGATTCCTTATTATATTTAATAATCTTTTTAATTGTATTTTCAATATTCAATTCTTCATTATAAGCCGGAATTATCATTAATACTTTCATATCTTATACGCCTCTATTACTATTTATATTTTTTAATTTTAAATAAAAACTTAACATTACTATCATAAAATCTTTTTAATCTCTTAGGTTCTTTTAATATTCTATATAACCATTCTAAATTTAGTTTAATAAATATTTTAGGAGCCCTTTTTTTATGTCCACTTATTACATCAAATGATCCACCTACCCCTACAAAGATTCCTTTATCAAATTTATTTAAATGTTTGTATATAAGTTTTTCTTGAAGTGGTATACCTAAAGCTACTAATATAATATCAGGTTTAACTTTTGCTATCTTTTCAAATACTTTATCTTTATCTTTTTCATAACCATTTGAAACCCCTACTAACTCCAAATTAGGATATTTTTCTTTTAAAACTTCTTTCATTGAATCTATTACTTCTTGCTTAGATCCAAATAAATATATACTCTTATTTTCTTTATTTCCTAATTCTAATAATTTATTAGCTATATCTATTCCTGCTATTCTTTCAGTAACATTATAATTAATCATTCTAGCTGCTTTTACTATACCTATTCCATCTGGTACTAATATAGTATCTTTATCAAGAAGTAATTTCCTCATTTCTTCATCATTTTCACTCATCATAAATGTTTCAGGATTAGCAGTAACAATAAACATCTTTTTATTACTCTTTAGATTTTTATTTAATATCTTATAAAAAGATTCTTCACTCTTACTATATAACTTATCAAATAATTCATTCATACCTTATACCTCCTACACTTCTAATACAATTATAGCAAAAAAAGCCTTAAAAAAAAAGAGGTTAAACCTCTTTTATTACTTTATTTGATTAAAATAATTAGTTAATCCATTTATTGTGGTGATATCTGCTATAACAAATCTTCTTAATCTAAACTTATCACTACCTACATGAACTAAATTATCACTACGAGTACTCTCTCCAATAAATGCCATAGTAAAACCTGCTTCTTTCAACATTTTAATACTATATTCATTATATTCATAGAATGGATAACAGAAATATGTAGTATTATTTAATTTTTCTCTTGATTTTTTTAAATCTTCTTGAATAGTTTTTTCATCTAAACACTGAATACCACCACCTTGACCAGTAGGACAATCTCCAGTTTCATGCATATGATCACTATGCGAATGTAATTCAATAAATTCTGTTTTATAGTAATCTTTTGGATCAAACCATGATGTTACTAAAAATATAGTAGCATACATTTTATATTCAGTTAAAAGATCAATACCATCTTTTGTTTTACCACCATCATCAATAGTAATAAGTACACTTTTAGGAAGCCTAATTTTACCATCAACATACATTTCTACTTCCTTCATTTTTAATGTTAACATATTCATCTTTTTAATAAGCTCAAGATGACTTCTAAATTGCTTTTTAGAATGACAAATACTTGTATTACAATTTGCTCTTGCTTCATCATCATTTTCATCATAAAAAGCATGATAATTAAGTACTGCAATACCACTAGAATTATTCTTATCAGTGTTATGATTATCTACTACTTCTTTTATATCATCTTTATTAATATAAAGTAATCTATTATTATATTCAACACCATACTTATCAGTATCTTTTATAATTATAGGAAGAGAAAACTCTTTCTTTAAAGAATATATTAAGTTACCACTTTCATCATAGAAATTAGTAATATCATTAGTAACAATATTTTGATTAAAAGGTATATATTCTTTATATCTTTGATCAATATCAGTTAACTTATCTATTTTATCAACATCTATATATTTTATATAATATCCATCTATATCTTTAATACTAAAATATTTTGTATCTTTATCAATATTTATATTATTTAAAGTAAGTTCTACATCTTTACCTATTTTACCAATTTCTTCTTCTTTTTCATTATATAATATACTTTCTTTATTAGTTTTAACAAATTCATTATAGTGTTTTTCTATTTCATTTGTATTATCTAAAATAGGCATAACACTATCTTTACTATAATAGATAAATATTATTACTCCAACTAATATAATTAATAGTAAACTAATAATTATTATTATTTTATTATTTTTTCTTTTTTTCTTTTTCATAAGATAATCATAACTCCTTTTTATTTATTTAATATTTATTCAAATAACATATTTTGAAATTAATTTTATTTTTCTTAATATACACGTAGTAAAATACAAGAGTATAAAAATAAAAATTAAGTATATACAAAATCCAATTAATGGATATATTCTAATAAAATCAAATTTTAAAAGTTTATATATGATATTTATAAATAATTGATGAAATATATATATATATATACCATAACTATTTATCCCTATTTGAGAAAGTACTTTACTAATTACATCATCAAATTTTTTATTTTTTAAAAGCAAAATTATAGAAGTAGAAATTAAAAAAGGAATATTTGATGTGTATGATAACATATCTAAATTATTATCTTTTAATGATATCAAAAATAAAAATATTATAGCAATAAAGGAAATCACATAAATTCCTTTTTTAAAAACTTTACTTACACCAAAATTATATAAATAATATCCCTAAAAATAATAAAATATATACCCAGATATTCCTGAAATTGAAAAAGCAATTTCAACCCTTAATATTTTTGATAATTCTGAAATTAATATACAAAATATATACATTATTATCAGAAAATATTTATACTCGTTTTTGTTCATGTTTTTTGATAATATCCGTAATATAGGAGTTATTAATTATAATCCAAATATTAAATATAGATACCACATGTGTGCCCATGTGTTTCCAGAAATAATTCTTATGAATACTTCTTTCATAAAATTCAGATTCAAATTCCAGCCATCATAAATTAACTCTAATGATGAAAAGAAAATTCCAAATAAAAATATTCCAATTAATACTTTTAATACATATTTCTTTAACATACTTTTTATAGTTAAATTTTCTTTGTTTAAAAGCATAATTCCACTTATCATAATAAACAATGGGACAGCATATTCAGATATATATCATAAAATAATAGATTTGTTTTGATGTATTATATAATCCAAATGTATTTAAAGTGTTACCACAAATATGCATTGTTAGAAATCCTATTATACCCAATAATCTTAAAAAAATCAATCCAAGTTATTCTTCTTACCATAAATTAAAACACTCTCCATATTTCTAACTACTCAAGATTAATTATACTTACTATAACAAATTTAAATATCTGAAGATACTTTTTGATTACTTATTAATACCAAACTACATAATATAGATAAAGTGAGCAATGGCATTGTTCTTTCAAGTACATGACCTGAAAAATTAGCGGTAAATAGTGCTATTGCTGGTGATGATAGTAGTAGAATATTTTCAAAGTTAAACAATCTTTTTTTGTTTTTTAGTATTCTGTATGCTGAACAGATAATTGCTATGAAATATCCACCAAGAAAAATTACACAACCGACAATTCCATAACAATAAAATTGATAACTATAATCAGACTCTGTATATATATAATTTAAATTATATCCAAGCCCAAAATATTTATCTAACTCATTATTATTATCAGTATATATTTTTCTCAATATTGAAGTTTTTAATACCCTATAATCATTATTTTTTGATGTCTGCAAATAATTACACCAAAATTCTGGATACTTATGAGAATCATATGATTTAATTATAAATGATGAAACTCCCATAAATCCACTATATTTATCAAAAAAGATTGTAAATTTATTTCTTTGTTCGTCAGTCATATTATAACAATCTATTTTTTTTATTTCCTTCCATTCACCAGAAAAAGTTGAAGGATCTATTTCACTACCTGATAAATTGTCTTCAATTAGTTTAACTGAAGATACATCATTATTATCAAACTTCATTTCATAGCGTCTTGGACTAATTGAAAATAGTAGTGCACTAAAGAGAAATATTAAAGTAATAATCATTATATTTTTTAATTTTATATTATTTTTCATAAATTTATTATATAGCATGAAAAAAGCATACAAAATATAAAACATAGCAAAAACTGCAAGAACACCATAGGTTGAGACTTTAGTTCCAAGCATATACATACATAATACCATGCATACTAAAGAAATGTAATCTATCTTTTTTCTGTTTTTGTAAGCAGAATATAATAATATTGGTAATATCATAAAGGTAATTGATGATAGTTGATTAGCAGAAAAATATAGTCCTCGGCAAGTTAATTCGTAAAAAGAAAATCTATATTTATTTTCAAAACCAAACCAATCAAAAATTGATTTTAGGCATTTTGTATCTTCTTCACCATATGCAACATATCCAAAACCAAATATATCACCTGATATGACTACAATGCTTATCATTAGGGAAAATATTTGAATAACTTTAATCAAATAATTCTTATCTACTCCTAAATAATATAAACTCATCATAAGAATTAAGGGATTAATAAATGTTTTATATAAATAATAAAATTCTACTAAAAAATTTGTCGTATGTGCAGGATATACATCGTTATTAAATAGAGTCATATTATAACAATGCAGTGCAAAATATATTAAAAATATAATACCAAAAATCAAGTATCTTATAAACCGTTTTTTCTGCTGACTTTGATGAATGGCTAAAATGCCAAGAAAAAATATCAATATAATATTAAATATTTCAAAAAATGAAAATCCAAATATTTGTATATCATGAATCTTGCTTGTTTTTATAATATCAAAAATTGGTTGAGCCAATAATAAGGCTGTAACGCATATTTTTGTTAAATTCATTACTTTGTTATTGTCTAGTTTTTTTAGCATAACACAAACACCATACTCTCTATATATTTAATCATCTCTAATAATTATATAATAGAATAAAAAATAAGTAAAGTTATTTATGGTCGATATCATAAAATAAATCCATCCATTCGTTGATAAGTTTATCAATTTTAAACATCTCATTATATTTTTTACATTCGATAGACATTTCATTTAATTTCTTATTATCTGTCATTAAGGATAATAATTTTTCTTTGTATTCAAACTCATCATTAACAATAAATCCTGTTTTATTGTTTAGTATTTGCTCTTGAACAGATTCACCAAAGTTAAAGGATATAGTGGGAATACCACATTCATTTGCTTCTAATATTGATAAACTAAATCCTTCAAACAATGATGTATTTAAGTTTATTGATGAATTCATTAATACTTCCTTTGGATTATTAGTAATTCCCATAAATTTTATTCTATTTTTATCATAATTCATTTTTTTAAGTTTTGATTCTAGATCACCACTACCATATATATCTAATGTCCAATCTTTTAACTCATCATTGTTGGTAAACACTTCGTTAACCATCTCTATCATTAAATCTATTCTTTTTTCATATGATAATCTAGCAATAGTGACTAGTTTTTTATTTTTAATTACATCAGCTCTTTTAGAGCTTTCAAATCTAACTGCATTATATATATAATAGCAATTATTTAGACCATTTTTTTTAGCTTTATCACACGATGCTTTACTAAGCCAAAGGAATCGTACTTTATTATTGAACTTAAGCAATGTATTTTTATTTCCTTTTTGTGACAAAGCATAATCAGCAGATGAATGTTGCTGATAAACTGTTTTTTTTAAGTATTCATCTGGAATAGCATTTAAAAGTAAATAATGAGATACTATAATATAATTGGGAGTAAAATCTCGTATATATTGACTCATATCTTTATAGTCATTTTTTACTTTATTCATTCTTTTAAAATATTTTAAGATGCTTATTTTAAGTTTGAGCACATCAGATTTTAACGGATAATCCCAATCGTCGTGCTTGTTTATAGTATCAATAAGCATTTTTTTATCATGTTCTGCACGAAAGTCAGTTTTATTATCACGTAAATTCAATATTCTAACTTCATAGCCATTTCGAATTAGTGCCTCACCTACTAACTTATTTACTTGCCAAATTCCACCATAAGAATTACCGAGTAATTGTAAAATTAAAACTTTTTTCATAATACCTCCTATTTACATTTGTTTATCATATTTTTACCTTCGTTAAAAGATATGTTAATAGCGGTGTGATTAACTCTTTCGTCTATAGGAGGAAGTTGCATATAATCACCATATTGTACCGTTAAAAACTTATCATTATCATTAAGGCCATTATACATTTTTTTTTCAAATTGTATTTTTTTTAATGGAAAAATATCATTAATATTAAAATAATCTTTTTTTAAATTAATTAAAGAATTAAAGCATACAACATGTGTATAATTTTCTTTTTTGCCATTGAATTTTCTAGATAAAAAGTCAATAAACTTTAGTATTGTATTTGCAGGAAAAACACAACATAATAAAGATACAACCGAATGTCTACAAGAAGATAATTTCATAATTTTCTTTTTTACTAAAACGGTATCAGATAAGATTTGAATAATCGTAGCTTTTATAAAACATCTTTTAAAATTATCATCTGTGTAATCATAAGGGAAAATATCGACAAATATTCCTTTATGATTATCAAAATTTTTTGATGTTTCCTCATCAAAAGTGGTATTATTTTTTCTTACTTTGGCAAAAGGTAAATGATAATTTTTGTCGGTACTAAAATAATCGAAGAAATACTTATCATTTAAATCATTGTTAACAGCATTAGTAAATTTAATAAAGTCATCTCTCATCATTCCTATATCTAAGTCATCATCCCAAGGAATAAAGCCCTTATGCCTAACTGCCCCAAGCAAAGTTCCACCGACAAGGAAAAAGTTAATATCATTTTTTTTACAAATTCTATCTATTTCATCCAGAATTTCTAATTCTGTTTTTTTTAATTTTTTTAACGTTTTTTCTTCTATTTCTTTAAAACCTGTACTCATTATATTCTCCTAATTCTAAAAATAATATTTGCAAATAATTTGTTAAATGTTAATAAATATATTCCTTTAATACTCTTATAAAAATATTTATTTTTCCTATAATTCGGAAAATGTGCTTTTACGTTTTTTATAGCCATTTCGACTGTTTTATCAAAGCTTTTCTTATCTTTATAATTAGATGATTGTCTAATAAAACTAGCATAAAGATATCTAACATACGAATATTCAAGTTCTTCATAATACTTATCATATAATTCCTTTTCTTTATAGAAATTTACTATACCATTCCAATTATCAACATAACAATATAATCTATCATCAAACGTTTTAGTGATCGATCCTTCTCTTTGAACGTAGTAATACAAGTTTTCATTGACAAAACCTATACTTTTTACAAAAGGAACTAATTTATATAAAAATTCAACATCTTCAAACCAAACACCAAGTTTGAATTTAATTCCGTTATCAAATAAACTTTTCTTGTATATTTTATTCCAAACAGAAGTATACATATTAAGCATGTATTTTTTTTGTTTTTCTTCTGTCATGACATCATAAGAAAGAGTATGACGTACATCTTTTATTAATTTATCATTATCGTCAACCATATGAAGGTTACATTCTGCAACATCATAAGATTTTTCTTTAGCTTTATTATATAGTTTTTCAAACATTGTGACATCTACATAATCATCGCTATCCACAAATGCTATATATTCACCACGTGCATATTTTAAACCGTAGTTACGGGCAGAAGATATTCCGCCGTTCTTTTTAATATAAGACTTTATGTTAGAATGTTTTTTTACGTATTTATCAACTATTTTTTGACTTTTGTCAGGACTACCATCATTTACAACTATGATTTCAATATCTTTTAATGTTTGATTAACCAAGCTAGTTAAACATTTATCTATATATTTTTCAACATTGTATACGGGAACAATTACACTTACTTTAACCATTAATATCACTAATCCTTTTTAATTTTTTTATAACATTATAGTAACCATGATATGATAAAAAACATATCACTTTAAATTTAATACTTTTATTTTTATAATACATATTATTTCTATATTTAGAATATTTACTATGCATAATATTTTTTATTTTCAAGAGCATATCTTTTTTATTGAATTCTATAAATCTTAAAGAAGCACTATATAGCAAATGTTCAATATATAAGTATTCTAATTCTTCACTATACTGATTGCTAATTTTATTAGAAAGGTTATCCATAACCTTGAATATGTCTTCCATTTTTTTATTATATTTTGTTTGTTTCATGCTAGAGCCGTTTCTAATAACGTAATGATAGTAGGCTTCATTAACATAAATAATTTTATTTGTATACATCCCAAGTATTGGTATAGAACCTAAATCTTCATATATTACACCTTCTAAAAATTTAAAATTGCTGTTTATTAAAAATTCCCTTTTATAAAGTCTTGCTACTGGTCCCATGTGAGAAGTCATAAAATTTTTATTTGCTTCTTTATTTACTTGCCAAAAATTCTTAAAAACATAGCTTTTATTTTCTTCTTCTTTTATAATATCGCTAATTACAATATCATATTTATTTTTCTCTACGATTTGATACAATTTTTCCATCATATCAAGTTCAATATAATCATCACTATCAACATATGTGACATATTCAGCAGTACAGTACTTAAGTCCAATATTTCTAGCAACAGCTTGTCCTTTGTTTTTTTGCTCAAAACTTTTAATATTAGTATTTTCTTTTTTAAATCTATCTATTATTGTTTGACTATTATCAGTACTGCCATCATTTATTATTATTATCTCAATATCTTTTAATGTTTGATTGACTAAACTAGTTAAACATTTATCTAGATATTTTTCAACATTGTATACAGGAACAATTATACTTACTTTCATATTATACCACCTATAAATATTATACACTAAAAATATAACAATTAAAATATTTAAAGAAAAAAAAACTAATTATTAGTTCAAATTCTAATTAATTAGTTTCTTTTTTTAATAAACATTTAAATCTATTGATAAATTTTGTTTCTTTAAATATATAAAACACAACATATATTAATATAGCATTAATAATAAAATATAATACAAATATTAAAAACCAGCTTAAAATATTTGTTATTTTTATATTCATGAATATTAAATATCCAATTAATAAATCAAATAGCGTAAAAATTAAAAATTTAATATTTTTTCTATAGAATTCAGTTGACTTTTTTTTCGTAAATACATGTTTATACAATACATTAGTTTTCATTATGTATTCCGCTACAAATGATGAAAAAGCCGTAGCGAATACAACACCAGATATTCCTGTTTTAAATATTAGTAATAATGATAATGACAAATTAATAATGGTATCACATAAAGCACTAAGCTTTGTTTCTTTAAATAATCCAGCTGATGTAACAAATGTAGTTGTAGGTATTTTTATTATGTATACATACATATATATTGAAAAAGCCAAAGTTATTAAAAATTGTGTTTCAATTTTTCCTTCATACCATATATCTATAAAGCTACCTAATGCAAAAAATAGTGGAACACTTATTATTATAGCAACAAAAAACATCATACTACGCATTTCATCAAACAATTCATGGGATTTTTTTTCATTTCCCTCCGATAAATAATTGCCTATTATGGCTGTAATACTGCCAGATATTTTGCCTAGAATATTTCGAAGCATATTAATAACATAGTTATAGGTTGAATAAATAGCAACAGCAGACAAGCCTAGAATGCTAGATATTAAAATTACATCTATATTATAAACAACTAGACCATTAATTTTATGAAATATCAAGTGTTTAATTTGTTTAGTAAATTCAAAGTCTTTTTTTGTTAGTCCTTTAACACTATATTCTGGATAAATCTTTTTACAGCATATTGCCACCGCAATATTGGATAATAATCTAATTACTACATGCATAAGCAATATATATATAAACTTACAATGTAAAAGTAACATTATAATTTCTGCTATACTTAATAATATTTGACCAGTTTGTATACAAATGTTAAGAACATATTTTTTTTCTTTTACTTCTAAAATTGTTCTTTGCGGAACAAAAAAGTACTCTACTACATTACTTAATGCAAATATTAAAAATGTTATAGCTACAAACCAATTTGAAAATATTGTATCCTTTATTAAATAATGTACAAATGGTGATAAAATTGCAGTTAATCCAAATATTATTATTCCAATTAATGCAAATACCTTATATCCCGCTGCTACTATTTCTTTAAATTTTTCTGTATTTCCAGAAGAATTAGGTTTATATAAAGCAAATAATAATGCACTACTTAGACCACCATCAACTAAAGCGACATATACCATTACTTGTGAATATAATTGGTATAATCCTAATGTCTTATCTCCTAATACATCTATGAATAGTTTTAATTTAAATATACCTAGAATGGATATGATTACTAAAGGAATTAAATCTGTGAGCAGATTTAAAAAGCTTTTTTTAGTTCTCATTTAAATCACCTACCAAACTTATTTTTTCAATTTCCATGCTTTTATACTATGATTAACCCTTTTATCTTCTGGTGGTAATTTCATATAATCACCATAAGTCAATGTCAGAATTTTATCATAGTCCTTAATTCCATTAACCTTTAAATCACAAAAGTCTAAAGTACAACTAATCAAATCTTTTTTATCATAAGTATTAATACAATCAACCATTAAATTATAATTGACTCTGTCACATTTATCATAATCGTATTTTGTACAAAACTTATAATAATAATAAAAATAACTATCATAACTCCATATTTTTAAAATATACATTATAATACTTTTTATAATTTTCTTTACCTTATTAGCGGCCATATATGGAACATTATTTTTTTGTTCTCTTTTTAATAATAATATTTTATATAAAAAGCGGCATTTTTTGTAATAGTGTTTATTCCTTTCTGGCGTACCATCTAATGGAAAAATATCTATCCATAGGTATTTATCAACCTTTTCTTCTTCATCGTCGACTTTAATATTTTTATTATATATTTTTATTATTGGAAAGTCATTATTATTTCCTAATTCATAGCCTTCAGCAAATAAAGAGTCTGATATCATATTATCATTTTCTTTTAAATAGTCAATTAGTTTATTATATTCAGGTCTAGTCATTGCTAAATCTATATCATCATCCCAAGGAATAAATCCTTTATGTCTAACCGCTCCAAGTAAGGTTCCAAGCCACAAGAAATATGTTAAATTTTGCTTCTTAAAAAAGGTATCCATTGTCTTTAACATTTCTTTTTCTTCATATTGTATTTCTTCTAAAGTTAAATATTTTTTATTTACATTTCTTTTCTTTTCCATTTTATCACTCCATGTGCTAATAATATTTTACCATATTTTTCTTATTTTATAAAGAAGTATCATATTCTTATCTTTTTTATTATATACTTATTTATTATTTTATATATAGCAGTTATAATCATTGATAAACTTATTGAAAGAATAAATATCAATGGTACTATCTTAAAATATCCTACAACACTAAAGAAATTTAAATTTTCAAAATAATTATAATATAAGAAATTATCAACAGTCCAAGATACTAAATACATACCAAATGATAATTCAGATATTTTCACTATTATTTTTTTAATATTTATATTTAACTTTGTTAAATCAAGATTTATTATAAATAAGAATATCAAACTAGATGTAAGAACATTAAAAATACTTCCCCAATCATTAAGTATACATCTAATAAAAGTAGTTCCTTTAGAAATATAAATATTTATAAATGACGATATAACTAAACAGATTAAAAATAATAATATATTCTTTAATGATTTAATATTTACTTTATATTCTTTTAAATAACAACCTATAAAATAATAAGTAAGTGGATAAATACCAGTCCACCAATCTGGAATTAAAGAATATTTTATATTAAATATACCTTGAAACGAAGTTAAAATAAGCATCGTCATTATCAAAATTTGCTTTTGCTTTTTTGATTTCAAATTATTATATATAAGATTAATAAATGGTATAAGTAAAAATAATCCAATATACATTTCAACATACCAACTATAACCTATTTCAAAATTTAATATATTATAAACAATATGTTTTATATCCGTTTGCTGATTCAAATATAAAATGTTATAGTTCAAATACAATACCGCATCTAATAAATAAATTATAAGTACTCTACTTATCCCTAAATAATATTTTTTACTTAATGTCTTATTCTTCATCAAATAGCCAGTAGTTATCATAAAAAGTGGTACGCATATCATAAATAAAGTTCTAAAAAATACTGCTATATACATATCATTTCCCGATATAGTTTTATCATAAAATCCCGTATTAGCAAAAAAATGTACAGATATTACTGAAAATACTGCAATACATTTTATTAAATCAATATTTATATTTCTTTTTCTCATAACACTCACCCTCTGCTATCATAAATAATTATACAATATTTTCTTAGCATTATCAAGGTATATAAAAAGAATATTACTTTTTATCGTAATATTCTTTAATACTTTGAATAAAATAGTCATTTTCTTCTTTCGTTTTAACAGCTATTCTTATATATTCCTTATCATCAAATCCATTCTTACCATTTAATACTTTAATAAGAATTTTATTATTATCTAATAAATATTCAGCAATTTCATTAGCGGTACTCTTATTTAACTTAATCATAAAATAATTAGCTTCTGAATCATAAACATCTAATTCACTAATTTTAATTAACTCATTATAAAATCTATTTCTTTCCTCTTTTATTTTACTACATCCATATACATAATCTTTTTTATATATCAAAAATATTTGTAAGAAATACTCTGCAAAAGAATTAATATTCCATACTGGCATATTTCTATTAATAATATCAAGATATTCATAATTACCACTAGCAAGCACGCCAAGTCTTAATCCAGGTACACCATATGATTTACTTATACTCTTAATAACAATTAAATTAGGATATTTATTTAATATATCATCATTTATTAAAGTATAACTATCATTAGCAAAATCAATAAATGATTCATCAAATATTACTTGCTTATCCATTTCTTTAGCCATATCTAATAATTCTATAACCTCACCATATTTCAAATGAGAACCACTAGGATTATCAGGAGAAATAACAATTAATGTATCAACTTTATTTAATGTTTCTTTTAATTTATTTAATGATAAACGATAATTATCATCTTTACTATTTATATAAGTAATCTCACTATTTGGAAAACATCTAACATATTCATTAAATGACGGTATAGTAAGAGCAATTTTCTTACCTACTATATATTTCAAATTATTAATAAGTTCAGCAGCACCATTTCCTATTAAAATATTATCATCACTTACATTATCAAACATTCTACAAGCACAAATTCTTTCAATACTTTGTCCAGAAGGATAATTAAATAATAACTTATCATAAAAATATTTCATTTTATTAATCATAGCTTCTGTAGGAAAATATGGATTAACTAAATAACAATAATCCTTAATATTACCAAATCTCCAATAACCACCAAATCTCTTATGAAATAATTCTAATCTTTCATGTGTACTAGGGGCAAACATAGCTTTAACAATATCATAATCTTGACAATCATCTATTTCATACCAAAGTTCATTAGTAAGTGTAAGACCATATAAATTAGTATCCTTAAGTTCACTAATTACCTTAAGTACTAACTCATAATAATCATTATTTCCATATGCCTTAATATATGACTCTAAAAATGGAAGATAAAATCTTTCAGAAAATTCTTTACTAAATTTATAGATATTAACTGTTTTATAATAACTATCAACATCATCATAATTAAAATCTTTTCTTTCTACAAAGGAATTAATAGTATTATCATCATTTAATTTTACTACTGTTCCATCCATCCATTCCTCATATTTAGCTATTAAAGCAGCACTATCATATTTAGAATTAACTAACTTCTTAATTATAGACTTATCATATATTAAATCAGACTCCAATAATATAGTATCATCTTGTATAAGATAATCTTTAGCCAAATAAAGCGAATAAATATTATTAGTAGTATCATACACATCATTATCAACATAAGTAATATTAATCTTCTTATCTAACTCTTTTTCTTTAATAAATTTTTTTACATTATCTTTCTTATATCCAAGTACCAAGATAAAATCTTTAATATCAGCTTCTAACAAAGCATCTATTGCTCTTTCTAGCAATGTTTCTCCATGTACATCAAGCATACATTTAGTATTGTTCTTAGTATATTTTCCTAATCTAGATCCTTTACCAGCTGCTAACATTATTGCTTGCATAAAATCACTTCCTTACCTTTTTATAGCAATCATAACTTTTATCTATTTGTTTTAGTTCATTAAATGTATCTATTTCAATAATATCTCCATCATGACATTCTCTTACATGTATTTTATAATTATTCTTACATACATCTAAAATCACTTGTTCCCAATATTTTTCTTTTCCACCAGGCATATTAAATACTTTATCAATATCACTTTCTATCTTCTTACCATCATCTTCATTATAATATGATATTCCATACATTTGATAGCAGTTATATCCCCCCAATTTTTCTTTAGTAATAATACCATTTTTACTTTCAAAGCACCAATCATCAGTTACGTCTACTTTCTTACCTAAAAAATTAGAATAATATTCATATTTTCTAATAATATCAGGATTATATAATACTAAATCAGATTCCAATACATAACTATTTTTAAACTTATCCTTTACCATATATGCAGAAGAAATATTATTCATTTCATTATATTTATCATTATATATAAATTTTATATTTGGATATTTCTTTAATAATACTTCAAATTGTTCACTTAAATATCCTGTTACAATTATTATTTCTTCTATTTCAGCTCTTACTACAGCATCAAGTAGTGTTTCTATTATTCTTTTTCCATTTACTAATACCATTGGTTTTGGTGTATTAAGAGTAATTGGTACCATTCTAGAACCAAAACCAGCCGCTAAAAAGATAGCTCTTTTTACTCTATATGGCTTTAGTGAATTTAATCCTTCTTTGGTTATTAAATTATCTTCATTTATTAATTTTCTTTCTAACAAATTAGTGATAGTTTTGTTTACTGTACCTAAAGAAAGATTAGTTGCTTTAGATATTTCTCTTTGAGACAATTCTCTATTTTCTTTTTCAATACATGTTAATATTTCAAATTCATTATATGTTATATCCATTTATACTTCTCCTACTTTCTTTTCTATTTATTATATATATTATACCTTTTACTATTACATTAAAAAATAATATAATTAATGATATAATAGCAGCCTCTCCAAGCATCATATTTCCTTCATAATTATTTATAAGTAACGATAATGGCATCGTTTTAGTATTAAATAAAAACGTAATAGCAGATATAGTTACCATAGAATTAACAAAGAAATAAGTAAGCATTTCTCTTATTGTCTTCTTTGTACATGGTATTATTACATCAATTATTATCCTAAATATACTAATATCACATGTTTTAGCAACAACCTCATAATTAGGATTAACCTTCTCTAGAGCATTATATGCCATTAAATATGGTGAAGCAATAAAATGAATAATATTTACTATAACCATAATTATAAATGTATTATATATAAAACTATTCCTAAAACCTATTGAATACGATAACCCTAATACGATTCCTGGTATTGCTAAAGATATTATTGTCAATACATGTATTACTTTTGCCGATTTTCCCTTTATTCTAGCAGTAGTATAAGCAGCAAAATATGCTATAAATGTTCCAAATATGGATACTAAAATAGATATAAATAAAGAATTAAATATATATTTACCAATATTATTATCTATAATATATTCAAAATGTTTAAATGACAAAGTATTATCAATTACAGGATTATTTACAAAGGCATAATAAATAAACGAACCTAATATTAAAAATATAAAAGCAATTATCAAATAAACAAATATAGTTAATATTACATCCCTCTTTTTATTAGAACTAATTTTATATTCCTTACCTTCAAACTCACCACTACTATAATCCTTAGAAAAATTATCAAACAAAAATGATATAATGGCAGGAATAAGTAAAAATAATCCTATCATTGTTCCTTTAGAATAATCAAGTAATCCTATTACCTCTTTATATAAAAATACAGGTAATGTAATAAACTTTCCCCCTACCGCTAAAGGCACACCATAATCAGTAAATATCATTGTAAATACCGCAAATATAGCAGATAATAATGGCTTTTTCAAATAACATAAAGTTACCTTCTTAAATGTTTGCCATTTATTCATTCCAAGTACTTTAGCAGTACTATACATATTATTATCAATATAATTAAAACCATCATCTAACATTAAAAAAGCTACTGGGAAAGAATACATAATAGAACCAAGTATAATTCCATAACTTCCAATGATATTAAAGCCTAATGACTTTGATATTATACCATTAGCACCAAATAAATTTATTAATCCAAGTCCATGAGATATAGATGGTATAAGCATGGGTACTGTAAGCAATAATTTTAATATAGCTTTATGTTTTATATTAGTTCTATTTAATGTAAAAGCCAAGAAAAAAGCTATCAATATTGATACTATAGTAGATATACTAGTTACTATTAATGAATTAGATAATGCTTCTTTAAAAGCAAAAGACGAAACCAACGATCCAAAATCAGACCATTCTACCCTAATTAACATTTCTAGTAGCGGATAAAAAACTGTTACTAATAAAAATATAAAAATCAATATACTTATTTTACTTTTCTTTTTCATTACAAATCAATTCCTGTACATTTTTCTATTGATGATACTTTCTCTTTTAGATGATTAGTAACAAAGTTTCTAACATAATCATTTTTAGGATGGTTAAATATCTTATTAGGAACATCTATTTGTTCAATATTTCCATCATGCATAACCATTACTCTATCTGATAGAGAAAAAGCTTCTTCCTGATCATGAGTTATATATATCATAGTAGTCTTAAATTCCTTCTGAAGAGCCTTCAATTCTTTTCTTAATATTAATCTATTATCAGCATCTAAAGCACTCATTGGTTCATCAAATAAAATTATATCTGGTTTTAAAGAAAGTGTTCTTGCTATTGCAACCCTTTGTTGCTGTCCACCTGATAATTCATGTGGATATTTATTTATATGTTCATCCATATTTACTACGTTTAATACTTTCATAGCTTCCTTCTTAGCCTTATCCTTGTTTTTTAACTTTAAATTTAAAGCATACATAACATTATCTAAAACATTCATATTAGGGAATAGAGCATAGTTCTGAAAAACTATACCCATTCCTCTTTTAGAAGGATCTAAATTTGTAATATCTTTCTCATTCTTAATAATTTCACCACTCGTAGGACTTTCTATACCAATTAAAATCTTTAGTAATGTTGTTTTACCACATCCGGAAGGTCCTAATATCGATAAAAACTCACCATCATTAACTTCAAAACTAATATTATTTAATACAGTTTTATCATTATATACTTTAGTAAGGTTATTTATCTTAAGATTAACCATTTACTTCTCCCCACTTCTCTGTTAACTTATCTTTTGTCTCTATACTATCTATTCCAGTCATATCAGCATCAACCAAATCAGTAGGATAATTTTCTACCTTATTATCTTGATCCTTTAATATTATATCTGGAAGATAATGTTCTTTATCATATTTACCAAAATCATTAATCAACCATTGAAATACTTTTCTTACATTTTCGTTTGTCTCTTTACCCTTAATAATACCAAATGATGTAGTATTATATGGAGACCCAGTATCTAACGAAACAATCTTAAAATCATATCCTTCATTAATTGCTTGTACACCTTGTGATGTCATTCCCATAGCAATAGCTATTTCTCCTTGTTTTAATAAATTAGTAGGTCCTGATCCAGAAGTTGTATATTCTCTCATATTCTCTTTTAATTTTTTAAAATATTCTATTGCTTTATCCTCCCCCATAATATTTACAACATTCAAATAAAAACCATATCCAGTACCTGAAGTTTTTGGATCAGGCATTGCTATTAATCCTTTATATTCTGGCTTTAATAAGTCATTATATGTTTTAGGAATATTTAACTTATGTTCTTTAAAATATTTATTATCAATGATTAAATTCATAGTATATTTAGTCCAAGTCAAATAATTACTATCATTATTTACACCATCTAAATAAATACTAGTATCAAAATCAGATAAATCTGCAAAATTATCTTTGACATCTTTCATATGAGCTGTCTCCAAATCCAATACTATATCTGCCTCTACTTTTGTGCCTTCATTTTTAATTTTAGCAGCACAATTTCCTGTAGCCATATATTGCACTACAACATCCATATCAGGAAATTCTTCTTTCACCATTTTCTTTAAATCCTGATTTCTTTCTTCTTCCATAGAGCTATATATTACTACTCTATCTTTATTTGAACCACACCCCGTTAACAATAACATTAAGGTTAATCCTAAAAATATTATTTTTTTCTTCATCAATCTTCTCTCCTTCTTGAACTATTTTGTTCATAGTTAGATTATAACATAATATTTTGAACATTACAATACCAACAAAAGAAAAAGAAACAATAAATGTTTCTTTCATTATTTATTTTATTCAGTCACAATAAATCCATCAGGTATCGGTCTTGTCTTTTCCATGTTATCCCAATTTATAGGATGATTTATTAATTCATTATTTATAACTAAAGCACTAGAATTACCACCATCTAGATTAGCAGCATTATAAGCATGATATCTAAGTAAGATATCTACTAAGTCGTTCATATCAGCACCTTTACTTTTTAAACTTCTACCATCAATTACTAAAAATAACACTATACCATCTTGCCTTTGAGCAATAGCACTTCTAGGATGAGTACCATATCCACCATTACCATTAATAAAAGCACTCTTTCCATTAACTATTAAAAATGGTCCAAATTCTACAGCATCTCTTATTCCCATATTAATAGCTTCATTAGCACTTATCTTACCAAGATATAACTTATTATCATTAGTAAATCCAACTATACCACCACCATATTGACTAGTACCATAATTACTAATTATCTTACCTCCAGATATAATAGCTCCCATAGGTTGTCCACCACTACCCAATCCTTCAGCATCCAAAAAGCCACCACCATTTATAGCAACAACAGCATTTTCTCTCTTAGCCATATCAACTAAATATTCACCATCATTACCCAAATATCTACTATAAGTAACTTTAATTTTAGAAGGATCATATATTGCTACAAGATATCCCCTATAACCATTTTCTTCTATTTCTATTAATTTATAAATATCATTTTTATTTCTATCTAATATTTCCTTATCATATTTATCTTTATAATTATTATCTTCTTCAAGAATTAAACTAGTATCAGTATTTCCATCAGGTTCTATCATACTATGTCTTTCTAAAACCTTATTAATAGTCTCATCATTATAAAAAGTTCTAGCAATATATTGATGCCTCATTGTACTCATAGCGGTAGTAACAAGCCAGTCTCTAAAGTTATTATAAGGACCATATAAAAGAAAAAGTACTATAACTGCAATAACATCACATATACTAAGAATAATAGTAAAAATATTATCCCTTTTCTTTTCTTTATCAATTCCATCCCTTTTTCTTCTCATAAGTACTACTCCTTTTTGTATACAAATTATTTATTGTTTAAATATTTAACAACTCTCTCTATCTCATCATCCCCTATTAAAGGAATAATAACTCTAGATAAATTCTTATCACTATCCAAATACATTCCATCATTATTAAGTGATTCATTAACAATATTAGATAAAAATATATTATATTCTCCTCTAGTAGTCATATAAAAACTAATCTTACAAGTATTATTATTAGTAAATATCCTAACCATATCATCATTAGATAAAGTATCAGTAGACACAATCAAATGAATATTACATTTATCTCCAAGTGATAATAAATAATTAATATCCTCATCAACACTATTATCCATTTCTAATATTTCATATATCTCATCTATAAATACTAGTATTCTCTCCCTATTACCATTCTTTACTCTTTCTTCAAATTCTCTTCTTAATAACTTAATCTTCTTAATAACATCATCTTTCCCATTAACAACCTCACATACATTAGCAAAATCATTATAATTAATACTTTGTGTATCAAGTATAATAATCTTAGTATCAGTATAATTAATAAGAACATTCATAATAATATTCCTAAATAAATTAGTCTTACCGCTGCCACTAGTACCAGTAACCAAAAGATTCTTATCCTTATCAAAATCAAAAATAATAACCCTATCTTCTTCATCTAAACCTAAAGCTACCTTAAATTTATCATCTTTCTTATACATAGATAATAATTCCTTTAAAGTAAGAATATCCCTTTTCATATTAAGAACTTTAATCTCTATTTCATTATCACTAATTCTATCTATCTTTAATTCTTCTTTAGGTACTCCTAAAGCTAAAGCAATCTCCTTATTATATTCTATAATATCATTATAATCCTTATCATCATTCCAACTAATACGATATATAGTTACTAAACGATAAACATTATACGTAACTTTAGGATTAAAACCAAAAGCCTTAAGAGTATTATGTAAATTACTAACAAACAAATCAGCATTAAGAACATTTCTCTCATTATCAAAAGTTGGATTATTTAACAAATTAATCATTTCTTACTCCTCCAATTATTTCTTCTTATTTTTTATTAGTATATTACCAGTCATCTCACTAGGAATATCAATTCCCATTAAATATAATATAGTTGGAGCAACATCACCAAGCTTACCATCTAATAATTTAACCTTCTTATCAAGAACAATAAAAGGTACCAAATTAGTCGTATGACTAGTATTAATACTACCATCTTTATTTCTCATAACCTCACAATTACCATGATCCGCTATTATTATCATAGTATATTCATCAAGAGAAATATTTTTTAATATCTTACCAATACATTCATCAACAGTCTCTACAGCCTTAATAGCCGCATCATAATCACCAGTATGACCAACCATATCACCATTAGCAAAATTAAGTACAACCAAATCCTCCCTATTACTAGTAATTTCTTTTACCAAAGAAGCAGTAATCATATTAGCACTCATTTCTGGTTCCCTATCATAAGTAGCTACTTTAGGACTAGGTATTAATATTCTTTTTTCATTATCATACACTTTATCAATACCACCATCAAAAAAATAAGTAACATGAGCATATTTCTCAGTTTCAGCAATTCGTAATTGAGTAAATCCCTTTTTTGATATATATTCTCCTAAAGTATTTTTAATTTTAGGAAGTTCAAAAGCATAAGGACAAAGCACCGTATCAGTAACATGCATCATACTAACAGCCTTAAGATTATTAATCTTACATCTATCAAAACATTCATATTTATCATTAGTAAACGCACTAGCTAATTCCCTTAATCTATCAGGTCTAAAATTAAAAAATATAATACCATCATTATCTTCTATAAACCCATTTTCTATAGTAGCAGTAGGTACAATAAATTCATCTGTTATCTTATTTTTTTGACTACTTTTCCATACTTTTTTAACATCTACTACTAAAGAAGGTTTAGTCATAACATCATAGCTCTTTTTAACCCTATCAAATCTATTATCCCTATCCATACCATAATATCTACCACTAATAGAAGCAATCTTACCAAGTTTTAAACCCTTCATCTTTTTCTCTAACGCTTCAATATATTTAATACCACTAGTAGGACTAACATCCCTGCCATCAGTAAATATATGAACATATACATTTTTAACATTTTCTTTTTTACATAAATCTAATAATGCAAATAAATGATTAATATGAGAATGTACCCCACCATCAGATAATAAACCAATTAAATGTAACTTAGAATTATTATCTTTAACATGTCTAATAACTTTTAAAAATTCATCATTACTATAAAAAGACCCATCTTTTATTTTGCTATTTATTAGTTCTAACGATTGATATACTAGTCTACCAGCTCCAATATTAGTATGACCAACTTCACTATTACCCATTTGACCACTAGGAAGTCCAACACTTTCACCAGAGGCAATCAAAGTAGCACTAGGATAATGATCCCATAAATAATCAAGTACTGGTGTTTTAGCATTATACACAGCATTATATTTCTTTTCTTTAGATAACCCTATACCATCCATAATGCATAATAATATTTTCTTCATTATATCACCTATTTCCTATATAATTATATATGATATTTATTTATTTGTAAATAAAATAATTAAAGTTAAAAAAATATATTTTTGCAATATCCTTGTACCCTTTTTGCCATTTTTAGTATCAAAAAATGTACATTTTTAGATATTTTTCTATATTTTTACATTAAATATATTAAAATATTATATTTTTTTAATATATTTATGATAAAATAAAGAAAAGGAGAATGATAAATATGAATTTAAAATATTTCAGAAAAGCAATACTATTAATACATGGCTTTGCTGGAGGCAATTATGACTATGGAGAAATAGGAAATGACTTAGAACTATATAGCAATTTTGATGTATATACATTTACCCTACCAGGTCATGAAAAAATGATAATAGATAAAGTAACAAGAAATGATTGGATAAATAAAGCCGAAGAAGAAATAGAAAAAATAATCAATAATGGTTACCGTGAAATATATATTATCGGCCATAGTATGGGAGGAGTTATAGCTTCTTACTTAGCAAGTAAATATAAAGAAGTAACAAAGTTAGTTTTAGCAGCTCCAGCCTTTCATTACTTAGCCTTTAATGGTGATAAAGTAGACGTAGCAAAAAGTATAAAAAAATTACCCAAATTATTTAAAAACTATAAACCAGAAGAAGTATTATCAAGATTCTTCAAAATACCAATACCAACCATTAGAGAATTCATGCTTTTAGTAGAAGAACACACAGGTGATGTAAAAAATATAACCTGCCCAACACTAATAATACATGGAGATAAAGATGACATCGTACCAAAAGATTCCGTATTATATGTATATAATACTATAGCATCAAAAAGCGTTACCCTAGTAGAAATCAAAACACTTACTCATGATTTATTTATTAATAATAGATATGAAGAGGTAAAAGAATTAATAACAAACTTTCTTAGGAAAAAACCAACATTTGGAAAATATACCAAAAAAATATGATTATATCAAAATAATCATATTTTTTATACCCTTTTTCCTATTATTAATAAATACTTCTTATCATACTTTGCATAATCCTTATGTGTACTACAAGTCTGAAGTAATAAAATCTCATCATCAGCACTAACATCTACATTAGTATCATACATCGACTTACTCTTAAGTTTATTCAAATGTTCCAAATAATCACTATCATTAGCAAAGTTAATATTCATATAAGTAAAATCACTATACTCCACAAATACCGAAAATATCTCATATTTCTTCTTAACATTATTTGTAGTAACATAAATATATTTATGATCATCATAATAATTCTTATCATAATAATTCTCTAATATCTTAAAAGGCATATCTACTCGAGAAGAATTATGACCAAATATCAAAAGCTTTTTACTATTATCTATATCAACCCTATAATCCAAATAAATAGAACCCATATAATTATCTTCTTTATCAGGTGTATGATTCAAATAAAAATCATTATCTTCTCCCTGCATAATAGGAGCACTATAATCCGTATTATCAAAAGATAAAATACCTACCACATCATCATCATTATTATACTTTTCCTTTAACTCATTTATTTCTTTACTATAATCAGTAGGATTAGTAACATTATTATTTCTCTCAACATCAAAATCAATTTTCTTATCATTCTTATTATAAAACAAATATACCATTACCATAATAACAAATAAAACAAATAAACTAATAACTAATATTATCTTTCTTTTTTTCATAAAAATCTCGTATAATTAATCTTATAGAAATATTAATTAATTTCTATTATTGATTAATCCC
>OLFV01000709.1_pt1 | contig 37384 bp, 35 predicted proteins | sample 1605551 | NCBI WGS metagenome assembly OLFV01 (sample SAMEA3888922, study PRJEB22519) | human gut metagenome | biome: human gut; feature: human-associated habitat; material: faeces | place: Denmark | collected 2011 | reverse complement strand
ATTGAAATCCTTAGTTTTCAGAACTTTTATAAAGTTCTGAAAACTGGCTCAGCGGAGAGAAAAGACTTTTTCGACACGCTGTTGAAGAAAGGAGGCAGCGTCATGGCAAGAAAATCTCCCAGCAAAAATGTGTTCGTCCTGGCGCTGCCGCTCCGATGTGAGGCATGACAGCATCGAGGTACAGACCTACGAGAAAAACGGAAAATTCTTCTTGCAGGTGGTCAATGACTGCCGGGAGGCCGTGCGGTTCAAGGACGGAATTCCGGTGACGGACCAACCGGGCCACAGAATCGGCGTAGGCAGCATCTGCGCCCTTGTGGAGCGGTATGGAGGGCTTTACAGCTTCTCCGTGAGGGAGGGAGAGTTTGTCCTGAGGGTCTCCCTTTGAGGGTCAAATTACATTTCATGTCATTTTGGGGACGTTTCATGCAGAGACGTCCCTTTTTTCTTTTTCCCGGTGTATGCTGACAGCAGCAAGAAACCCCACGAAAAAACACAGATTAAGGAGAAAAAAGATGAAAAAGATTCTTGCACTCTTGCTGAGCCTGATGCTGGTCCTGTCTCTGGCAGCCTGCGGCGGCGACGACACCACTGACACCACCGTGGACGAGGAGCCCGTCGTGACCGACGAGGCAGAGACCCCCGCTGAGGACGAGGAAGTCCCCGAGGGCCGGATCACCGACGAGCAGCTCGCCGACCTGACCGCCGCCTACAACAACGTGGCTGTCCCTTACAACGAGATCGCCACCGCCGTCAATGAAAACGGCTGGATGAATGACGAACAGACCGCCGCTGAGATGAAGGCGCTGAGCGACACGCTGGGCTTCATCGGCAAGGGTCTCACCGAGGACATTTCCCTGCTGGACGGCAGCGACTTCGACGCGCTCATCGACTACCTGGAAAACGAGTTCCCCCCCGCGCTGGAGGAACTGAGCGAGCGTGTCTCCGTTCCCTACGAGGCGGGCTAAATCAACCGAATGAGAGCGGCTGGCTGCCGGGGCATTGTCCAATGAGGGCGGCTCCGGCGGCCATCCGCCTTTTAGTAAAGAACAGGGGGTATTTTCTATGACGATCATCGTGATTGTGCTTGTGCTTGTGCTGCTGGCCGGCTGGATCATATCCACCCAGCGGAGGCTGGTGGTCATGGACGAGAACGTAAACAACGCCATGAGCCAGATCGGTGTCCAGCTCTCCTCCCGCTTTGACGCGCTGACCGCACTGCTGGATCTGGCCAAAGGGTACGCGGCCCACGAATCCCAGACGCTGATCGAGACCATCAAGTCCCGCCGCAGCGTCATCACCGCCAAGTCCACCCCGGAGGACGTGCTGAAGCAGGAGGGAGTCATTTCCGAGGCTTTGGGCCGGATCTCCATGGTGGCGGAGCGCTACCCGGAACTGAAGGCGGACAAGGGCTACGCAAAGTGCATGGACGCCGTGGACAGCTACGAAAAAATGGTGCGTACCAGCCGCTTGATCTACAACGATTCCGTCACCAAGCTGAACCGGGAGCTGCGGCTGTTCCCCACCAGCCTTGTAGCCGGACTTCTGGGCTTCCGTATGCGGGACTATCTGGAGCAGCGGGAAGAAAAGGCAGATATGCCCAGCATGAAGTGATGAAACGGCTGACGATCCTTCTAACGGCGCTGCTGACGGCGGCGCTCTGCGCCGCACCCGCTCTGGCGGCGAACCGAGTGGAGACACTGACTACCGACGTAGCCCTCCGGGCGGACGGCTCGGCCCATGTGACCCAGGTATTTTCCGCCGACACGGTGGAGGGCACGGAATTCTATGTGGACCGCATGGACAGCGGCTGTCTCACGTATTCCCGCTTCGCCGTTTCCGACGAAAACGGCCCCTACGCCGTTTTGCCGGATGGCCAGTGGGATATCGACGCCTCCTTTGACGAAAAGGCGGGGAAGTGCGGCCTTCTGGAGATCGACGGCGGCGTGGAGCTGTGCTGGGGCATCACGGAATACGGCAGACATGACTATACGGTGTCCTACAACATCGGCGGCCTCGCGGGGGCCTATTCCGACGCCGACGGCTTCAACTACCGCTTCATCGACCCGGATCAGTCCATTTTCCCCACATCGGCCAGCGTCACCGTCCGCATGGAGGACGGTACGCCCCTGACGGACGAGACCTGCGATATTTGGGCCTTTGGCTTTGACGGACAGATCCAGTTTGAGGACGGCGTGATCCGGGCATGGACGGAGACTCCCTTGGAGGGCAGCCGGTACATGACCGTCATGGTCCGGCTGGAAAAGGGCTGCCTTCTGCCCGAGCGGCAGGAGACGGGGGCCTTCCAGACCGTTGTGGATACGGCACTCCAAGGAAGCGACTACGATACGGAGGAGGAGCCCATCACCGCGACGGACGTTCTCTGGATGGTGGGATCTCTGGCGGCGGTCATTGGCATCGTGCTGGGCATTTCCCGGCTGGTGAAGGCCCGGAAAAAGGCCAGAGAGAAAAAACGGCTCAACAGCGTGGACTACTTCCGGGACCTGCCCAACGGCGGGGACCTGAATGTTTCCTACGCTCTGGGCAGCGGTCTGGGATTGTGCACCCCGGAGCATTATATGGCGGCCCGGCTGCTGCGTTTGGTCACGCTGGGCAGTCTGGAACCGGAAACGGACGGCCAGGACCGGATCTCCTTGCGGCTTTTGCGGGAGCCTCACGGCGGGGATGCCTATGACGAGGCGTTCTACACCTTTTTGGAATCAGCCGCCGGCGGCGACAGCGTTTTACAGGAGCGGGAATTGGAACGCTTCTGCGAGGACAGCCGCCGGGGAAAGGCGCTGGACGAGCTGCTGACCTCCTGCGAGCGGGAGGGGCGGCTGACCCTGTTCCGAGGAGGCAGTCTCCGAAGCAAGCGCTGCAAAAAGGCAAAGGACCTGACGGCGGAGGGACAGCGCCAGTGGCGGGAGCTGCTGGGGCTGAAGCGCTATCTGCTGGACTTCTCCCTGCTGGCGGAGCGGACGGTGTCGGAGACCGTGCTCTGGCAGGAGTACATGGTGTACGCGGTGCTGTTAGGCATCGCCGAGCAGGTGTTGGAGCAGGTGCGGACCCTGTATCCCCGGCAGCTTTCTCAGGTGGAGCGGTATCAGCGATGCCTGCGCGGCACGAATCGATATAACCACTATCTCTATGCCGCCGTGGCGCGGCAGCGGCAGGCGGCTCAGGCGGCCCGCAGCGGGGGAAGCGGCGGCTTTGCCTCCCTTGGCGGTGGCGGCGGCTTTTCCGGCGGCGGCAGCGTGGGGACCCGCTGACCGCCTTTGACCAGATGTTCTTTTTTCTGCCCCATGGGGCAAATATACAGGAATAGGAGAATCACTATGGGATTATTCAGCAACAATAAGAAGCTCTGCCCGATCTGCGGCAATCCGACGCCCCGGCTGCTGCCCACAAAGATCGACGGCCAGCCCATCTGCAAGGAGTGCGACAGCAAGATCGATCTGCCCGCCGGGGCCGTGAACCAGATGTCCCTGACGGACTTCAAGAAGTATCTCGTCGATTTTCAGGACAATCAGGCCTTGCAGGCCGAGTTTACCACCACTTACCGCTTCAACATCGGCTTTTGGGGCTGCTCCGTGTTTCTGGATGAGACCCACGGCCTGTTCCGCATGAAGGAGGACAGCGGCTGGGTCTTTCAGGGCAAGGAGCTGAAGTCCTTCCGTATTTCCGAGGATCGCAGCCCCCTGTTTGAAAGCGGCAGCGGTACGCTGAAGTGCACCGCCAGCGACGTTCCCGTCCGGGTGAACGCCATGGCGGACACCATCGCCCGGTTCCACATGGAAAAGCAGGAGTTTGAGCGCCGGGAGGCCATGGAGGGCCTGCACCGCTGCATGGACGAGACTAACGAGGAACGCCGGGAGCGGGAGCGGACCAACGATCTCTACCGGCCCCGGTTCGACGTGCCCGCCCCTGTCAAGGAGTTCCGTGTTGAGCTGACGTTGGACCACCCCTATTGGAAGTCCTTTGACGAGAAGATCTCCGCCCCGGAATTTGACCGGGACTATCCCCGGGCCGAGGACTACCTGCGGACCTACCGGGAGCAGACGGAGGAGCTGCACCTGCTGGCCTCCAAGCTGATGCGGATGATCGATCCCAACGCGGGGGAGACCCGGATCGGCAGCGGGGCGCAGGGCGTACAGGCGGCCCAGCCCACGGTGACGCTTCCCACAGACGCCGTCAGCGAGATCCAGAAGTACAAGGCGCTGCTGGACGCCGGCGTGCTGACGGAGGAGGAATTCTCCGCCAAGAAGCGTCAGCTTCTGGGAATTTGAGGAAGGAACGCATGAAGAAGCTTTTATCTTGCCTGCTGGCAATGGCTATGGCCCTGTCTCTGGTATCCTGCGGCGGGGCGGAGGACGTCTCCGACAGCGCCGGAGCGGAGGGGGAGAGCTGGGCGGTCTATTGGTACCTCTGCGGCAGCGATCTGGAGAGCAACGGCGGCTTTGCCACCATGGATCTCTCCGAAATGATGGAAGTGGAGCTGCCGGAGAACGTGAACGTGGTCATCGAGACCGGCGGCGCGTCCGTCTGGCAGAACGATGAGGTGGACCCCTCCAAGCTGCAGCGCTGGCTCTATAACAGCGAGGGCCTGCAGCTTTTGGAGGAAAGCGAGACCGCCAACATGGGCGATGCCCAGACGCTGTACGAGTTTTTGGACTTCGCCAGCACCAACTATCCCGCCGACCGGGTGGCCGTGACCTTCTGGAACCACGGCGGCGGCAGCGTCAGCGGCGCGGCCTTTGACGAGCTGCACGGGCTGGATTCTCTGGACCTTGCTGAGATGTACCAGGCCTTTGACGCGGTGTGGCCCGCTGACAAGGACGACCCGGCGCTGGAGCTGATCGGCTTTGACACCTGCCTGATGGCCACGGTGGACGTGGCCGCCGTGTTCCAGAACTTCGCGAAATACTTAGTGGCCTCCGAGGAAGTGGAGCCGGCCAACGGCTGGCTGTATTCCAGCTGGCTGGGGGCCTTGGCAGAGAACCCGACCATGGACGGCGCCCGGCTGGGCCGCGCCATCTGCGACAGCTACTACGAGGGCTGCGAGGCCGTGGGCACCCAGGATCAGACCACCCTCTCCCTGACGGATCTGAGAAGGCTGACACCGCTGCTGGAGGCCTACGAGACTTTCGGTCAGGAGGCGCTGGCGGCCGCGGCGGAGGACCCTGCCTTCTTCGCGGAGCTGGGCCGCGCCGCCGCCCAGAGCGAGAACTACGGCGGCAACACCCGAGAGCAGGGCTTTACCAACATGGTGGACATGGGCCATCTGGCCCGGCAGACGGCGTGGCTGCTACCCTCTGCCCAAAGCGTTTCCGACGCGCTGGCGGACTGCGTGCTCTACAAGGTGGGCGGGCCCTACCGGGCGGAGGCCACCGGCTTGAGCTGCTACTATTCCTATAACGGCGACATGGACGATCTCAACGGCTATCTCACCGTGGGCGAGGGCCTTGCCTTCAAGTATCTCTACGCCTATGAGCTGACCGGCGAGGTGGCGGAGGGCGGCGAGGACTATCTGGCGGAGCTGGATATCCAGGAGCTGCCGGAGCGCATGACCCTGCCGGAGACGGGCTGGGACGGCGCGCCCATTCACGTCACCGATGACGGCATCTCCTATCTGGAGCTTGGCCCGGAGGCCAACTCCGTGCTGGCTGGGGTCGGATTCTCCCTGTTCTATGTGGACGAGGAGACGGATCAGATGCTCCTGCTGGGAACGGACAATGACATGAACGCCGATTGGGACAACGACGTGTTTTACGACAACTTCCGGGGCGTCTGGGGCGCGCTGGACGGCAATCTGGTGTACATGGAGCTGTCCTTCGACGGCGAGGACTACAACCTCTACTCCGTGCCCATCCTCTTGAACGGCGAGGCCTACAATTTGCAGGTGGCCTACGAGTTCGACACGGAGGAATGGAGCATTTTGGGAGCCACCCAAGGGCTGGATCCCTCCGGCATGGCCAGCAAGGAACGGCGGCTGCTGAAGGAAGGAGACGTGGTCACGACCATCTGGAAGCTGGCCACCCTCAGCGGAGACGACGAATTTGAAATGTATGCCGCCGACGAGGTGACGGTGACAGCCGACACCGCCTTCGGCGAGGCCCCGCTGTTCGACGGCACCTATTCCATGGTCATTGAAATGCGGGACGTGGCAGGCAATTACGCCTATTCCGACGCTGTGAGTTTTGAATGTGTGGACGGGCAGGTCACCTCCACCACGATCTACGAGGACTGAGCGGGAGCCGTCCATTAAGTAGACAGCGGCAGGCATCGCTGCTCGCTCCAAGCCGGGATAACTTTTAGCGTGTCAAAAAAGTCCTTTCTCTCCACTGAACCAGTTTTCAATGGCAGAATTTGTCCGGGGCGAAACGCTCCAGTACGGCTGCTTTGTTCGAGAAGTACCATCTAAGCTCTCGTGCTGTACAAAAGCGGAAAGCTGATTTTGAAAAATTTGTTTTGGACTTTTTGGGAAAACAATTTCTGCGCTTGCGCATTATGGCGCAAAACATCGAGGGGGCTATAAGCCCTCTCGATGCTTTTTTAATGAGGCAAAAACCCATTTATCCCCCGAAAAGGTGGATACAGATGCCATGTAGCTTATCCCTGCCGCAGCAAATCGAACAGAGTGTCATTAAGGAAAAACTGCTTTTCGCCGGGATTCGTAAGATTTCTTCCGAAGTTCAAAAAAAGTTCTTGCATCGTACACCGGTGTACGGTGTATGATTTTATCGCGAAAAAAGAGGTCAAATGCAGAAGGAGTGTTGACCGGCAGCGGCGGCCGCTCCGATGACATTTCATGTCGAAAAAAGGACGTTTCATGCAGACGGCCCCACAAAGCGCGGAAAAGCTGGTACACTAAGTTCGTGAACCTGTAAAAGTGCCCGGGGGACGCCCCCCGGACCCGTAGGGGAGACCCCTACGGGATACCACTCTGCCCGCGGGAGATAGGACCCGGGCGGGGAAAAACCAAAGGAGGACACCTATGAAAAAACGAATTTTGAGCTGTCTTATGGCGCTGGCGCTGAGCTTGACGCTGCTGCCAGCCACGGCGCAGGCGGAGGACGGGCACGCGCCGCACCCTATCTGCGGGAAAACCTGTTCGCATACAGGTGCAGGCGAAACGCAGCACCTGGACGCCTTTGAAAATGCAAAGTGGATGGCCAGTTATACTGGTAAGTTGAGTGTTGGAAGTCCAGAGGGCAGCATCTATGGTGACGGGCTGACTGAGAAGGACAACTATGTTATTTTGACAACAGGCTATTATTATCTGTCATATACGGCAGATGGTTGTGATCATAGTTATGTTAGGAGCCTTAAAACCATTAAGATCCAGGGCGATGTCACCATCTGCCTGAACGGCAAGCAGATTCAAAACATAGGCGATACTATAGGCCCCGTGTTTGAGGTTCCAACCGGCAGCACGCTGACCCTGACGGATTGCACAGGTAACGGCCAGATTATACGCGACAGCAGCTTCAGCAATGGCAGCGGCGTGTATGTCAACGGCGGCACCCTCAATCTATACAGCGGCCAGATCACCAAAAGCACAGGGCAACAAGGCACTGACTCCAACAAAAACAACTACGGCGGCGGCGTGTATGTGAACAACGGCGGCACCTTCAACATGTACGGCGGCACCATCAAAGAAAACACAAGTAGCGAGGGATACGGCTCCGGCTTCGGCGGCGCCGGCGTGTATGTGGAAGCAAGCGGCAATTTCATCATGAACAACGACGCCAGCGTCACGGGCAACAAGGCGACCGGCTACGGCGCCACCCTCAACGGCGGCGGCGTGTTTGTGAACGGCGGCACCTTCACCATGAATGACAACGCGAGCGTCACGGGCAACAAGGCGAAGAACGGCACCCTCAACGGCGGCGGCGTGTATGTCAGCGGCAACGGCACCTTCACCATGAACAACAACGCCAGCGTCACGGGCAACAAAACGGCGAACAACAACGCCACCCTCAACGGCGGCGGCGTGTATGTGAACGGCGGCACTTTCAACATGAACGACGGCGCCATCAGGGGCAACGCGGCGACAAACAACGGCGGCGGCGTGTATGTCAGCGGCGGCACCTTCACCATGAACGGCAACGCCAGCATCAAGAGCAACACGGCGAAAAACGGCGGCGGCGTATATGCGTCAGCCGGCACCTTCAACATGAACGGCAACGCCAGCATCAAGAGCAACACCGGCAACGGCGTGTGTGTCAGCGATACCGCCAGATTCACCGTGTCCGATACGCCGACCGTCACGGAGAACACAATGAACGGGAATGACAGCAATGTGTATCTGAATGGGGGCGCCTACATCACCATTGGCAAGGTCGGTCTGACCGACGGCGCAAGCATCGGCGTGACCAAGACGGTCGATTCAAGTGCGGCAGGGATCGTCATTGCCACCGATGTGAATGAGGATTACAGCGACAACTTTTCCAGCGACGACAGCACGTATGTGGTCAAGCACGACACGGATAACAACAAGCTGGTGCTGGCGAAGAGCGCCGTGACGCACACCCACATCTGGACATACACGGCCAACAACGCAACCATCACCGCCATCTGTGCGAATACGGATAACCTCTGCAATGCCACAAACGGCGGCAGCGTGACCATCAAGGCTTCCACAACCACCTATGACAGCACGGAAAAGCCTGCAACGGTTGAGAAATCGGGAAATTGGGAGTCTGCGTTTTCGAAGAGCATTCCCATCACCTATGAACAGAAGAACGGCGACACTTATACAAGCATGAAAGGCGGCGTTCCCACCGAGGTCGGCAAGTACAAGGCAAGCATCACCGTGGGCGGCAAGATCGCTTTTGTGGAGTATGAGATCACCGGCAGCACGACCGAGATCGTCCCTGTTTCCCAAATCACGCTGAACAAGACGAGCACTTCGATTTCTGTTGGAAACAGCGAAAAGCTGACCGCCACGGTCACACCCGAGAACGCCGCCAACAAGGATTTGAAGTGGGCGTCCTCCGACACCTCCGTTGCCACGGTGGCCGCTGACGGCACCGTGACGGCGGTCAAGGCCGGTACCGCGACGATCACCGCCACCGCGGCGGACGGCTCTGGCAAGTCCGCCACCTGTACGGTCACCGTGACCGGCGGCACCACGCCCTCTCAGCCCGGCGGTTCCACGGGCGGTCCTTCCTCCGGCGGTGGCGGCGGTTCCTCCTCCGACCGGGACAGCTCCGACAGCAACCCCATTATCAAGACGGAGACGAAGAACAACGCCGACGGCTCCACCACCAAGACTGAGACCCGGAGAGACGGCTCCGTGACCCAGACCACCACAGCCAAGGACGGCAGCACCTCCAAGACCGAGACCAAGAAGGACGGCAGCTCCGTCACCGAAAACAAGGCCGCTGACGGCTCCACCGGTACGGTGAAAACCGACAAGAACGGCCAGACCGAGGCGAAAACTGCCCTGAGCAACAAGGCCATCGAGGACGCAAAGAAAAACGGCGAGGCGGTGAAGGCCCCTGTGGAGGTGGAGGCTTCCCGCAACAGCAGCACCGCGCCCACCGTCAAGGTGGAGCTGCCCAAGAACGCGGGCGAGACCAAGGTGGAAATTCCCGTTTCCAACGTGAAGCCCGGCACGGTGGCGGTGCTTGTCCATCCCGACGGCACGGAGGAGATCGTCAAAAACTCCGTTCCCACGGAGAACGGCATCCAACTCACCGTGGACGGCAGCGCGACGGTGAAGATCATCGACAACTCCAAGGGCTTTATCGACACGCAAGACCACTGGGCCAAGGACGCCATCGACTTTGTGAGTGCGCGCGGACTGGTGAACGGCATGAGCGCCACGATCTACGCGCCCAACAATTCCACCACCCGGGCACAGCTGTGGACGATTCTGGCACGGCAGAACGATGCGGATCTGAACGGCGGCAACACTTGGTTCGAGAACGCCCAGAATTGGGCCAAGGCCAAGGGCATTTCCGACGGCGCGAACCCCAACGGCACCATCAACCGCGCCCAGATGGTGACGATGCTGTGGCGGGCCATGGGTCAGCCTGCTCCTGCGACTGCGGCCACATTTACCGACGTTTCCGCTGACAGCTATTACGCGGGCGCGGTGTCCTGGGCCGTGGAGAACGGCGTGACCACCGGCGTGGGCGGCGGCCGCTTCGACCCCACCGCCACCTGCACGAGAGCGCAGATCGCCGCGTTCCTGACGCGGCTGTACGCGGAAAAGTGAGATCAAAACCTCTTATAAAATCCCTCCCCGGCCGAAAGGCCGGGGAGGGCAGGCGTCATAGCTGGCGGCAGCCATGAGACAAGCGTAACGGGACGTTTCATACAACGTTCGTAACCGATAATCGTACCTTGACAAGAACGCCGGCAGCCACCAGAAAGTGGCTACCGGCGTTTTGTCAGGGTACTTTCCTGCAAACATCGGGTAGGTTCTCGGACCAGGGCATCAGATGATCCAGATACGCTGTATCAGCATCATACATATGCACCATCATTACAGAGAGCACATACCGCAAAATTCTGCATTTTTCTGGAAAAAGATGCGGATAACACTGGCATAATCTAATGCCGATTGGAGAGCGTCAAAAACCCTAAAAACCGGATAGGAACCGTATCCATCAGGACCTGTGCGGCGATATTGACAACGATTGAATAAGCTGTCTGTGTGTCTCCTGCGGAGAGGGAACCGCACAAGCGGATCTCCGCGGTTTTTGCGTTGACGGATGAAAGGGGAGATGTTACAGTATATCAAGAGAAACCGACACAGACCGAAAAGGTGAGCGTTCATGATACAAATTGGCTTTTGCGACGATGATCTGTCCATATTGAGTGAGCTGCGGGTGCTGCTGGACCGCTACCGGGTGGAGCGGAACGTGGAAATTGCCTCCGCAGCCTTTCAGAGTCCCCTGGAGCTGCTGACAGAGATTGAGCGGGGGACCCGCTTTGATATTCTGCTGCTGGATGTGATGATGCCGGGGGAGAATGGCATTGAGACCGCCCGGGAGATCCGCCGGTATGACCAGAGCGTGAGAATTATTTTTCTCACCTCCTCGGCGGAATTCGCCGTGGAGTCCTACACCGTGGGGGCCTATTTCTACCAGCTCAAGCCCATCTGGCAGGAGAGCTTTTTCCGCCTGCTGGACTCCGTGATCGCGGAATGTGCCAAAAGCGGCAGTATGAGCCTGATCCTCCGCTGCAAAAGCGGCATCACCCGGGTGGAGCTGGACAAGCTGGAATACTGCGAGGTGCTGGGCCGGGCCCTGTGGCTGCACCTGACGGACGGCACGGTACTGGAGAGCGGCGGCGGTATGGACCATCTCTGCGAGCAGCTGGCGGAGCATGACAATTTCCTGCGGATCCACCGGTCCTATCTGGTGAATCTGGATCACATCAAGTCCATCGTGCCCAAGGCCATCACCATGGATTCTCTGGCGGAACTGCCCGTCCCACGGGGAAAATACGCGGAATTAAAGGATCTATATTTGGAATACGCCTTCCGCAGAAAGCAGGTGTTTCTGACATGACGGCGGATACGATCCTTTATGCGTGTAATACCGAGGCGGTGGGCCTGTTCGGCATCGTGCTCTCCGCCGCCTTCTGCAACATCCGGTGGACCCGGCGGAACGTCTGCTGCATGATTGCTTCCACCCTGGCCATTTTCCTGATCCAGGGAATCGTCTATCTGGGGATCGACCCGGTGTTGGGGCCGTATCTTTACCCCATCCATACCCACCTTCCTCTGGCGATCACCCTCTGCGTGCTGAGCCATGAACGGCTCTGGCCGGTGATCTCTGTGCTGACGGCGTATCTCTGCTGCCAGCTCCGGCGGTGGCTGGCGCTGGTGTGCGTGTGGGCCTTTTCCGGGGGCGATCGGATGCAGTATGCGGTGGAGCTGATCGTGACGCTGCCGCTGCTGCTCCTGCTGCTGCGGACGGCCCCGGCAGTGCGGTCTATTTCCCGCTATTCAGTGACCGTCCAGTGCCAGTTCGGCTGCACGCCGGCCCTGTATTACGCCTTTGATTACCTGACCCGGGTCTATACGAATCTCCTTGCCGACGGAGACCCGGCTGTGGTGGAGTTCATGCCCTTTGTGTGCTGCGTGGCGTATTTGATGTTTCTGGCGCGGCTGTCGAAGGAGCAGGAGACCCGGGCCCGTCTGGAGCAGCTGCAAAACAGCCTGAATCTGCAAGTCGGTCAGGCGGTGCGGGAGATCGAAGCTCTCCGGGAATCCCAGCAGAAAACCAGAGCCTACCGGCACGATCTGCGGCACCATCTGCAATACCTGTCCGGCTGTCTGGAAAACGGACAGTACGAGCAGGCCCAGCGGTACATCCACGAGATCAACGCGGAAATCGAGGCGGCCCGCGTGGTGACCTACTGCGAGAACGAGGCGGCGAACCTCATCTTCTCCGCCTTCGCGGCCCGGGCGGAGGCTCAGGGCGTGAAATTCTCCCTGCAGGCGGTGCTGCCGCACATCCTGCCCATCTCGGAGAGCGATCTGTGCGTGCTGCTGTCCAATGCGCTGGAAAATGCCCTTCACGCCTGCAAGGGGGCAGATGACAGCATCGAGGTACAGACCTACGAGAGAAACAAAAAATTCTTCTTGCAGGTGGTCAACGATTGCCGGAAGGCCGTGCGGTTCGAGGATGGAATTCCGGTAACGGACCGACCGGGCCACGGCATCGGCGTGAGCAGCATCTGCGCCATTGTGGAGCGGTATGGCGGGCTTTACAGCTTCTCCGTGAAGGAGGGAAAGTTTGTCCTGCGGGTCTCCCTCTGACGGCCAAATTACATTTCATGCCATTTTGGGGACGTTTCGTGCAGAGACGTCCCTTTTTCATGCTTCCCGGTGTATCATGACCATATCAAGAACCAACAGCAGCTTTTCCTGTAGCCGTAGCTATGTTGATAAGAAAAGGAGGGCCATGATGGGAGCATTCAGTGATAACAAAGAGAACTGTCCGGTCTGCGAACGTGTCAACGAGCGGCCCTTAACAGAATCTGAGCCGCACGCCGCCGCGCTTCAGGAGAATCAGGCTTTGCAGGCGACGTTCCAGTCCACATACTGCTTCCGCGCCGACCAGGAGGACGGTCCCCTGTTTCTGGATGAGGAGCAAGGACTGCTGCGCATAGGGGAGGACGGCTGGGTCCTGGAAGGGAAGGCGCTGCGCTCCTTCCGCATCTCCGAGGACGGCGCGCCGCTGTTTGAAAGCGGCATCGGTACCTTGAAGTGCACCGTCAGCGATGTACCCGATCAGGTGAACGTTATGGCGGCGGAGATCGCCCGGTTCCATCTGGAGCGCCAGAAATTTGAGCGCTGGGAGGCCATGGATGGCCTGCACCGCGCGGGGACCGAGAGCAGCGAGGAGCGCCGGGAACGGGAGCGGACCAACGATCTGCGCCGGCCCCGGTTCGATGTGCCTGCCCCCGTCAGAGAATTCCGGGTGGAGCTGACCTTAGATCACCCCTACCGGACCGCCTTCGACGCGAGGATCGCCGCTCCGGCCTTTGACCGGAACTATCCGCGGACGGAGGATTATCTGAAGTCCTACCGGGAACAGACAGAGGAGCTGCATCTGCTGGCTGCAAAGCTGATGCACATGATTGCCCCCGGCGCGGGGGAGACCCAGAGCGGCTTTGGCTGGGTGCGTTCCATGCAGATGGTGCTCAGCCGGATGCCGCGGACGAGAGCGTTCCTCTTCTGAAGCCGGGGCCCAGCCGCCGTGGCGGCGGAGGTTGCTTGAGCAAGAATATTCGTGATCATACAAAAACCCGGGCGCTGTGCTTGCACAGCGCCCGGGTTCGCCTCTCTTGCCAAAGGGGGAGGGGTCAAATAGGTTTTCTGCTTTCTTGCCGGGGTCAGCTCGTGGGAAGGGTTAATATGCAATCTGGGTGGTGAGGTTCATTACAGGCATAAGAAATACAGTATCCAGCGCTGCCATCAGGCTTATATGGCCCTACCCAGATAGAGCCAGCTTTGAGCTTGATTTCCTGTCCGCTTAGTTGGAAGGAAGAAAGACCTGACTGACCCCAATCATGAAGATAATCCTCATTGATTTCCCCCGTCTCCATGAACTCATATTGGAGCTGGGCGTAATAGCTCTGCACGTTGGCTCAGTCGGTTGCGACGCGCGCCTTGTGAAGCTGTGAACTGAAGGTCGGGATCGCGACGGCCACCAGAACGGCGATGATCGCCACAACGATCAGCATTTCCATCAGTGTAAATCCGTGATTTCGTTTTGCGGTCGGGGTTGTTCTCTGTTTCGTCGTTTTGCCACCATTTTCCATACCGTATCGGCGCGGGCTGCCCATAGGGAACAGGGGGCCTGCCGTATATGCTCTGTTTTGCCCGACTCTCGATTCAGGTGTGAGCTGGGTCGGAGTTTTTATTATATGGATAGCACCTGCCGCCGTCAATTCTTTGCGGCAAAATTTTTGGATTTTGTGCATTTTGGTGAAGAAAGCGGGTGCTTTGCAGGAGCGTCAGACGGAATATGGCGGACATCTATCCGTAAATGAACAACAGCAGCGGCAATTTGCCGCTGCTGTTCTGCGTGTCGAAAAAGTCTTTTCTCCCCGTTGTGCGTCCGAAAGGGGAGAGGCCGTCACTGGATGGCGAAGATCAGCTCCGCGGTGCAGGCGGTCTCGCCGTTCACCGTGGCGGTGCAGACGCCGATGCCCACCGGACCCCGGCGTTTCGTGAGGGTACATTCTAATTCCAGAACGTCTCCGGGGATGACCTGCCGCCTGAAGCGGGCGTTTTTCACGCCGCCGAACAGGGCAATTTTCCCCTTATTTTCCGGCAGGGACAAAATGGCTACGGCTCCCACCTGGGCCATGGCCTCCAGGATCAGCACACCGGGCATCACGTGCTTCTGGGGGAAGTGGCCGCAGAAAAACGGCTCGCCCACGCTGACGCACTTGATGCCCTTGGCCCACACGCCGGATTCCCCGTCGGTGATGCGGTCCACCAGCGCGAAGGGGTAGCGGTGGGGCAGGATCTCGGCGATCTCATTGGAATTTAACTGTAAGCCCATGTCAGTCCTCCCATTTTTTCAGCAGCAGGCTGCCGTTGTGTCCGCCGAATCCCAGAGAGTTGCTCAGGGCGTACCGGATGTCCGCCGGACGGCCCTCGTTGGGCACCACATCCAGATCGCAGTCCGGGTCCGGGGTCTGATAGTGGATGGTGGCGGGGAGGAAGCCGTCCCGCAGGCTCAGGGCGGTGAAGATGGCTTCCACGGCGCCGGCGGCTCCCAGCATATGTCCGGTCATGGACTTGGTGGAGCTCATAGCCAGCTGATAGGCGTGGGCACCGAACACCGTTTTCACGGCGGCAGTCTCCCCGGCGTCGTTGAGATGGGTAGAGGTGCCGTGGGCGTTGATATAACCCACCTGCTCCGGAGAAACGCCGCCGTCGGTCAGCGCCATGGACATGGCCTTGGCGCCGCCGCTGCCGTCCGCAAGAGGGGCGGTGATGTGGTGAGCGTCGCAGGTAGCGCCATAGCCGATCACCTCGGCGTAGATCTTGGCCCCACGGGTCTTGGCGTGCTCTAATTCCTCCAGAAGCAGCACGCCCGCCCCCTCGCCCATGACGAAGCCGCTGCGCTCCGCGTCAAAGGGGATGGAGGCCCGATTGGGGTCCTCCGTCTGGGTCAGGGCCTTCATGGAGGTGAAGCCGCCCATGGCCAGGGGGGTGATGGCGGCCTCCGTGCCGCCGCAGAGCATGACCTCGGCGTAGCCGTCCCGAATGTAGTGGAAGGCGTCGCCCACGGCGTTGGTGCCCCCGGCGCAGGCGGTGACGGGGCAGGAGCACATGGCCCGGAAGCCCGCGTCGATGGCCACCTGACCCGCCGCCATGTTGCAGATGGCGGTGGGGACATAGAAGGGGGATACCCGGTCAAAGCCCTTTTCCTGCCCCCGGCTGTGCTCCGCCTCGGTGATGGCCTGTCCGCCGATGCCGCTGGAAAGGATCACACCGCAGCGGTCCGCATCCGCCTGCTCCACGGAGAACCCGGCGTCGGACAGGGCCTCCCGGGCCGCCGCCACGGCGAACTGGGTGAAGCGGCCCATGCGCTTGGATTCCTGACGGCCCAGCAGGGCCTCCGGGTCGAAGCCCTTTACCTCTGCCGCCAGCTTTACCTTCTGGGCGGCGGGATCGTAATGGGTGATGGGGCCGATGCCGCACACGCCGTTTTTCACGGCCTGCCAGCTTTCTCCCGCCGTCAGGCCGATGGGGGTCACGGCCCCCAGGCCGGTGATAACAACTCTGCGTCGTTCCATGTCGCGTTCCTCCTTACATACTCATGCCGCCGTCAACGGCCAGGACCTGCCCGGTGATGTAGCCCGCGTCCTCACCCGCTAAAAAGGCCACGGCCTTGGCCACGTTTTCCGGCGTTCCCATGCGGCCCATGGGAATGGAGCCGAGGGCGGCGTTTTTCGCGGTCTCCGTCAGCGCGGCGGTCATATCCGTGTCGATAAAGCCGGGGGCCACGGCGTTAACGGTGATGTTCCGCCCCGCCAGCTCCTTGGCAAGGGATTTGGTCATACCGATGACGCCGGCTTTGCTGGCGGCGTAGTTCACCTGTCCGGCGTTGCCCCGGAGACCCACCACGCTGGAGAGGTTCACGATGCGGCCATAGCGCTGCTTCACCATCTGCCGGGCCACGGCCTTCATGCAAAGGAAGGCGCCCCGGAGGTTGGCGGCGATGACGGCGTCAAAGTCCTCCGGCTTCATCATCATGAGCAGGCCGTCCTTCGTGATGCCCGCGTTGTTCACCAGAATGTCGATGCGGCCGAAGGTCTTGAGGGCGGCATCCATCAGGGCTTTCACCTCGTCCTCTTTCGACACGTCGCACCGGATGGCCACGGCCTTGGCCCCAAGGGACTCGCAGGCGGCAACGGTCTCATTGGCCGCCGCTTCGTTGCCCGCGTAGCAGAGCACCACATTGGCTCCGCCCCGGGCCAGTTCCAGACAGATCGCCCGGCCCAGCCCCCGGCTGCCGCCGGTGACGACGGCTGTTTTTTCAGAAAAATTCATAGAGATGCTCCTTTGAGGGTCTCCGTCAGCTGTTCCAGCTCCGCCGCAGTCTCCACGGCGTACACCGGCAGCTCCGGGACGGTTTTCTTCACAAAGCCGCTGAGGGCCTTGCCCGGGCCGATCTCCACCAGCGCGTCCAGCCCCATGGCGGCCATGCGGCGGAGGGAATCCTCCATGTAGACGCTGCTCTGCACCTGCCGCACCAGCAGCTCCGGGATGGCAGCGCCATCGGGACGCTCCGCGCCCAGACAGTTGAAGATCACGGGGATCTGCGGCTCCCGGAACTCCACGGTGCGGAACCGTTCCGCCAGCGCGTCTCCGGCGGGGGCCATGAGGGGTGTGTGGAAGGGACCGCTGACCTTCAGCGGCAGGCAGCGGCGGGCACCCTTTTCCTTTGCCAGAGCCGCCGCGGTTTCCACGGCGGCCTTCTCGCCGCCGAGGACTAACTGGCCGGGGCAGTTGTAGTTGGCGATGACCACGCAGCCGTGGGCGGAAGCCTCGTCACAGGCCTCCTGCAAGGCCGCCCGGTCCAGCCCCAGCACCGCTACCATGGCAGAGGGCCGTCCGGCGGCGGCATCCTCCATGGCTTTGCCACGGAAGGCCACCAGCTCCACGGCGGTGTCGGCGTCAAAGACCCCGGCGGCATGGAGGGCGGAATACTCACCCAGAGACAGTCCGGCGGCAGCGGCGGGGACGATGCCCCGCTCCGCCAGCAGCGCGGTCATGCCTGCGGCGAAGGCCACCATGCAGGGCTGGGTGTAGCGAGTCTGATTCAGAATGCCCTTCGTGTCGGTGAAGGAGACCTCCTTCAAATCGAAATCCACCTGCTCCGCGGCGCTGTCCAGCACGGCGCGGAAGGTGGGGAAGCGCTCATACAGGTCAGCGCCCATGCCGGGGTGCTGGCTGCCCTGTCCCGCGTATAAAAATCCTAACTTCATTGTGCAGCTCTCCATTCGTCCATGATCTGAGCCATCTGCTCCGGCACGGTGGAGAGGGTGTTCACCTCGCCGCCGGCGGCTCCGCAGAAAAACAGGCCGTTCTCCCAATCGCCGTTCCGGGCGGCGATGAGGGCCTTGGAAATGCAGTAGGGGGCGTTTTTGCCGTCGCAGGTGACGATGCACTTCACGCACCGCTCCGGAGGCGGCTGGGTGCCGGCCTCCACCCGCTGGATCAGGGGACTGCGCAGCGCCCGTCCCGGCATCCCCATGGGGCTTTTCACCAGGGTGATGTCGTCGGCCTTTGCCGCTAAGAGCCGCTGCTTGTAGCCCTCGGAAGCGTCGCACTCCTCCGTGGCGATGAACCGGGTGGCGAACTGCGCCCCGGCAGCGCCCTCTTTCATGTAGCGGGCCATGTCTGCGCCGTTTTTCACGCCGCCGGCCACGAAAACCGGAATGTCCCGGCCTGCCTTGTCCCGGAAGGGGGCGATGGTGGTCAGGACCTCCCGCAAAAGGTCGGAAAGGGAGGGGGGCGCGTCCAGATCCTGCCGGGAGAAGCCCAGATGCCCCCCGGCCTCCGGCCCCTCTAAGATCAAAAAGTCGGGGATGCGGCCATAGTGCCGGTCCCACAGCTTGCACAGCAGCCCCGCCGCCCGGCCGCTGCTGACGATGGGGGCAATGGCGGCGTCACTGTCGGAAACTTCGGAGGCCAGCGCGGGGAGATCCTTGGGCAGTCCCGCACCGCAGACGATGGCGTCAGCCCCCGCCCGGAGAGCGGTGCGGACGCTGTCGGCATACTGGGTGGTGGCGACCATGGCGTTGACGGCGATCAGCCCCGCGCCGTGGGCCAAGACCTTGGCATGGCGGACCTGCCGGTCCAGCGCCCGGAGGTTGGCCTCAAAGGGACGTTTGGCGAAATCCGGCTCCTGAAAGCCGCAGACGGCGGTGGAGAGGGTCCCCATGCCGCCGCAGGCGGCCACCGCCCCGGCGAGGCCGTCCAGACTGATGCCCACGCCCATGCCCCCCTGCAAGATCGGGAGGGAGAGGGTCTTTCCCCGGATCGTTACCGCCATGCTGCCTCCGTGACCTTCAAAACGGCCTGACTGCCGGTGTACAGCTCCTCGAAGATCTGACGCAGGGGCTTGATCTCATGGAGCATACCGGCCACCTGACCGGCCATGACGCTGCCGCGCTCCATGTCGCCCTCGAACACAGCGCGGCGGAGACCGCCGAGGGTGACGTGTTCCAGCTCATCCAGCGTGGCTCCACGCTTCTCCAGAGCGAGATATTCCCGTGCCATTTTGTTTTTCAGCACCCGCACCGGCCCGCCGATGGAGCGGCCCGTCACGGTGGTGTCGCTGTCCTTGGCCTTCAGAAGGGCCAGCTTGTAGTTTTCGTGGATGGGGCACTCAAGGCTTGTCAGCAGGCAGGTGCCCACCTGAATGCCACAGGCCCCCAGAGCGAAGGCCGCGGCCGTCTGCCGTCCGTCAGCAATGCCGCCAGCGGCGATGACGGGGACGTCCACCGTGTCGACGACCTGCGGCACCAGCGCCATGGTGGTCATTTCCCCCACATGGCCGCCGGACTCCATGCCCTCGGCGATGATGGCGTCGGCTCCCTGATTCACCAGCCGCTTGGCAAGGATGGAGGCCGCCACCACGGGCAGCACCTTGATCCCGGCCTCTTTCCACGCGGGGATGTACTTGCCGGGACTGCCCGCCCCGGTGGTCACCACCTGAACGCCCTCCTCTATGATGATCTGGGCCATTTCGTCGGCGCAGGGGTTCATCAGCATCAGGTTCACGCCGAAGGGCTTGTCTGTCAGGCTCTTGCAAATGCGGATCTGCTGGCGCAGCAGGTCTGCCTCCAGCATCCCGCCGGTGGCGATGACGCCCAAGGCTCCTGCGTTGGAACAGGCGGCGGCAAATTCGCCGGTGGCGATGTTGGCCATGCCGCCCTGAATAATGGGGAACTCCGTCCCCAGCAGCTCGTTGAGTTTTTTCATAGTATTGCTCCTTTTCAGAAAAGAGGCTCAGGCCATTTCCAACACCGCGCCGCCCCAGGTCAGGCCGCCGCCGAAGGCGGTCAGCAGCAGGCGGCTGCCGGGACCCACGCGGCCCTGCTCCACCAGCTCGCTGAGGACCAGCGGGATGCTGGCAGCGGCGGTGTTGCCGTAACGGTCGATGTTTTTGTAGTATTTTTCCGGCGGGATGCGGTATTTCCGCACCGCCAGGTCAATGATGCGGGCGTTGGCCTGATGGAACACGAAGAAGTCGATGTCCGCCGGGGTCAGTCCCGCCTTTTTCAGCGTGGCGTCCATGCAGGCGGGAACGGTCTCCACGGCGAATTTGAACACCTGCGTCCCCTCCATGGAGAGGACGTTGGGCTCTCCCCGGCCAAGGCCCGGCAGACGCAGGAGAACGTCGTCCCCCCGGCTGCCCAGCACGGCCCCGATGGAGGGCCAGCCCTCCCGGCACTCCACCACGGCGGCGGCCGCGCCGTCTCCAAAGAGGATGCAGGTGCCCCGGTCCGTCCAGTCTACCACTTTACTCAGGGCCTCCGCCCCCACCACCAGACCGAATTTCCGGGGGGAGGCATTCAGCAGGCACTCCATAGTGTGCAGGGCATAGACAAAGCCGGTGCAGGCGGCATTCAGGTCGAAACAGGGGGTATCTTCCGGTAGACCCAGCGCCCGTTGCAGCAGACAGGCGGCAGAGGGCACCACGGTATCCGCCGAGACGGTGGCCACGATGCACACGCCGATGTCCGCCGGGGTGATCCCGGCCATGTGCAGGGCATCCCGCGCGGCGCTGACGCACAGCTCCGTGAGGGTCTCTTTTTCACAGCGGTAGCGGCTGCGGATGCCTGTGCGGGCGGTGATCCACTCGTCATTGGTATCCACCAGCCGGGAAAGATCGTCATTGGTGACGGTATTGGCGGGGACACAGCGGCCTGTGCCCCGGAGCTTGATCCCGTTCATGCGTCCTCCTTCCCGCGGCCAAGGGCGCGGAATTTCTGATAGCGCCGTTCCGTCAGGCTGACGGCGCTTTCCTTCAGCAGGGGTTCCAGACAGGCGGTCAGCGCCCGGTCCAGATTCCACAGCGTCCGGCTGGGGTCGGTCTGCGCGCCGCCCTCCGGCTCCCGGACGATGCCATCGATGACCCCCAGTTTTTTCAGCTCCGGGGCGGTGAGCTTCATCAGCTCCGCTGCCTCGCCGGAGCGCTGGGCATCCTTCCACAGGATGGAGGCAAAGCCCTCCGGGGACAAAATGGCGTACACGGCATTTTCCAGCATCAGCACCCGGTCGGCCACAGCCAGCGCCAGCGCACCGCCGCTGTTGCCCTCCCCGGTGATGACGGCGATGACCGGCACCGTCAGACGGCTCATCTCAAAGAGATTCCGGGCGATGGCCTCGCCCTGACCGTGCTCCTCGGCCTCCAGACCGGGATAGGCCCCGGCGGTGTCGATAAAGGTAAATATAGGGCGGCGGAACTTCTCCGCCTGCTTCATGAGCCGCAGCGCCTTGCGGTAGCCCTCCGGCCCCGGCATCCCGAAGTTGCACCGGAGGTTTTCCTCCAGCGTTTTGCCCTTCCGGGTGCCGATAACGGTGACGGGCCGCCCGTGGAACAGGGCGATGCCGCCTAAAATGGCGGGGTCCTCCCGGCAGGCCCGGTCTCCCCGCTGCTCAAAGAAATCGGTGAACAGTCCGTCGATATAGTCGGTGATATTGGGCCGCTGGGGATGGCGGGCCAGCGCCACCCGCTCCGCGGCGGTTTTCTCAGCCATGGCGGTCTCCTTTCCCGTGGAGTTTCAGCAGACGGATCAGGGTGTCCCGCAGGTCCTTCCGGGGGACCACCGCGTCCACAAAGCCGTGCTCCATCTGAAACTCCGCCCGCTGAAAGCCCTCCGGCAGGGTCTCGCCGATGGTCTGCTGAATGACGCGAGGCCCGGCGAAGCCGATGAGCGCACCGGGTTCGGCCAGAATAATGTCTCCTAACGAGGCAAAGCTGGCGGTGACGCCGCCGGTGGTGGGGCCCGTGAGAACGGAGATGTACAGCAGTCCCTTTTCCGCGAACCGGGCCAGCGCCGCGCTGGTTTTCGCCATCTGCATGAGGGATAAAATACCCTCCTGCATCCGCGCCCCGCCGCTGGCGGCAAAGAGGATCAGGGGCAGTTTGTTTTTTCCGGCGTACTCGATGGCCAGCGTCAGCTTTTCCCCTACGGCGGCGCTCATGCTGCCCATGAGAAAGCGGCTGTCCAACACGCCCACCACGCAGCGGCTTCCGCCCACGGTGCCGGTGGCGGTGACCACGGCCTCGTTCATGCCGGTTTTCCGGCGGGCGCCGTCCAGCTTGGCCCCGTAGCCGGGGAAGCGGAGGGGGTCGCTGGCCGTCAGCTTTTCATGCAGCTCCCGGAAGGAGCCGGGGTCCAGCACGCTGCTGAGCCGGTAATAGGCCCCCATGGGGAAGTGGTAGCCGCACAGGGGGCAGACGGACAGCGCCGCCGCCACGTCCCTGCGCTGGCTCTCCCCGCCGCAATGGGGGCAGGTGACTAACTTTTCACCGGGGACGTAATTCTCCCGCATGGCTTTCATGGCCAGCAGCCGCGCCCGGCGTTTCGCAAAAATGTTTTCCATGTATTATCCTTTGTGATCGTCTACCCGGCGGCTGAATTCCAGCAGCTCCGGCAGGCTTCGGTCCAGAAAGGCGGTGGTGCAGCCGCCCCGGACAAAGGTGGGGTGGAACAGCAGCTCATAGGACAGCTCCGCATTGGTGGGGAAGCCCTCTAAGGTAAATTCCTCCAGACAGCGGCGCATCCTGCGGATGGCTTCCAGCCGGGTGGGGGCGTGGACCATCACCTTGGCGGCCAGAGAATCGTAATAGGAGGAGAGGGTGCAGCCGTTATAGAGGGCGGAGTCCACCCGGACGCCGGGGCCGCCGGGGAAGTGGAGAAATTCCACCTTGCCGGGGCAGGGCCGGAAATTGGCCGTGGGGTCCTCGGCGTTGATGCGGCACTCGATGGCGTGGCCGGTGAGGGTCACGTCCTCCTGAGTCAGATCAAGGGGCAGACCGGAGGCGATGCGCAGCTGCTGACGCACCAGATCCACGCCGGTGATCATCTCCGTGATGCCGTGCTCCACCTGGATGCGGGTATTCATCTCCATGAAGTAGAAGTGCTGCCCGTCGCTGTCCAGCAGAAATTCCACAGTGCCTGCGCCCTCGTAGTGGACGGCCTGCGCCGCTTTCACGGCGGCCCGGCCCATCTCCTCCCGCAGCTCCGGCGTCAGGCACCGGGCGGGGGCCTCCTCAATGAGCTTCTGGTTCCGGCGCTGGATGGAGCAGTCCCGGTCTCCCAAGTGGATGACGTGGCCCTGCCGGTCCGCCAGAATTTGAAACTCGATGTGCCGGGGTTCCAGCACCAGCTTTTCCAGATACATTTCATCGTTTCCGAAGCAGGCGTTGGCCTCCGCTTTGGCGGCGGCGTAAGCGTCGGGCAGGTCTTTAGAACTGTCGCAGCGGCGGATGCCCCGGCCGCCGCCACCGGCGCTGGCCTTCAGCAAAACGGGATAGCCAACCGTCTCCGCCACGGCCAGAGCGTCCTCCACGGAGGATACCGGCCCGTCGGAACCGGGGGTCACGGGGACCCCGGCGGCGCGCATCAGGTCTCGGGCGGCGGATTTGGAGCCGGCCTTCCGGATGGCGTCCCCGGAGGGACCGATGAAGGTGATGCCGTTTTCCGCGCAGGCGTCGGCAAATTCCGGGTTTTCCGACAGGAACCCGTAGCCGGGGTGCAGACCGTCGCAGCCGGTGGCTATGGCGGCGGAGAGCAGCGCCGTGGGATTTAAGTAGCTGTCAGCGGCCCGGGGAGGGCCGATGCACACGGCCCGGGTGGCCAGCTGGACGTGGAGGGCCTCCGCATCCGCCTGAGAATACACCGAGACCGTCTCAATGCCCGCCTCCCGGCAGGCCCGCCGCACCCGGAGGGCGATCTCCCCCCGGTTGGCGATCAATACCCGCTTCAGCATGGCTGATAGCGGAACAGAGGCTCCCCGAAGGAAACCAGCGCGCCGTTTTCCTTCATAACCGCTGTGATCTCGCAGTCACAGGGGGCGGGGATCTCGCTCATCATCTTCATGGCCTCCAGCAGGCAGACGGGCTGGCCCTTGCGTACCCGGTCGCCCACCTTCACAAAGGGGGGCTGTTCCGGGGCGGAGGCGGCGTAAAAGGTGCCCACCATGGGGGCGGTGATGGCATCGCCCTCCGGTTCGGCGGCTGCGGGAGCCGCCGGGGCAGCAGCCGCTGCCGGGATCACCGGCGCGGCGGGAGCGGAGACGGCCCGCTCCATTTCTATGGTAAATTCCTGGGTGGACAGCTTTAGCTTGGACAGGGAGCTTCCCTCGAAGCGGGCCAGCAGGTCGTTCAGTTCTTGATTGGTCATGGAATATCCTTTCCTCGCAAAACTGGACCGCCGGAGGGTCTGTACCCTCCGGCGGACGCACGTTAATTCTTGTGAGCGGCCAGATAGGTCATGATGTCGCCCACCGTTTTCAGGTTGGCGGCGTCCTCCTCGGCGATGGAGATGCCGACGGCCTCTTCCAGGGCCATGACCAGCTCTACGGCGGCCAGAGAATCGGCGCCCAGATCGTCAGCCAGAGAAGCGGTGGGGGTCACGGCTTCGGCGTCGCAGCCCAGAGTCTCGACAATAATGTCACGCACTTTTTCAAATTCCATGATAGATCTCCTTGTTTCAGTGAAAGTCGGCTCTCGTTAGTTAAAAACATTTACTTAAAATAATTTAACTAAAAGAATTGAACTATATAATAGCGGACGCCCCTCCCATTGTCAAGATAAAAATTGTGAATAAACGGTTAAAACCGGGGAAAGTGGGGGCGCAGCTTATTTTTTGATTGACAGGGGAAACTGGATGTACTATCATCCAATCAGAAAGATGTATCTGCAACTATCTCTTGACCGGGCACAGGCTCCGGGGAAAGGAACGCTATGGATCTCACAGAGCGCAAGATCACGAAAATCGCACGGGAGGCCAGCAAGCTGGCCGTCCGGACGCTGAAGGAGGACGGCATCGGCACAGCGGAATACGATTTCATCCATCTGGTGCGCCACCATCCCGGCATCACGCAGGCGGAGGTCCGGGAGCAGCTCCGGGTGGACAAGGGAGCCGCCGCCCGCCGGGCGGCCAGTCTGGAGGCCAAGGGCTACCTGATCCGGCAGGCCAACCCCAAGGACGGCCGCAGCCAGCTGCTTTTCGCCACGGAAAAGGCGGAGGGCCTGCGGAACTCCAAGGCGCAGGTGGAGACCACCTTTTATGAATGGCTGCTGGCGGAGTTGCCGGAGGCGGAGAAGGTCGCCTTCTGCAAAACGCTGGACACCATCTATCGCCGTTCCAAGCAGGAGAGCCGGGCGGGGTTCCCCCACATCACGGCCCTGACGGAGCAGGGAGAGGGGGAGCGCCATGAGTAAGCGACAGCTTCCGCCGGACCGGGTCAGCTCCTATTTCCGGGCGGAATCCGGAGTGCTGGCGGTCATCACCGTGACGGGTTTCCTCTATAATATAGGTCTGGTGGCAGGCCCGTGGTTCGAGGGACAGATGACGGAAGCGCTGGCCCGGATCCTCTTGGGAGAGGGCAGCTTTTCCGCCATGGTCTCTCTGGCGGCGGGGTACATCGCCGTTGCCGCCGCGGTACAGGGACTTCGGTTTTTGAAGCGGTTCTATGTCCGGCGCTTTGCCAACAAGGTGAACCGCCGCATGAAGCGGGTCCTGTACGGCGCGCTGGTCCGGTCGGATCGGGGGGACTTGGAGCGTGAGGGCACGGGAACGGTGCTGACCAAGGCCATTTCCGACGTGGATGACTGCGCCGAGGGGATGCGGAAATTCACCACGGAGGTGTTTGACACCGGCGTGGCCTTGGCAGCCTATGCCGGGATGCTGCTGTGGTATGACTGGCGGCTGGCGCTGCTGTCCATGGCCTTTTTGCCGGGGAGCTACGCGCTGGCGGAGCGGATGAAGCGGCCCGTCCAGCGCACCGGCGCGGCCTTCAAGGAGCAGGCCGGGGCTTTGAATGCCGCCACCATGGATCGGGCGGTCAACGCCCTGACCTACCGGGTCTTTGGCCGGGAGGAGGAGCGTCGGGCAGCCTATGAGGAGCACCTCGCCGCTTACGAACACGCCGCTGTAAAGGCAAACCTGTGGACAGCGTCTCTGCCGCCGCTGTACCGGGTGCTCTCCATGATCGGGGCGGCGCTGATCCTGTATTTCGGCGGGAAAAACGTGCTGGGCACCGGCTGGACGGTCTGGTCCATCGCGGAATTCACCACGTTTCTGGCCTGCTTTACCAAGCTGGCCACCAAATCCTCCAAGGCGGCAAAGCTGTTCAACGCAGTCCACAAGGCGCAGGTGTCCTGGAAGCGCATCCAGCCCCTGATGCGGGAGATCCCCGCTGTGCCTGCCGTTTCCACGGGGAGGGTGGAACGTCTGGAGGTCCGGGACCTCACCTGCGGCTATCCCGGTGACGCGCCGCTGTTCTCCGGCTTGGATCTGACCGCCTGCCAGGGGCAGATCATCGGCGTCACCGGGCCGGTGGCCTGCGGCAAATCCACGCTGGGCAAGGCGTTCCTCTGCGAGCAGCCCTACGGCGGCAGCATCCGGCTGGACGGCCGGGAGTTGGCGGAGCTGTCCCCCTGGGAGCGGACGGGCCTCGTGGGGTATCTGGGCCACGATCCGGAGCTGTTCAGCGGCACGATCCGGGAAAATGTGCTGCTGGGAGACACGGGCGATCCCATGGACTACCTCCGGGCGGTGTGTCTGGACGGCGAAGTGGCGGCCATGACGGAGGGGCTGGAGACCCGGGTGGGCACCGGCGGCATCCGGCTTTCCGGCGGTCAGGCCCAGCGGCTGGCGCTGGCCCGGACGCTGGCCCATCAAAGGCCCCTGCTGATTCTGGACGATCCCTTTTCAGCGCTGGACCGGGCCACGGAGACGGAGATCTTCACCCATCTGCGGCGTCTGGCGGCGGACAGCGTGGTGATTCTGATCTCCCACCGGCTGTACCTGTTCCCGGAGCTGGATCAGGTGATCTGGCTGGAAAACGGGGAGGCCAAGGTGGGGTCGCATGAGGAATTGGTGGGGAATACCACGGATTACGCGGCGCAGTTTGACGCACAGAGGGAGGAGAACAGCCATGAATGACTGCAAAAAAGCAGTCCATGTGGGGACTGTGGTACTGGAAACGGTGAAAGACCACCTCTGGCTGTCCCTTACCATTCTGGCGGCGGTGGCAGGGGCCGTAGGCGCGGCGCTGGTGCCGCCGCTGGTGCTGGGCCGCATTGTGGACGGTCTCACCGCCGGGGAGGGGCTGACCCTCCGCCTGCCCCTGTGGTATCTGGCCTTCACCGCATTGGCGGGAGGGCTGGAATCCGCCCGGGAGAGCGCGTTGACGGTATTCGGCCAGAAAACCACCCACGCCCTGCGGAGCCGCCTGATGGAAAAGGAGGGCCGCCTGCCCGCCGACGAGCTGAACCGTCAGGAGCCGGGGGCGCTGGTGTCCCGCTTCGTGGGGGACGTGGACACGGTGGAGACCCTGTTCACCGCCGGGATCATCAGCATGGCGGCGGACGCCTGCCGGATCCTCAGTATTCTGATCGTGGTGTGGCAGTGCAGCCGGGGGCTTGCCTATCTGCTGCTGGCGCTGCTGCCGGTGCTGTTCCTCTTTACCCGGTTCGTCCAGAAGCGGATGCTGCACAATCAGCTGAAAAACCGGAAGGCGGTGAGCCGGGCCTCCGGATATGTGCCGGAGACGGTGCGGAATCTCCGCACAATCCGCACGCTGGGCAAGGAGACCTACATGGAGACCCGGTATGACGGTGCGCTGGGGGAGAGCTACCGGGCCATTGAGGGCACCAACTTCTATGACGCCCTGTATTCCCCGGTGATCCTCACGGTGAACGCCGCTGTGGTGGGCGTTGTCATGCTGCTGTCCGCCTCCGGGAAGCCGGCGGTGCTGACGCTGTTCGGCATGACCGCCGGTACCGCCGTGACGGTGATGAACTACATCAGCCAGATCTTTTCCCCGTTGGAAAGTCTGGGCATGGAGATCCAGACCATCCAGTCCGCCGTGGCGGGCGTTCGCCGGATCAATGACTTTCTGGCCCAGCCGGAGCAGGAGCCGGTGGCCCCGGAAACGGAAAATCCCGCCGCTCCCATGGTGGAGCTGCGGGATGTGGACTTCGGCTATGAGGCAGGGCAGAACGTTCTGCACCACTTAAATATGGAGATCCGGGAGGGAGAGCTGGCTACCCTGTCCGGCCGGACCGGCGCGGGAAAGAGCACCGTGTTCAAGCTGGTGCTGGGGCTGTATGCCCCCCGGCGGGGCACCGTCCGGATCCAGGGCGTGGATCCCCGGTCCCTCACCGGCCCGCAGCGGCGGGCACTGTACGGCTATGTGGAGCAGCGGTTCCATCCGGTCCCCGGCACCGTCCGGGACCAGATCACCCTGTATGATGACACCGTCACAGAGGGACAGGTCCGCCGGGCCGCGGAGCTGGCGGGACTGGCGGAGGCCATCGGCGCCCTGCCGCAGGGCTATGACACCCCCTGCACCCCGGACATTTTCTCTCAGGGACAGTGGCAGCTGTTGTCCATCGCCCGGGCGGTGGCGGCGGACCCCAAGCTGCTTTTGCTGGACGAGATCACAGCCAATCTGGACGCGGAGACGGAGCGGGCGGTGCTGCGGGCCTTGAAGCGGGCCGCGGCTGACCGGACGGTGCTCTCCATTTCTCACCGGGTCGGGGCGGACACGGGACGGCTCATTCCCATTGGGGAGGAGTCATAGCCAGAAACCGGGCCAGCGCGGGGTTGGGGTTGGTGGTCTGCCACGCGGCGATGATCTCCTCCACCTCTCCCTCGCCGATGAGGGGGACAAACACCAGATTGTCGGCGTTGTAGAGCTTTTCCACGCAGTAGGCGGGGAGGATGGAAATGCCTTCCTCGGCGGAGACCATCATGAGGATGCTCTCCGTGTCGGCGGAGCGGAAGAGGATGTTGGGCTTGTAGCCCGCCTCGTTGTAAAGCTGCATGAAAAAGGCGTCGCCGTAGGAATCGTCGGCGGCGTCAGGGGACATGTAGAGGATGGCCTCTCCCCGCAGCTCCTGCCGCCGGAGCTGCTGCCGCTGGGCCAGCGGGTGTCCGGCGTACAGCGCCACCACCAACCGGGCCTTTTCCACGGTGCGGCAGGCCACGCCCTCCTGGGTTTTCAGGTTGGTACTGTCCCAGGTGAAAATGATGTCATATTCATGGTGCAGCAGCCCCGCCGCCAGCGCATCGGTGGAGCAGCGGTAAAAGGTGATGAGCACGTTGCTGTTCTGCTGGTGAAATTGGCGGATATGGGCGGACAGGTCGCTGCGCTCGTACCCCCGGACGTAGCCTACCCGCAGTGTGCCGGAGAGGCCGGTGGAGGCGTCATGGACCCGCTCCTGCGCCCGGCTCATTCGCTCTAAGATCCCCTTGGCCTCCCGAAGGAAGATGGTCCCCGCGGGGGTCAGGCTCACGGGCCGGGTGCTCCGGTCAAAGAGGGGACAGCCCAGCGCCTCCTCCAGCAGACGGATCTGCTGGGTGATGGCGGTCTGGGAAATGTAGAACTGCTCGGCGGCTTTCGTGAAGCTGCGGCTCTCCGCCGCGGCCACGAAATACTTCAGCTGATTTCGATTCATAACGCCCTCCCATGACACAAAATAAGTTTTTCTTATTTTATCATGAAGAAATCCTCCTTGTAAAGGGGGGTTTTTTCCGCTAAGATAAGTGCATATTTGTTGTGTGTAAGCGAGGTACTTAGAAATGCAAAGAGAATCCTTCGGCTCCCGGCTGGGCTTCCTGCTGGTGAGCGCGGGCTGCGCCATCGGCATCGGCAACGTGTGGCGCTTCCCCTATATCACCGGCAAGAACGGCGGCGGCTACTTCGTCCTGTTCTATCTGGTGTGCCTGCTGCTGTTGGGCGTCCCCGTGATGACCATGGAACTGGCGGTGGGCCGCGGCGGCCGCAAGAGCGCCGTGCTGGCCTACAAGAATCTGGAAAAGCCCGGCTCCAAGTGGCACCTCCACGGCTGGTTCTGTCTGGCGGGCTGCTATCTGCTGATGATGTATTACACCACCGTCACCGGCTGGATGGTGAACTACTTCGGCAAATTCCTCACCGGCGGCTTCCACGCCGGTATGACCGGCGACGAGATCTCCGGGATGTTCGGCACCATGCTGGGCAGCCCCGGCTCCATGGTCATCTTCACGGAGCTGGTGGTGGTCACCGGCCTGATCGTGTGCAGCTTCGGCCTTCAGAAGGGTCTGGAGCGGGTGACCAAGGTCATGATGATCTGCCTGCTGGCACTGATCGTGGTGCTGGCGGTCCACAGCCTGACCCTCTCCGGCGCGGCGGAGGGCATGAAGTTCTACCTGCTGCCCTCCGTGGACACCATCCGGGAACACGGCCTCGGCAGCCTCATCACCGACGCGATGAATCAGGCGTTCTTCACCCTGTCTCTGGGCATCGGCGCCATGGAGATCTTCGGCAGCTACATGAGCGACGAACAGACCCTCCCCGGCGAGGCCGTGCGGATCTGCATTCTGGATACCTTCGTGGCCCTTATGGCGGGCGCCATCATTTTCCCTGCCTGCTTCACCTTCGGCGTTGCGCCCGGTGAAGGCCCCGCACTGATCTTTCAGACCCTGCCGCCTCTGTTCGTGAACATGTCCGGCGGCCGCTTCTGGGGCACGCTGTTCTTCCTGTTCATGGTGTTCGCCAGCTTCTCCACGGTGCTGGCGGTGTTTGAGAACATTCTGGCCGTCTGCATGGACACCTTCGGCATCAGCCGCAAGAAGGCTGTGCTCATCAACGGCGTGCTGCTGGCCCTCCTGAGCCTGCCCTGCGTGTTCGGCTACAATATCTGGAGCGATTTCCATCCCATTCTGGGCAAGGACGTGCTGGACAGCGAGGACTTCCTCGTGAGCAACCTGCTGCTGCCCATCGGCTCTCTGGTGTATCTGCTGTTCTGCGTCAGCAAGTGGGGATGGGGCTTCGACAAGTATGTTGCGGAGGCCAACAAGGGCAAGGGCCTGAAATTCGCCAAGTGGCTGAAGCCCTATTTCCAGTTCATTCTGCCGGCACTGATCGTTGTGATCTTCCTGCAGGGCCTGCTGTAAAGCGGAACAACATTACAGCGATAGAGGGGGGAAATTTCCCCTGTACGGGACATTTTCCTATCAGCCTGCCCAGGGAAAAGACCGGAAAAAACGAAAAATGTAAGAATGTAGGAGGCGTGTCAACAGACACGCCTCCTATGACTTTTATTGGGGGAATTTACAGAGACCGACTCATGCGATGTTACAGCACCAGTGCCTCCTTCAATACCCGGAGGGAGGTCAGGTGGCCCTCCAGCATGGGCATGGTCAGGTCCTCCATTTCCAGAGATACGTCGCCGTCGTAGCCCGCCATCCGCACGGTGGAGAAAAACTCCTTCCACCACTGGGCGCCGTGGCCGCAGCCCACAGCCACGTAATTCCACGAACGTACGCGGAACTGGTCGATGGGCTTCGTGTCCAAAAGGCCGTTTGGCCCGGCCATCCGCCGCTCCGGGCGGGAGTCCTTGCCGTGGACGTGGTAGAGAGCGCCCTGCTCACCCAGCACCCGGGCGGCCTCGATGGGGTCGCCGCCCATCCAGAACAGGTGGGAGGGGTCCAGATTCATGCCCACCATGGGGCCAACGGCTTCCCGCAGGCGGAACAGGGTTTCCGGGTTGTATACCAGCTGCATCCCGTGGTTTTCCAGCGCGATCTGACGGATGCCGCAGTCCTCCGCCATACGGACCAGCTCCTTCCACTTGGGGATGGCCACCTCGTTCCACTGGTAGTCCAGAATGTCCTGGGTCTCCGGCGGCCAACTGGTGGTGATCCAAACGGGGGTCTTGTCGCCGGGACAGCCGGCGGGCAGGCCGCTCATCATCACGATCTTCTCCACGCCCAGCAGCTTCGCCAGACGGAAGGTTTTCTCCGTCACCTCCCAGTCCTTCTGGAAGGCGAGGGGGTTGCCGGAGCAGTTCAGGGCGCACAGGGCGATATCCCGGCGGCGAAGCTGGTCCATCCAGCGCTGCCGGGCCGTTTCGGAGCCAAGCAGTTCGTCCAAGTCGATGTGGGGCGCGCCGGACCAGTTGCCGGTGCCGATCTCCACCGCCTGAACGCCCTGCGCCACGCAGAAATCCAGCATGGCCGCAAAGGGCATATCCAGTGTGCAGGTTTTAATAGAAAGCCGCATAGGGGACCTCCTTGGTCATTGATCTTTTTAGGGGCCGCTGCGGGGCGGCGCATGAAAATCGTCTTTTTTCGCGGGGAGTTGAGGGGCGCTATTCCTTGGTGAACCACAGATCCAGATCCACAGGACCCTCGATGCCGTCCACAACGCCGCTCTCGCTGTACTGCCAGAGGGTCACGCCTCGGTCCAGCGCCGGGACCGGGCCGTAGCTGGCCAGCCAGACCGGCAGGTGCGCCAGCTCCTCCATGCTGTACATACTTCCGGCCCAGTGGAGGTTCATGTAGACCACCGGCTCATAGCCCGCCTGACGGATCACGTCGCAGAAGGCGAGGGCGTTCTGGGTGGCCTGTTCGCCGGTGAGATCGTCGGTCCGGGCCTCGTCCGCCGTGTAAAATTCCAGATCATAGGCAATGGGGCCGCTGACGTTCGTCCCCCGGAGCCGCTCCACCACGAACCGGGCTTCCTCGGCGGCTTCCTCCTCCGTGACGGCCTGAGAGTAGAAGTAAACGCCCACCGTCAGCCCCGCTTTGGCGGCGTCGGCGGCGTTCTGGGCGAAGGCGTTATCCTCCACCAAAGCCCCGGTGCCGTAGCCCCGGAAGCCAACCCGCAGCATGGCGAAGTCCGCTCCAGCGGCCTTCACGGCGGGCCAGTCCACGACACCTTGATAGCTGGAAACGTCCACCCCGGCATAGGCGGTGACGCCAGGGGCGTCATATTGGTAAAACGGCTCCCTGCGGGTCAGGGCTTCCTCACTGACGGTGATGCCCGGCCCCGGCGCGGTATGGGCCCGCCATTCCAGAATACCCCAGATCCCAAGGCCCGCCAATACCAGCGCCGCCAGCAGCCAGCCACGGCGGTTGGGCGCGGCCCGCTTGCCGCCTTTCTTTTTTTCTTCCATATGTTTCTCCCTCTTTTCTGCTCATAGACTACCACCGGCGGCGCTGCCTTTGGTGAACAAAGTCTGAATTTGCCGCAAAAAGGGGAGGGGACGGTTCAGGTTTCCTGCGCCAGCATCCGCAGGGCGAACAGGGTGTGGAGCGCTGCGCCGGTGGGGAGAACGTCCTCATTGAACACCACTGCCTCGTTGTGCATGGGCTTGCCGTAGCGGGGATCCTCCTGCGGCGTTCCGGCCCCCAGCAGCAGGTAGGCGCAGGGCAGCTCATAGGTGAAGGAGGCGAAGTCCTCGGAGCCCATGCCGCCCTGATCCAGACGGTACACCCGCTCCTTGCCAGCCAGCTCCTCCGCCCAGCCCGCGACCCGGTCCATCAGGGCGGGATCGTTTACCAGCGGCGGCGCGGAGGCAATCTCCTCCAGATGGGCGCTGCCCCGGAAGGCCGCCGCCGTGTTTTCCGCGATGACCCGGATGCGCTCCATGATCCGGGCGCTGAGCTCCCGGTCAAATGTGCGGATAGTGCCCTCCAGCACGGCCTCCTCCGGGATGATATTGGGGGCCTGTCCCCCCTGGAACCGGCCCACCGTCACCACGGCAGGCTTCTTCGCGGAGATCTCCCGTGCGGTCAGCTCCTGCAGGGAGAGGTAGATGTGGGCGGCGATGTTGATGGGGTCCACGCCGGTCTCCGGCATGGCCCCGTGGCAGCCGGTGCCCCGGACGGAGATCCGGAACAGGGTGCAGCCCGCCATGAACGTCCCCCGGCCGCAGAGTACCATGCCGGAGGGGGTGCCGGAGTTGACATGAAGGGCCAGCGCCGCTTTGGGCGACGGCGCATCCTTCAGGACCCCGGCCGCCAGCATGGACTTGGCCCCGGTGAAGCCCTCCTCATCCGGCTGGAACACCAGCCGCACCGTGCCCTTCAAGTCCGCCTGATGCCGCTTGAGTAAAGCGGCGGCGCTTAACAGCATGGCGGCGTGCATATCGTGGCCGCAGGCGTGCATGGCGCCGTTTTCCGACTGGAAATCCAGCCCCGTGGTCTCCCGGACCCGGAGAGCGTCCATATCCGCCCGGAGCAGCACGCACCGGCCGGTGTCCTCACCGGTGATGTCCGCCACCACGCCCCCGGCCAGCGGGCGGGGCGTATACCCCAGCGCCGTCAGCCGTTCCGTCACATAGGCGGCGGTGCGGGGCAGGGAGGGGCCCACCTCCGGGTCCCTGTGCAGGGTCTGGCGATCCGTCAGAAGCTGGGGCTTCAGGGCTTCCGCCTCCGCCAGCAGAGCTTTGGTATCCATGGTCATAGCACGTCATCCTTCCTTTGAACTGCGCCGTTTCCGGCAAGCTTACAATACGGTTATTATACCGCAGGGCGATGCATTGTCAAACACCGCCGGAGAAAAAACGGAGCTGCGCCAAGTATCTTTCTTATTTTCCTGATAGGACTTCGGCGAGAAAAGTGAGCGCGGACTGTCTTGGTAGCCGCTGGCGGCGCTGGACTGAGCGGCAGAGACACTTGCCGCAAAGGGCAGAGCTTAGGCATGCAGATTAGCCAGTTCTGGTGATGCGGACTGGCCAAGCTGTGGAGTAAGCGGGACAAAGTGTTTAAATTTTTGCCGGGCAGAAATTGAGATTTGGAAAAATGATAAACTTGATGAAACTGATAAGGCTTTGATTGACTTCAAAAGAAATCGGCAGTATTATGCGACCAACAAAAACGGTATGTTAAAGGAAAGGAGCGGCAGCTATGTTTAATCTGAGTTCTCGAATGCTGATCTGCATGTACATGGACATGGCTATGCCGATGCCCATGCATTTGTGCGCTCATTTGTTGCCTTTCCGGAACATCCGGGGTCGAATATGTCTCTGTGGATCGTAATATGCAGAGTTATCTGGCCTTCGGCGATGACGAGGAGACCTTGAACCTGGGAGCCAAGGCCATCTCCGATCATCTCAAGGCCCAGGGTGTAACGTTGGAATTTTCTCTGGACGAGGGCGGCGGCAAGATCGAGCCCGGCGCAGCCTTCAGCGCCCCGGACATCGCCATCGCTCATGTGGACCTGATGGAAAAGGGCTACGCGGACCGGGAGTTATCCGTCCGCTCTGTCGGCGGCCATTCCAGCCGTCCCTACGGCGGCACGTCCCTGGAGCATCTGGCCTGCGCCATCGCCGACATCACCCGCAAGCCCTTCCCGGTGCGGCTCAGCCCGGTGATGATGGGGGCCTTTGAGACTCTAGCACCCTACATCACCACAGAGCCGCTGAAGACCCTGGTGCGGGATGTGCCTGCCAACGCGGGCGCCATCGCCGCCTACTGCTTCCGGGACCGGACGCTGTTCCCCTTTGTCACCACCACGATAGCCCCTACCATCATCCGGGGCAGCAGCAAGGCCTGCAACGTGATGCCCCAGGATATGCAGGCGGTCATCAACTTCCGTCTGGCGGATGGCGACACGGCGGAGAGCGTCATGGCGCATTGTAGGGAGGCGGTTCAGGACCCGACGGTGGAAATGTGCTATTTGCAGGCGAACGACCCCTCCGCCACCGCCCGGCGGGACGGCTACGGCTACCGCAAGGTGGTGAAGGGCATGGAGCGGTATTACCCCGGCGTGGTATTTCTGCCGTCCATGACCGTGGGGGCCACGGACGCCCACCACTATGAGCAGATCTGTGACACCTGCCTGCGGTGCAGTCCCTTCATGGCGGAGCCGCAGGAAGCGGCCACCGGCGTCCACGGGACCAACGAGCGCATCCCGGTGCGAGCCTATTTGCAGGGCATTCGGGTCTTCATCGACCTGATGGAGCATGTGAACCTATCCTGCTAATGTGCTAAGGCGCGTATGTGCATCCGAGACCGCACTTCAGAAATTGAACGAGTGAAAAAGCTGCCGGGGAGTTGATGATTTCCCCGGCGGCCTTTTTGCGGTCAGCAGAAGGTTGGGTTTCCGCAGAAAAATGCCCGAAGGAGATCTTCCTTCGGGCATTGCGTGTATTCGGCAGAAATCAGCTGCTTTTTCCCAGATACGCTTCCTTCACCCGGCTGTCCGCCAATAGCTCCGCGCCGGTGCCGGACATGGTGATGGTGCCGGTCTCCAGAACATAGGCGAGGTCCGCGATCTTCAGAGCCATGTTAGCGTTCTGCTCCACCAGCAGCACTGTGACGCCCTGCCGGTTGATCTCCCGGATGATGGAGAAGATGTCCTGCACCACCAGCGGGGCCAGGCCCAGAGACGGTTCATCCAGCATCATCAGCTTGGGGCGGGACATGAGGGCACGGCCCACGGCCAGCATCTGCTGCTCGCCGCCGGAGAGGGTGCCCGCCAGCTGCCAGCTCCGCTCCTCCAGACGGGGAAACAGGCTGTACACCCACTGGATGTCCTTTTCTATCTCCGCTTTGTCCCGGCGCAGATAGGCCCCGATCTTCAGATTTTCCAGCACCGTCATATCCGGAAAGACCCGGCGGCCCTCCGGACTCATGGCGATGCCGGTGGAGATGATCTTGTCGATGGACTTGCCCAGCAGCTCCTGCCCGTCCCACTGGACGGAGCCGCCGGAGGCCTTTACCAGTCCGGTGATGGTCCGCAGGGTGGTGGATTTGCCTGCGCCGTTGGCGCCGATCAGCGTCACGATCCTGCCGTCCGGTACTTCCAGAGAAATGCCCCGGAGGGCCTGAATGCCGCCGTAGTGGACCTGGAGGTTTTCAATTTTAAGCATCGTCAGCCACCCCCAGATACGCGTCGATGACGCGCTGATTTTTTTGGATCTCCGCCGGTGTGCCGTGGGCGATCAGCTTGCCGAAATCCAGCACATAGATGCGGTCGGAAATGCCCATGACCAGATTCATGTGGTGCTCGATGAGGAGGATCGTGATCTTGAATTTCTCCCGGATCTCCCCGATAAAGGCTGTCAGCTCCTCCGTTTCCTGAGGGTTCATGCCGGCGGCCGGCTCATCCAGAAGCAGCAGCTTCGGCTCCGCCGCCAGTGCCCGGGCGATCTCCAGCCGCCGCTGCTTGCCGTAGGGCAGGCTGGTGGCCAACTCGTTTTTCACATCGGACAACCCTACGATCTCCAGCAGCTCCTCCACCTGTGCCCGCTGGGCCGCCTCCTCCTTCCGGTTCAGCCGGAACGCGGCGGAAAACACGCTGCTGGTGGAGCGGCAATGCTTGGCGATGAGCACATTGTCGAACACCGTCTGGGTCTTCCACAGGCGGATG
>OLFV01000704.1_pt1 | contig 37526 bp, 30 predicted proteins | sample 1605551 | NCBI WGS metagenome assembly OLFV01 (sample SAMEA3888922, study PRJEB22519) | human gut metagenome | biome: human gut; feature: human-associated habitat; material: faeces | place: Denmark | collected 2011 | reverse complement strand
AAAAAATTTGAAGTCTTAAACACGCTGAAAATTGCGTTGTCGCTTTGACTTTAGTGCGTTTTCGTTTTCGGTTATTTTGTCGGATGGCGTTGGTCGTGGGGATAGTGAAAGGGGACGGGTGGTTGTGCGGCTATGATTGCCGGTGTCAGGTGGCGGTGGGAATTGTGGTGTCGGGGAGGTGATGGAGGATTTGGGTGAGGGGGGAGATGGGAGATTGGGCATCGAGTGGGGTGACGTCGAAGGCGGCATGGGCCAGCCAGGTGAGTTGTTTTTTTGCGTATACGCGGGTGTTTTTAGCGATGCGAGCTATGGCGGTGGTGCGGTCGAGCGTTCCGTCGAAGTGACTGAACCATTCTTTGAAGCCGACGGTGTTGAGGGCATTGAGGTGTCGCAAGGGGTACATGCGTTGTGCTTCTTGTTCCATGCCGTCGGCTACCATTTGGAGGACACGTGCGTTGATGCGATCGAAGAGTTGAGGTCGTGGCATGGTGAGGGCGAATGTAACGGCGTGCAGCTCCGGGGCGGTGGGGCGTCCGGTGAGGTGGCTGCTGTAAGGGCGTCCGGCTTGGAGGCTGACTTCGATGGCGTGTATTATGCGGCGTGTATTGGCCGGGTCTACGGTGGCTCGGTATTGCGGGTCGAGAGTGGCGAGGAGTTCGAGCAGGTGTTGCAGTCCGTGTCGGTGGTATAGGTCGAGTACGTATGTGCGTGTGTCTTCGGTGATGGTGGGCATGTCGTCGATGCCGTGCAGCAGTGCGTGTAGGTACATCATGCTGCCTCCGCAGATGATGACGTAGGGGCTGTTTTGCCATAGTCGCGGTAGCAGCGTGTGTACGTCTTGGACGAATTGGGCGGCGCTGTATGTGGCGTCTATGGGTAGTGTGCCTACGAGGTGGTGTGGTATTGCGGCGAGTTGTTCCGGGGTTGGTGCGGCTGTGGTAATGGGAATGTCGCGATAAATCTGGCGCGAGTCTGCGCTGATGATATGGCAGTGCAGGTGTCGCGCCAGTTCTATAGCGAGTGATGTTTTGCCGCTTCCGGTGGCACCGGTAATGATGATGGCGGTGCCACCGGGACGGGCGTATGTATCAGCGATGGTTTTGTGCAACGATACGGGCTATTTGGACGATGACTTCTGTGGCTTTTTCCATGGAGGGGATAGGTATGTATTCGTAACGTCCGTGGAAGTTGAGGCCGCCGGCAAATATGTTGGGGCATGGCAGGCCTTTGAATGAGAGTTGTGCTCCGTCTGTGCCGCCGCGTATGGGTACTACTTTGGGCGTGACGCCGCTGTCTCGCATGGCTTGTTCGGCTGTGTCGATGATGTGCATCAGCGGTTCGATTTTTTCGCGCATGTTGTAGTACTGGTCTTTGATTTCGATGGCGCAGCAGTCGGGAAATTCGTGGTTGATTTTGCGTGCGAGGTGTTCCATCTCTTTTTTGCGGCGTTCGAAGCGGTCGCGGTCGTGGTCTCGTATGATGTATGTGAGCACTGTTTTTTCGACGGTTCCTTCCATGCCTATGAGGTGGTAGAATCCTTCGTATCCTTCGGTGTGTTCGGGGGTTTCCCATCGTGGGAGCATGATGACAAACTGGTTGGCTATGCGCATCGAGTTTATCATTTTGTGTTTGGCGTATCCCGGGTGTACGTTACGTCCGGTGAAGGTGACGCGTGCGACTGCGGCGTTGAAGTTCTCGTATTCGAGTTCGCCTATTTCGCCTCCGTCCATGGTGTATGCCCAGTCGGCACCGAAGAGTTGGACATCGAATTTGTGTGCGCCTTGGCCGATTTCTTCGTCGGGGTTGAAGGCTATGCGTATTTTGCCGTGTTTGATTTCGGGGTGTTGTTGGAGGTGGCCTACGGCGGAGATGATTTCGGCTATACCTGCTTTGTCGTCTGCGCCGAGCAGGGTATTGCCATCGGTGACGATGAGTGCCTGTCCTTTGTAGTTGAGCAGTTCGGGAAAGTCGTTGGGCGACAGTGTAATGCCTGTATGCTTGTTGAGCAGTATGTCGCCGCCGTCATAGTTTTCGACGATGCGTGGGGTAACATTGTGTCCGCTCATGTCGGGTGATGTGTCGAGGTGTGCGATAAATCCGATGGTGGGAATGCCTTCGGCATCGGTGTTTGCCGGCAGTGTCGCCATGAGGTACCCGTTGTCATCGAGGGTGATGTCGTCGAGTCCCATTTGGCGGAGTTCGTCGGCGAGATATTTGGCGAAGGTCATTTGCCCGGGTGTGGAGGGCGTCATGTTGGTGAGTTCATCGCTCTGGGTGTCGTATTTGACGTACCGCAGAAATCTGTCTACTACGTTCATGGTGATGTGTATTTGTTGTAGTGCTTTTGTGTATGTTTGCTTATTTCTTGTGGTACTTGACGTGTGAAGGTGTCAATACCTTGATTTCGGGGCGCCAGGCGTCTACGTCGATGTATGTGCCTTCTATGGGAACTGAGGCGTTTTTGTCGCTGAAGACTATGGCTACGCGGTTGCCTGTCTTGATGTCTGTTTTGTCAACGATGAGTACATCGGCTCCATCGATGTTGTGGTGGTGAAATGTGGGGTTTCCGCGCCACATGGCGGGATTTTGGCGTCGCAGGTTCATGACGTTGGAGGTGTATTGCATAAGTTGGCGCTGTTGGTCGTCGAGGGGGACGATGTGTCCGGATGTGCGCGAGACGTTGTCTTTTTGCCATCCGTGGTTGTCGACTGCGCGATCGCCGAATTCGTCGCCGTAGTATAGTGTTATGGGCCCGTTATATGCGGCGAGTATCGCCATGCGTGTCATTTGTTTTTCGATGTATAGTGGCTCGGCGGGGTTGAGGTGGTCGGCCAGGCGGTATCCGTCGTGGTTGGTGACAAACAGGTTGGGCAGCACGGTGTCGTCCTTGTATCCGCGTTGGCGTGGGGTGCTGAGCACGTATATTATATCGTCCCAGTTGTCAAGTCCTTCGCTTTCGATGTCTTGCATGGGGCCGGAAATACGTTCTTTTCCGTCGAAGTCGAAGGCGCTGATGAGTCCGTGGTCACTGTATACGCCGGCGTTGATGGCGTTTGCGTCACCCCAGTCTTCGCCTACCATGTATGCGAGTGTGCCCCAGCGCTTGCCTTGTGCAGCGCGATGGTCGGCAAGGTCTTGTACGGCTTGGCGTATTTCGCGCCAGTAGTTGTGTCCGTTTTGTACGACTTGGTATGCCTGGTCGAGGCGCCATCCGTCGATGTCGTAGTTGTCTATCCACCAGGTGGCCACTTCGCGAAAGTAAGGCAGGGAGGCGGGGTAGGCGACATTGCCCGAGGGTATGGTGTCGCGCACGTTGGCGCTGGGTGTGCTGTCTATGGTGTATCCCGAGGGTGAGGGTGTGGTGACTCCGCCGTGGTGCCCGAAGACGCCGTCAAGGATGACGTAGAGGCCGCGTGCATGGGCTTCGTCGATGAGGTGTCGCAGATCGTCCCGTGTGCCGAAATGGGGGTCTATGGCGAAGTAGTCGTTGGCGAAGTATCCGGTGGACCGGAGTTTTTCGCCGCCTTTGGCTTTTGAGCTGTCAAATATGGGGGTGAGCCAAATGGCATTGGCGCCGATGGAGGCTATGTGGTCGAGGGCGGCGGTGACGCCGGCAATATTGCCGTCTTTGCGGTTGTCGTCGGGCCCCCACATGGCGGTGTATCCCGGGGTGGTGGCGGTGGTATCGCGGTTGAAGGACGCTACCATAACTTGGTATATTGTCAGCGACTGTTGGTCTTCGTAGCGTTTTGGCAGTCGTGGTTGACGAGCGGCGTGGGCTGCGATGAGTATCGTGGCGAGTGCCAGTGTGATGGCTGTAAGTATGGTGCGGGTGTATGTCATGGCGAGGTAATTGTGTAATGGTGGTGCCTTGTGTGTCGTTGGCTATGGACCGGGGCAGCAGTAGTGATGGTGCCGGCGTTGCCGAGGGTGAAGCCAACGTGTGTATGTTTAGTCTTCATTGCCGGCAAATTGCATGAGATAGGCTTTGATAAAGTCGTCGAGGTCGCCGTCCATGACGGCGTTGACATCGGATGTTTGGTGTCCGGTGCGGTGGTCCTTGACGCGGCGGTCATCGAATACGTACGAGCGTATCTGGCTGCCCCATTCGATTTTCATCTTGCCGGCTTCAATCTTGGCCTGCTCCTGCATACGGTGTTGCAACTCTTTGTCGTATAGGATGGAACGCAGTTGGCGCATGGCGTTTTCCTTGTTTTTAGGCTGGTCGCGAGTCTCTGTGTTTTCGATGAGGATTTCTTCGTGCTCGCCTGTGTAGGGGTCTACGAATTGGTAGCGCAGTCGTACACCCGATTCTACTTTATTGACGTTCTGGCCGCCGGCGCCGCCGCTGCGGAAGGTATCCCATGACACTGCGGCCGGGTCGACGCGTACTTCGATGGTGTCATCTACCAGCGGGGTAACGAAGACCGAGGCGAATGATGTCATGCGTTTGCCTTGGGCGTTGTATGGTGAGACGCGCACCAGGCGGTGGACACCGTTTTCGCTCTTGAGAAATCCGTAGGCAAAGTCGCCTTCGACGTTGATGGTGCAGGATTTGATGCCGGCTTCATCGCCCTCAAGGATGTTGGCTATCGAGGTCTTGTAGCCGTGCTTCTCGCACCAGCGCAGGTACATACGCATCAGCATCTGTGCCCAGTCTTGACTCTCTGTGCCTCCGGCTCCGGAGTTGATTTTGAGTACCACGCCGAGGCGGTCTTCTTCGCGGCGTAGCATGTTGCGTAGTTCGAGGTCTTCAATCTTGGTGGCTGCGTCGGCGTACAGCCCGTCCAATTCGGCTTCGTCGACAAGGCCTTCTTTGGCGAAGTCCAGCCCGGTTTCGACCTCGCTGACGGCTTTGTCAACTTCATCATAGCGTTCAATCCAGCCTTGTAAGTCCTTGATTTTCTTCATCTGTACCTGCGCTTCCTTGGGGTGTTCCCAGAAGTCGGGAACGTGTGTGTGCAGTTCTTCTTCTTCGACTTGGATTTTCTTGCCGTCGATGTCCAGGTAGTGTCGCAACGCATCGCGGCGTTGTCCCAGTTCTTTTATTTGGTCTTGTGTAATCACTTTCAGTGTCTTGTTAGTCTAAATATAGTGCAAAGTTACGATATTTCGGCGAGAAATGGCTAAATACCGCAAATTAATCGGTTGTGCTCTTTTGCCCGGGACGTGTAATAGCCGTTTCTGCCGCTTTTGCATGGTCTTATGTGGCTGTCGTGGCTATTGATATATGTCTTGCGATTCGGGGGCTATATGATGGTACTTTGAGCCTGCTGTGGGCGCTATATTTCGGAGGGGTAGGGGCAAAAAAAAGTCCGAATACGCTTCGACAGCGGATTCCGGACCAGCCATTAGGCATTGTTGACTTCTAAAGTTCGGTTTCTTATTGCCACTACCATACATGTAGGTAGGGCTACATAAACCATTTGAGATTATATCATACTTACTTGTGTGCAATGCGATGGCTGTCCGGCCGGACGGTGGCGGCGTCTCACGATGGCGGTCGTCGCAGTGGCGTGCTTTGCTCTGCCTTTTATGTGGCGGAATGGGCTCACGTGGATAGCTTTGCTTTGCACTTGCAAAGTTATGCATTTATTGGCTGCAAGCCAAGGCTAATTAAGGTATGTTTGCTACTTTTTAATTAAATTAACCGTAAGGTTATGCCATTTTGGTTTGCATGGCTTAGCGTATGGTGTTTATTGTTGCGGTTCTTTGGTGTCGGGTGCAGGCTGTGTTCGGTCTGCAGACGTTTCCGGCTGTGCATCGCTGTCAGTGGTGGGAATTGCAGGGATTTCGTCCTCCAGAATTTGGCCAGTATTGGCCCGGCGTTTATGTCCCAATGGAATGGTGTAGGATATGGTGATGGAGCCGTTTAGAGGTGAGGATGCGGTGCCGTAACCGGGGATATACCAAGGGTCGCCGCCGACAGGGTGGCTTTGGTGCAGTATGGTGTGATAGCGTAATGCCCAGCCGGCGCTGATATTGCCCCATAGGCGTACGCGCAGGCCCAGCACTATTTCCAGCCATCCGGCCGAGGCACTTTGTGATGGGATATCGAAGGTAGTCTTGTCGCCCCAATATGTACCGGGGTCGGTGGCGCCTGTAACTTCGTATTTGAAGGAAGCAAAGCCGTAGCGCAGTCCGCCGTAAAGTTGGTAGGCGGGATTGGAATTGAACAGGAAGTTATAGTCTATGCCCAATTTGGCGTAAGGTGCCAGAGGTGAGCGGTAGGTGTATCCGTATTCGTCGGCATTATGGCGTGCCTGTCCCAGTCCGATTTCGACAGCGGGAATGTAGCGGTTGTGCATATTCAGTCGAATGTCAACGCCTCCGATGCCATAGTCCTGACCAAATGCACGCATCACTGGATCCCAGATATTAAGCCCGATGCTAACTTCGTAAATCTTGGGGTATAGCATTTTGGGCTTTTTTGGCAGCATAGTCGAGTCTACCCATTCGGTACCGGTGACGGTGTCTACCATAACTGTTTTACCCTGATCATCGGTGTATTGCGTGGAGCGAGCTCGACGTGCTTCCAGTGCTCGCTGACGTATCAATGCCGAGTCTACGGGCGCGCGCATGGGCGATGTCGGGGTCACGGGGGTGATGCGGCGCTGGGCGTCGGCGTTGCCGGGAAATAAAGGCAGCATCATCAGCAGGGTTATGACGGCTGTGGCAAGTGTCTGGAGTCGTGGCGTGGTCATTGATCGGATATGCGGAAGTAGATGTTGAGGTTGACGTCTTCGAGATTGGTGACCTCGGCTTGTGCCACACTGACGCTGTCGATGAGGTGTGTGGTGGACGTTGCCCCGGTGATGGTGTAGCGGTACATGGCGCCGCAGTCGTCATCGGCCAGCCATGGCGATGATGTGTATGTCAGCGTAAGGGTGTCGTTGAGACGGTCATTGTCCAGTCCGGCATAGCGGTAAGCAATGCACCAGCGCACACTTGATGCGGAATATCGTAGTGGCAGGTATTGTTTGGATACGGCCGTCCCGGCACTTACCAGCAGGCTGTCGCCGGCCACGCCTATGCCATGAATGTCGAGCGAGTCGAGGGTTGCAACCTCGCCGGTGGCGCTGTTGCGTAGTTGGGCTATGGGCATTGCACTGCGCATCTCGGTGCATCCGTCGCTGTTGCATCCGGGGGCAATGGCAGCGGCGGCGATGGCGGCGGCACAAGCGCTCAGTGTCAATACTTTTCCCATCGGATGATGTCGTTGAGGTCCTTGCGTGTCTTGGCCGGTACGGGAGCAGGACTGCCATCGGCTTCGGCGGCGGCATAGCCAAGGGGAATCAAGGCTACAGGCTCGACTTCGGCGGGCAGACCCAGGGCATCGCGTGCGGCTTCGACATCGAAGCTGCACACCCAGCAGGTGCCAAGGTCCAGCGCTGCCGCCGCCAGACAGATGTGCTCGACGGCTATGGCTAAGTCTATGTCTGTATGGTCTTTGTCATCCGAGGGGCGGTGCCATGCCTGTTCGTGATGGCCGCAGGCAACGATGAGGACGGGTGCATCGACAAAGGACGGGCGCGAGGCGTGCAGCAGGCGTTGGCGTGTGGCCTTATCGCGCACTACAACGAAGGTCCAGGGCTGGCGGTTGCAGGCGCTGGGCGCCAGTTGGGCTGTTTCGAGGATGGCTTTGACGATAGAATCATCCACGGGCGCCGAGGCATCATAGTGACGGCACGAGTAGCGCTCGCGTACAAGGTCGTAGAAGTATGGGTATTTGCTTATTGACATGGTTGCTTTTTATGGGAATTATGGGAGAAATGAGAATAATGGTAGCTATGGATTATTATTCGTCATTTTTGGACGACGTCGCGGTCCACGCCCAGGGTCTCGCTGATTTCGTAATGGTTGCGGTCGGCCGAGTTGCGTACTATCAGTTCGCCTACAAATCCGGCGAGGAACAACTGGCAGCCCAATATCATCAGTACCAGAGCGATATAGAAGTAAGGCGAATCGGTCACCAGGATGTAGTGTAGCCCGTGGTAGAGGTTGTAAAGCTTGATGGCGCCCACGCATATCACTGCCACAAAGCCCAGAAAGAACATCAGCGAGCCTATAAGGCCGAAGAAATGCATGGGCTTGGCGCCGAATTTGCCGGTAAACCACAACGTCATCAGGTCAAGGTAGCCGTTGACAAAACGGTCGAGGCCGAATTTGGTTTTGCCGTACTTACGAGCGCGGTGCTGCACCACCTTTTCGCCTATGCGGGTGAAGCCTGCGTTCTTGGCCAGATAGGGGATGTAGCGGTGCATATCGCCGTAGACTTCGATGTGTTTCACCACCGGGGCGCGGTAGGCCTTGAGGCCGCAATTGAAGTCGTGCAGGTTCTTGATGCCGCTCACGCGTCGCGCCGTGGCGTTAAACAACTTGGTAGGTATGGTCTTGGACAGCGGGTCGTAGCGTTTTTTCTTGTAGCCGGACACCAGGTCATAACCTTCCTCGGTAATCATGCGGTATAATTCGGGGATTTCGTCCGGGCTGTCTTGCAGGTCGGCGTCCATGGTGATGACCACGTCGCCCTGCGCGGCGGCAAAACCCGTATTCAGCGCCGGCGACTTGCCGTAATTGCGACGGAACGAGATGCCGCGCACATGCTCGGGATTGGTCTCGCGCAGATGCGTGATGACTTCCCATGAGTCGTCCGTGGACCCGTCATTCACAAAAATGATTTCGTAGCTGAAGCCGTGCTCGTCCATGACGCGGCGTATCCAACCTTCCAGCTCCGGGAGCGATTCGGCCTCGTTGTACAGAGGCACTACCACTGATATATCCATATATGTGTATTTTATTGATTTCAAAAAAAACTGTGAGAATAATAGGAACTATGGGAATAATGTGGGCTACCGCTTGTGCGTCCTTCGGTGTTTGGCGTTATTTCTCAGCGCCAAAGGCGTCAGCAGTAGCGTGGCTGAGCATCCGCCGAACATAGCCAGCAGCATTACAAACATGGACGACTGTATGGCTGACGGGATGTGCCCGTGCGCCACCAACGAAGCCATGGCACGCCCCAGACCGTTATCGCCCTGAGTTACGGCCAGTTGTCGCATCGTTAAGTCGGTCCATTGCGGTTCGGCATATCCCAAATACAGATACACCGTCAAGCCCAGCAGTATGCAGCCGCAGAAAACCATGGTGAATCCTTGCATCAGCGCCACCGCCGGATGTGGTTGCTCAGACAGCGAAGTCAGCCACCGACTTGTGCAGTAGTACATTGCAACCGGTACGCCGATAGCAGCCACAGCCGCCAAAGCCACGACCCATACGCAATGCGTAGTCCAGACGATAGCCAGTGCCGTCAGCGACATCAGCCCCCCGATGACCACTCCGTCATCAATGCGCCGTGCCCTCGCGCCGCCCTTACCGTCAGCCTTAAAGGTCGAGTCGGCATTGCGTGCCTTATCTGCCTTGTCCGTCATTGCGCGTTCTGTCGTGTCCTTATATGTCCTAATATGTTCTCTTGTGTCATTTTGCGTACTCCGAACCTTCCGGGCACTATGACCTGCAAATTTACGCACTTTTTCCCACCTGTGCAACAGCCCCGAAAATGCCGCGTCGGCTCTAATGTCCGCCTCGAGTCCTCGCCCCATATTTGTCTGCCTACGCGCCGAGATACCGGCCATTCAATTGCCTATCCCCCCTCTCAAAAAAAATTGCCTTAAAAAAATCATTTTTTCCATTTACCTTTTCCCTCCCCTCGGTATATACACACAGACGCCGCCCAAAAGGCCGCCGTCAAAACAAATAACAACCAAATCAACTAACAACTAAAAACAATAAAATCATGGCAGAGTCAAATGACAATTGGACATACTTAGGTGAGATTCCGTGCTTTCGCAATATTTCAAAAGGAGCGAAAGCTGAGTGTTCGATTTCTCTTTATGTCATAAAGGTGGGTAACGAATTTATGTATAAAACAAGCTACAATGGAGAGGTTTGTTTCGTAGAAAAAATTGAGAGATGGGGTTTTAATGCTGTTTTTCAACCGCGTAATGAGGAATACGCATTGTTTCTCAACGTGCCTCGTTGGTAAAGCAATAATCGAAAGAAGTCTGAGGCAAATCGATTTTTCTGATTGTCAACTCAGAAAAAAAGTTTTACCTTTGTCGTGTAAAGCAATTTTTTGTAAAGGCGACACAAATGCTATCACTTTAACAAATAAGTATATGTCATACTCAAAACAACCGTCAATAGCTGGCATAACCGGGTCGGGTATCCATATTGGACCTCAACCGCAATCACGAAGAACATCTTCAGAAACAAGTGTTTCGACACAACATCAGCAATCTCCTACTCCATCAAAAAGAGGTTACGCTTAATTCTGCTAAATCAAAGGTGATGTATAAGTATCAAGATGCAGATTTCTTTAATTGCTATTTCCAAAGCCTAAAGGACTTTAATCTTGTCAAAACGTTTGTTTTTGATAAGTCGGAGCGTCAATACAAGGGCGTTATTTCTCCTGTTAAATCTATACACAAGATTGAGATCGAAGTGGAGATTCCACCATGTTTTCCCCACCAGAAGATGTCGTTCTATACAACGTCATTGCATGGATATCCTCATCTGATTTATAGGAGAAATGAGGAACGTTCATGGTTTTGCCTAAATACGCCATTTGGGGAAACTCCTGAAAATCAGCTTGTGCTTGAACTTGACCGTCTACGTGGTTGGCTAAAAAGGAACATTCGTAAGGGACTACCTGCTAAAATAACGAATAAGGATGTTATTGAAGCATTGCGCATCGAGGATGCTTTGGCATGGGAAGAACAGAGTCAAGAACTGCAATTGTATAATCCACACTCGGGACTCGTCCTTTTTGCTAATGATGAATTAAAAAACATAAAGACAAGCAATAATTGTGGTGTATTGAGGTGCAAAGGAGAAAAGGGCTGTGATGCATGGTTTAACCCTATCACATCAATTGGATGTGACTATATCCCAATACGATTATGTGGCTGCTTTGGTAAATATACCCCAAATTGCACTGATGTTCCTTTTGTCATTGTAGATAAGATTCCGGTTCGTGGAGAAAAAAGAATTGATTCGTTTGTAGAACTTAAAAACTTCTACAAATGGGATGATGACACAATAGCTCATTTATTAGGTGATAATATTCCCAAAATAGGAGAATTGTGTGTCTGCTGTTGGGAATGCATTTCAACAGAAAAAGTTGATACGGATCGATTAAGAAAGTCTTTTGAAAGTATGGACTTGCCCGTGGCACATAAAGATGCGATTAGGCCGGAGTTGGAGCGCTGCTGTAAAGAAAACGCAAATGGTATATTTGGCTTATTTGATGATACGATAAATATGACCGCAGAGGAGGAAGAGGAACTTAATCAATCTAGCGAAAAACAGAGTGCATACTTTTGCTTTGCTCTATGCGTTAAGGACGTCCTTAAAAATGATGATATAAACAAGGATTTATGGATACTGTATTGGTCTTCAAATTCAAAAGAAAGGTCAATTGTACAAAAGTATAATTATAAAATAGGAGAGCCCAAATGGGACGTTAAACTCGAAGAAGTAAAAGACCATCGGTTTGATAGTCAACTGGCTAGCATTATCCGATATGAATCTTTTTTTGGCCGGGGTATGTTATCATCAGAGTTGACAAATAAGAAGATTCTGTTGCTGGGATGTGGTGCTCTGGGATCGGCTCTTGCCGAGACAATGGTTCGAGGTGGCGTTAAGTTTCTCAAACTTTGGGATGGTGATAGGATAGAGGTCGGTAATATATGCCGCTCCTCATACACCCTTGATTATTGCGGTTACAATAAGGCAAATGCTCTTGCAACGCAATTAGAGTCCATCTCTCCCTTTGTAAAGGTGATGCGTGTAAACGAGGACTTTTATGGAAACATTAATTACTACAATCAAAAGGATTTTATAGGCCAAATCGAATCTAATGATATAATAATAGATTGTACAGGGTCTAATGAACTGTTGCATTTCCTGAGTTATGCATGTGCTGATAAGCAGTTGATAAGTTTGTGTATAACAAATCATGCTAAAGATTTATTGCTCTTAAGCAATAAGACAGACAATGTATTTAACTTGAGAAAGGCGTATTTGGCCCAACTTGAGAATGATACAAAGAATTTATATGCGGAAGGAACCGGTTGTTATGAACCGACATTTTTGGCGTCAAATGCTGACGTTGCATCACTTGTGAACTTAGCCGTCAAATTTATCTCAAAAGGATTTGACGATAAAAGATGGTGCCAATCTGTTATACTAAGTACTTGTGACAATGCAGGAGTAACCGAAAATGTATTGCATAGATACCACCTGTCTTCTTTAGATATTGATCTTGTCGTTCCGAATCAGCTATTGTTTGATATTGATTGCATTGACGAGCCTAGTTCAAAAGTGATAGGATATCTCTTTGGTTGCTATGGTAATGACGGGAAGTCGATATATGTTACGTCTGCGCCACAGGCGAAATATGCATGCCGTCAGCTTAAGGATGTTTTTGCACAATCAGAGGGCGTTATTGATTATATAGGCGATATTGCGTATACAAATGGGAATCCTAATAATGATGACGAGCTTATGGCTTTAATGGAGAGTAAGTCCAATAGCCGAGAGATAAATACAAATAATCCTCTTCTTGCGTCTGTTGATGAAGATGGAAACGTTGATTTCTACCTTTATATAAATGGTGTATTGCAGAAGTTTGAAATACTAAAATGAATAAAGTCCTTTTTTCCGGAATATCGCATGAACTGATTAGGAGTATTGATTCTGCGAAACAATCTGTTGACGTAGCAATGGCTTGGTTTACAAATGATGATCTATTTAACGCCTTGCTTAAATGTTTAAGGCGAGGTGTTAAAGTTCGGTTATTGTTGCTGGATGATCCTATAAATTGGAATCCCTATGCCCCGGAGTTCTCCAAATTAGAAAAATGGACTGGCGCGTTTAAGGTATATCCGCGAGAAGACGCGTTTATGCATCATAAGTTTTGTGTTATCGATAATAAGTTAGTTGTAACCGGTTCATACAATTGGACATATTATGCTGAAACACGAAATCTGGAGAATGTCGTTTTCTCGGAAAATGCAGATGTTGTTAAGCGATATGTAGAAGAGTTTAATCGATTATACTCGCAAAGATTTCTGACTACAAGGGCAAAACATCTTGATTGGGTTGATTATGCTGAGGTGGAATGTGTCGATTATGATGCTCTTAATTATGAAACATCGATAATAGCAAGTAATACAGGAAAATCAAATCACCAGATTAATTCGACACGAAAGGTTAGGGTCGTTGACATACCTGTAGCGCCGAAACTCAAAAGAAGTATCTATTTGGCGACTGGAGATATCGGGAAATCCGTTGAATGGTATTGTTTAGTAGAAGATGGTACGGCCTTGCCATTGTCTAAAGTACGCGATGATTTATGGTTCTATACTAAATCCGCGGGGAAAATTGAGCTGAAACTTGCTTTGGGTGAAGATTTGTTTATTGATAAGAAGTTAAGTGACCTTACAACAGGTCTTCATACGAATAAGGATTCGTGTAAGCTAAAATTGCGAATAGATATTGACCGAGATGGTCGAATGAAAGGCCATATAGATTGTCCCGAGACGAATAAGAGCATACAGTTTGAATCTTTTGTCTAAAAATTATGTCTGAGATTAGTCGCGAACGGGCTCTGTATATTGTTGATAAAATTAATATAGAGCAGGAAATACTGACCAAGCTTAGCGATAATGAACTTAGGCGAAAAGTATCGAATGATGCTATATCGATGCTGCCTTTTGATGACGCAATTATAGCGCTATTTGCAGCATTAAAGGAATTTGAACGAAGGCTCTCTGAAAGGGATGTCGTGGTAGATGCGGCTCCATCTGATATGACGTTGGCGCAGACTGTACATTGGCTTACAATCGAAGGCGAGAAGACCACCTTCTTTCATCAATGGTTAGACTCGGGACATATACGACGATGGTCAATGGTATATTATGATGAACAGTTATTGGCTGGTGTATATATGGCGTATAAATATGCGATACAAATGGCTACCGGTGAAGGCAAAACTTTGGTGGCGACGTTGCCGGCGGCATTAATGGCCCTTAGAGGAAGTAAAGTGCATATTGCTACCACTAATTCTTATTTAGCTAGTCGAGACCTAATGTTAATGCGTCCGATATATGCTTTTTGCAAATTATCGTGCGCATTTGTTGAAGATTCTCGCCGTGATCTGACGCTTAAAAAGAAGGAATATAAAGCGGATATTGTCTATGCCCGTAGTTCTACCTTCATCTTTGATTATTTATTTGACCACCTCGAATGTTCACCTGAGAATGTGGTTCAATCCGAACATGACTTTGCAATTGTAGATGAGGTCGACTCGGTACTTATAGATGAAGGTACAACACCACATATCATTGTCGGCCAAATGACAAAACAATATTCAAAGCTATTTGAGGTGTTGTCCTCAATTGTTGAGGAAATTGTTAAGGACAGAAATAATTATTCCGCCGATTTTGTAGCGAATACGGCGAGCTTTACTCCATCAGGGCAAAAACTTTTAAAAAAACGGATTAATGGGGCGATTGCTGCTGTTAAAGAGATAATTAATAAGTTTGATTGTAAGATAATACATTGGGCGGCTAATGCATTACTGCAAGCATATATATTATATATTAGAGATATAGATTATATAATAGTTGAGGATAAGTATATAGTTGAGGATAAGTATATAGTTGAGGATAAGAGGGTTGTAATTGTTGATAAAAACACAGGCAGACCTCTACCAAACCACACTTGGGAAGATGGAATTAGTTCAGCCGTAGAAGCAAAAGAAAAAGTTGATATTCGAGGCGAAACGATTAGTTCAGGACAGGTTTCAGTCAAAAACTATTATAAGCTATATTCCGGCTTGTCCGGAATGTCGGGGACTGTTAAACAAGTGACAAATGAGCTGTCCAAGTTTAATTTAAAGGTAGCGTGTATACCATCCCATAGAAAATCTGTTAGAAAGGATGCACGACTTAGGTCTTTTCTCAACCTCCAAGAACGAGATGCTGCAATTATCGACTACGTATCAGATTTGCATAAGACTGGTCGCCCGGTATTATTTTGTTGCCAAAATCCTGTCGAGGCAAAAAAGTTTTCTGAATCTTTTAGGAATTCAGGAATAGAAAATGAGCTACTTGTCCCTCAAAATATCATAGAAGAATCATTGGTTATTGCAAATGCAGGGAATAAGGGTCAGGTTACTGTAACTACTGCAATTGCAAGCCGAGGTACAGATATTATTATTAGTGACGAAGTGGCGAAGATGGGAGGTCTTGCTGTCGTAGGTGTTAGCTTATCACATTCTCGACGTGTAGATAATCAAATGCGGGGGCGCGCTGGACGTCAGGGACAACCCGGTTCTTCCGCGTTTTTTGTCTCAGCAGAAGATAAGCTGATGGATTATCTTCCGCTTAAATACTCGAAGCTTCTTAATTGTGCTGTAAAGGCAGGAGACGTGAAGTTGATTGGCAAATTGGCCTTAAAGGCTCAGAGCCACTGGAGTTCAATTTTAAGGGAAGAGCGAAGATTAAATGCAAAGCGAGACGATAGTCTGGATATTATTCGTAAGGAAATATATAGACTTCGTGAAGAGATACTTATGAATAGAGATGCTTTGATTATCAAAGGTTTGTTTACAAATGTGGGCTTCTGCTTAAATACTAGTCTGGATAAGATTTCGGGCGATTATGTCGCTATTCGAAAGTATGTTGAATTAGTAAAACAGAAGTGTCCGAATCACACCATAGCTAGAATCCCATATGGTATGGACAATGATGTTGTGTCAATACAAATTTCGATATTCAGCAAAATGGAAGACAAGCCTTTTGTTGTTAATGAAGTCGTACGACAAACTTTGTTCCAGATTCTGGATAGGGAATGGACTAAATATGCTGCTAATATTGGATTTATTCCAATACAGAATCCAAATAAGGATTTGTCAAACTTAATAAATAGAATAATAACTAATACAGACCTATTCCTAAATCAATGTGTTTTATTAATCCGTCAAGATAATAATGCGTCTGTTGAAGAATCGAATGAGATAGAAACGCAGGACTCCATAGAAGACCCAAAACCATTAAGCAACAATCAGTTATGTCCATGTGGCAGTGGAAAATTTTATGCTGAATGTCACGGAAAGAATAAACGTAAAGGTGCAAAATTCAGACATATATGCTAATCTGCGGAATCACGAATAATTTCTGTGTTTAGTTAACTATATAATATGGAACAGTTTAAAAAGAACTCGGCGGCACGGCTTTGTCGGTTTTTTCTGGTGGCTGCTTTGGGGGTTGTCTGTGGTGGATGTACAGGGCATTCCTCATGGGGAACTTATGTGATTGAAGATGCGCTTTCGATAAAAGTGCCTCCGACGTTGGAACTGAGGTCGGATGAAGACGTTTACACAGAGTTCCTTAAGGATAATCTGGCGTATGTAAACAACAGTAGTGCCATCTTTCAACAGAAGGAGTTGAGCGAGATGAATCGAGAGTCGATGAAGACATATTGTCGAATTATGGTGACTCATTACAATCTTGAGACGGGCGATGTACCCCATTGCGATGATGTTCAGAAACTTTCGCCCACAGACTATGATGAACTGCGTAGTATTGCCGATGCTCAACTTGGCCCATTTGGCTACGTGGAAACGCCATCATATAAGAATATAGATGCAAACGGATCCGTAGCGATTGATATTTCGTACGTTAGGGAAGGCCTTAATGGAGATGTTCGCTGCCATATCTATATTCTGCCCAATTATGACGAAATGGCTATGATTGTGACGTCTTACCGAGTATTGGAGGCATCCAAATGGGCACAGGATGTAGAAGATGTGATTGATACATTCGAATGGACTAATCCACATTGATGCCGAGCCGTTCGATTGAAATATAACAAAACATATCGGTGTTGATATCTGTAACCGCCGTAACTGTTGCGGCGGTTATGGAAGGGCGGCATGGGCGTGGGCGTGCGGTGATTTTCGGCGGATTTTGTGGGTTGAGGGATATTTGCTAACTTTGCGGAAAGTATCGAAAGACGCAAAACCAAGGAAATGTCACAAGACAACACAATAGACAATAGTATGCCCGAAGGACATGCGCCTAACGGCCAAGATATATCTTTACACAATCAGAAGTGTCAATGTCCGGGGACATCGGCACATCAAGGTGGTGCGGCAAGTGTGCCGCCGGTGCCGGCCGAATTGGCGGACATTGCACCGTATGATGACGGGTGCTTCCGCGAGAAGCTGGAGAAACTGGTGGGCGAAGAGGGCTTCGAACATGCCATCCGCTTCGTGATGCCGGACGTTGATTATCCGCAGTTTGTACAGCATCTGTTGGCTGTACGCAATCAGCAGGACTTCCAAAGCCGTATTGTAGGCGGTTTCCTCGAGGATTTGGCACGCAAGACCTCGGATGGTATTTCGATGTCCGGCGTGGAGAATATTGTCGAGGGGCAGTCTTACACCTTCATCAGCAACCACCGCGACATCGTGCTGGACGCTTCGTTCCTTAATGTGTGCATGATACGCGCCCATCGTCCTATAACCCAGATTGCTATCGGCAACAACCTGCTTATCTACGATTGGATTACGGACTTGGTGAAACTGAACCGCAGTTTTATCGTCAAGCGTGATGTGTCCAAGATGGACGCTGTGCGTGCCGCTCAGCAGCTGTCTTCGTATATTCGCTATGTCATTTCCAAGCGTCACGAGAGCGTGTGGATTGCTCAGCGTCAGGGTCGTGCCAAGGACTCGAATGATGTGACTCAGGAAAGCCTTGCCAAGATGCTTGCCTTGGCCGGAACGACTAAGGACTTTGCCTCCAACCTCGAAGAAATCAACCTCTTGCCGGTATCCATCACCTACGAGTACGATCCTAATGATTACTTGAAAGTTGATGAATTTGTACTGCGACGTCGCGACCCTGAATTTAAGAAGAGCCAGCATGATGACCTGCTGAGTATGGAGACCGGGTTGCTGTCGCCCAAGGGTCGCATACACTTCCATTTTGGCAAGCCTATAAACGATGATTTGCGTGCCATCGAAGGTACGCCGCGTATTCAGGCTGTACATCAGGCTTGTGCTTTGATAGACCGTGAGATACACCAAGGCTATCGTTTGTATCCGATTAACTATATCGCCTACGACCGGCTTAGCGGTACCGATGCTATGGCCGGGAATTATAGCGCTGACGATGTCAAAGCTTTTGACGATTATGTAGAGCGTCAACTTGGCCGAGTCAATGTTCCCGGCGGTCTTGTCGGGGACGAAAAAGATTACGCTCGGGAGATGCTGCTGACTATGTACGCCAATCCTGTGCGCAATCAATTGGCTGCGAGGTGTTAATCCGCCTCGATAATGACCACGAACACTAATGTGGCTATGAAATAGCCTCACAGTACGCCATAATGACATAATAGAATATGCGATTGGTGCTGATTACACTCGTGACCGCCCTTATATTGGGGATGTTGGCCGATGCCTATATATGGATGGCGTTGCGCTCATATCTTCGCCGTCGAGTTTTTGCTAATGTGCATTTGGTTGTGTCCGCGCTTATGGCATTGTTGCTTGTGTCCATAATATTGATGCCGGTACGTACAGGCAGCGATGATGTTTTACGAGTCACGATGTGGATGCTTTATGCATATATCAGCGTGTACGTATCCAAATATCTTTTTGTGATAGTAGACGCCTTGTCGCGTCTGCCTATGTTGTGGCATCGAAGTCGCAGCCGTGTATGCACGGGTGTCGGCACAGCCCTCGCAGTCATTGTATTCCTGGGTATGTGGTATGGAGCTCTTTGGGGCCGTTGGCAGACAGATGTTCGCCATATCGAAGTGCCGATGCAGGGGCTGCCTAAAAGCTTCGACGGGCTGCGCATTGCCCAAATTAGCGACCTTCATGTCGGCACTTGGGGCGATGATACCACCATGGTGTCACGTATTGTAAGCCAAGTCAACGCTTTGCGCCCCGACCTGATAGTGTTCACCGGAGATATTGTCAATCGCCATAGCGCCGAGTTGCAATCTTTTATGCCGGTGCTCGCCCGTTTGCACGCCTCTTATGGCGTCTATTCCATCATGGGCAACCATGACTATGGTGACTACGAAGATTGGCCCGATGCTGCAGCCAAGGCAGCCGATGTCTCGGCCCTCAAGGACATGCAGAAGCGCATGGGGTGGAAGATGCTCAACAACGAATATGACGTCTTGCGCAATGCCCAAGGTGACAGCCTTATGCTGGTCGGCGTCGAAAATGTGGGCGATCCGCCCTTTGCGACTTATGGAGACTTGACTGCCGCATATCCCACACCGGGTGACAGTGCGGCCAAGATACTGCTGACGCATAATCCCGCGCATTGGGAGCGCGACATCCTCCGTCACGATGAGCAAAAATTCGCTCTCACTTTGAGCGGTCACACCCACGCCATGCAAATCGAGGTGCTGGGCCTATCTCCGGCTGTCTTCCGGTACCGCCATTGGGGAGGTCTCTACGATGAGGATCCCGCGCACATGCTGTATGTCAATATAGGTGTCGGCACCGTGGGCTTCCCCGCACGCATAGGCGCGACGCCCGAAATCACACTGCTTACCCTGCGCTCGCGCCACCTCTAACCTACGATGAACTCGACTACGCAAGATATTCCGGTGCTGCTCACCATAGGCTCCAATGCTCGTGATGCCAGGCGTCGCGTCAATGAAGCCTGCGACTACCTGCGTGGTATCATTGCCGGCATACACTTCAGCGATGCTATTTGTGCGCCGTCTTACACCGGCGTGGGGGCTGATTACGTCAATATTGCCGTCACCGGAACCTGTACCTGCTCCAGCGAAGCGTTGCACCGAGAACTGCGTCGCTACGAAGATACACATGGGCGTCATCGCCCCGATTTACATGGTGACGTCGCCATAGACATAGACATAGTGACTTACGGCGAAGACGTCCTCAAACCCGCGGACATGGCCCAGCCGTGGCTGGGGCGTGCCCTGGAACTTATACACGACTGTTAACCGTGGATGTAGAAAAAATGTCCATAAAAAGTCGCCCGGACATGCGACACGTCCGCAGACTTAGCGTTAACTTTGTATCGTCTATAAACGCGCACTGCAGCGCCGAACCTACGACCCCGATACCGGGATTTCTCTAAGCAAAGCAAACACAATGGACAACAACGAAAAAAGATATGGCAAGGGTGGATACCGCAGCAATCGTGACGACGGCCGCCCCAAAGACACGGCAGGACGCATAGTGCCGCGAGACAAAGAACTCGAACAGGCCGTATTGGGCGCCATGATGCTAGAAAAGGATGCTTATACCACCGTCTGCGACCTCCTCAAGCCCGAGAGTTTCTACGAGCCCGAGCACCAGATGGTCTACGAAGCTATACAGACTTTGGCCGCGGCACAGAAGCCCATAGACATGCTTACCGTCATCGAGCAACTGCGAGCCAATGACACCCTCGACAAGGTGGGCGGCCCGGCCTATATTGCCGAACTGACTGCGTGCATCACCTCGGCCGCACACGTCGAGTACCATGCACGCATAGTAGCACAGAAATACCTGGCACGCGAGCTTATCAACTTTGCAGCCAATATCGAAGGCAAGGCATACGACGAGACCAACGATGTGGACGACCTATTGCAGGAAGCCGAGGGACGTCTCTTCGAGATTTCGCAACGCAACGTCAAAAAAGATGTTACACAGATAGATCCGGTCATTTCTCAGGCCATCAATCAGATACAGAATGCCGCTAATCGTGCTTCCGGTCTCTCCGGCCTCGAAAGCGGATTTCATGACCTGGATAAGCTTACTTCCGGATGGCAAAATTCCGATCTTATCATCATTGCCGCACGTCCGGCCATGGGTAAGACCGCCTTTGTCCTCTCTATGGCCAAGAACATGGCCATCAACTACAATACACCCATTGCCGTATTCTCGCTTGAAATGTCCAACCTGCAGTTGGTCAACCGTCTTATATCCAATGTCTGCGAAATTGATGGTACAAAAATCAAGAGCGGACAACTCACTCCTATGGAATGGGAACAACTGCTGGCACGGATCAAGAACCTCAATGGGGCACCCCTTTATATTGACGATACTCCGTCACTGAGCATCTTTGAATTGCGCACCAAGGCTCGTCGCCTTGTGCGCGAACACCAAGTTAAGATGATTATCATCGACTACTTGCAACTGATGAATGCCTCCGGCATGAAATTCGGCTCGCGCGAGCAGGAAGTCAGTATGATTTCGCGTTCGCTCAAGCAGCTGGCCAAGGAACTTGACATCCCAATAGTGGCGCTGTCGCAGCTTAACCGTAGCGTTGAAAACCGCACGGACGGCAAGCGCCCCCAGTTGAGCGACCTTCGAGAGTCCGGCGCCATCGAACAGGATGCCGACATTGTATGCTTCATACACCGCCCCGAATACTATTTGCATAGCGACACTGACGCCAATGGTCGCGATATTCGTGATTTGGCCGAATTTATTGTGGCTAAGCACCGTAGCGGCTCGGTGGATGACATTGAGCTTCGTTTTCGCAAACGTTTTGCGCGTTTCGAAAACATGCACGAAGACCAGCCCGTTACCAGCCTCGCTTCCGTGGGGTCATCGCTGAACGGTGGTGCAGCCGTGCCTGTGGGCTCGGCTCCATCCGCCGGGGTGATGTCATCGCCCACCTCTCCGTCCGGTCCGGCCATAGGAGGAAATGACCCCCTTGGCGGACCTATGCCCGACGCAGACTTTTAAGAGACGCATAGTCCGAATGCACTAAATGCATAGGGTCATTAAAAGGCCCTAATTCCGGCGACACCAACGAATACACCATCAATCTCATAATACACCAATGAATAAGCGTAGTCTTGTATCAATCTCCGACATCGGCCGAGACGAGATTTTGACATTGCTGGAACAGGCCGCGTGCTTTGAACGTAATCCTAACCGGCGACTGCTGGAAGGTCGTGTCGTGGCCACGTTGTTTTTTGAGCCTTCCACGCGCACGCGTCTTAGCTTCGAGACCGCCGTCAATCGTCTTGGCGGACGTGTCATCGGGTTCAGCGATGCAGCCAACACCTCCACCTCCAAGGGCGAGACTCTCAAGGATACCATCAAGATGGTGTCCAATTATGTCGACCTGATTATTATGCGCCATCACCTCGAAGGGGCGGCGCGTTATGCTTCCGAAGTCACGGATGTCCCCGTCATCAATGCCGGTGACGGTGCCAACCAGCATCCTTCGCAGACCATGCTCGACCTCTATTCCATATACAAGACCCAAGGACGTCTTGACAACCTCGACATAACACTTGTGGGTGACCTCAAATATGGACGTACCGTCCATTCGTTACTCCAAGCTATGCGGTGGTTTGGCAGCCGTTTTCGCTTTGTGGCTTGTCCCGAATTGCAGATGCCGCCGCAGTATACCGAATTCTGCCGCACCAACGGCATACGCTATAGCGAACATGTCGAATTCTCTCCCTCGGTGATACAGGGCAGTGATATTATCTATATGACACGCGTCCAGCGCGAACGCTTCACCGACATCATGGAATACGAGCGTGTCAAAAACTACTATACGCTCAAAGCCTCAATGCTTGAAGGGGCGCGTCCGAACATGCGCATACTGCACCCGCTGCCGCGAGTGGGCGAGATAGACCGCGACGTCGACGACAATCCCCATGCCTATTACTTTGAGCAGGCCCGCAATGGCCTATATGCTCGCCAAGCTATCATTTGCCGGGCTCTCGGCATAAATCCCGCCGACATCTGAATATCGACTCTCATACACAGAACATATTATGACTTGTGATAAAAAAGAACTCGCCGTAGCCGCTCTGCGCAACGGCACTGTCATCGACCATATACCGTCGGCCGCACTCTTCAAGGCCGTGCGCGTGCTCGGCGTTGAGTCTATGGACAAATACGTCACCATAGGCTACAACTTGCAAAGCAGCAAGCTCGGTCGTAAAGGCATCATCAAAGTTGCTGACGTCGAATTTTCTCAGGATGAATTGGACCGTATAGCGCTGTTTGCGCCCACGGCAGTAGTAAATATTATACGCGACTACGAGGTGGTAGAAAAACGTCCGGTCACTCTTTCGGACGATATTGTGGGCATTGTACGTTGCGCCAATCCCAAATGTATCACCAACAACGAGCCCATGGACACCCATTTCCATGTGGTATCGCGCGACCCGGTAGTCATCAGTTGCCACTATTGCACCTGTAGCGTCGCAGGCAAGGACGCACATATACTGTGAAACAGGTTTGGCGAGCCGGGACTATGCTCAATCCCGTGCCCGTGGTACTTGTCAGCTGTGGCGGTGCCGACCGAGACAATCTCTTTACCGTAGCTTGGACCGGGACGATATGTTCCGATCCGGCGATGCTTTCCATTTCGGTGCGCCCCAGTCGTTACTCCTATGGCCTTATTAAGAAGAGCATGGAGTTTACAGTCAATCTGACCACTGCCGATATGGCAAGAGCCACGGACTACTGCGGCGTGCGTTCCGGGCGCGACCTGGACAAATGGGCGGCGTGCTCGCTCACACGAGCTCCGGGCGTGGCTGTGGCATGTCCCTGCGTGGTTGAGAGCCCCGTGAGTATAGAATGTCGTGTGCGCGACATCATGCATCTTGGTACGCACGACTTGTTCATTGCCGAGGTGCTGGACGTTTTGGCCGATGACGCCTATATCGACCCGGCCACCGGGGCTTTGGATTTGGAGCGCCTCGAAATGCTTGTCTACTGCCACGGCAAGTACTATGCCATGGGCCGTAATCTCGGTTTCTTCGGCTTTTCGGTCAAAAAGAAAAAATGAGTCGCACACAATCACCACGTACACAATCGCCACAAGCCAAAGTGGAGGACAGTGTACGGCGTCTTTCTAACGTCGTGACGGCTAAGGACGATTCCACATCCTCCAAGGTCAAAAGCGCAGAAATGCGGGCATTACAGCTTTTGGCTCCGGCACGTGATGCCGATACCGCTATTGTTGCCATAGATCATGGTGCCGATGCCGTGTATATGGGGGCACCTTCGCATGGTGCAAGAGCTGCGGCGGCCAACAGCATAGAAGATATTCACCGCGCCTGTCAATATGCGCACCGATATGCTGCCTGCGTCTATGTGACGGTCAACACCATAATCTATGACGATGAACTTGACGATGTACGCCGTATGGTGTGGGATTTATACCATGCCGGCGTAGACGCTCTCATAGTGCAAGATATGTCGTTGTTGCGCATGGATTTGCCACCCATAGCCCTGCACGCCAGTACACAGTGCGACATACGCACGCCGCAGAAGGCACGCTTCCTGGCCCGAGCCGGATTCGGGCAGATAGTGCTACCGCGCGAATTGTCTTTGGATGACATTCGCCGCTATGCCGAGGAAGTGCCGCGCGGTACTTCCCTTGAGGCCTTTGTACACGGAGCGTTGTGTGTGTGCTACAGCGGAGACTGTCGTGCCAGTCTCGTTGCCGGTGGGCGTAGTGCCAACCGAGGTTGCTGCGCCCAAATGTGTCGCCTGCCTTATGACTTGGTAGACGCCGAGGGCGATGTCCTTGTATATGGGCGACACCTGTTGTCGCTGCGCGACTTAAACCGCATGGGCGACCTCGCTGCCATGGCCGATGCCGGCATCTCATCGTTCAAAATCGAGGGGCGACTCAAGAGCGCATCTTACGTGGCCAATGTGACGGCCGCCTATTCACAGGCCTTAGACGCTGTTATAGCCTCCTCATGTGGCCGCTATCGTCGCGTTTCGGCCGGGATTTCAGTGCCGACTTTCAATCCCGATGTGGCACGTACATTCAATCGTGGGTTTACGCGATACTTTATCGACGGCACCATGCCCGGCAAAGGCGAGATGGCCTCGTGGGACACTCCTAAATCTGTGGGTGTGCCCGTGGCACGTGTTGTCGGAGGACGCGGCCCAGGCATACGTGTGCATGTAGATGCAGCCCTTGCCAACGGTGACGGACTTGGATACTTTGACAGCAACCGCGAATACCGCGGTTTCCGTGTCAATCGTGTCAGTGCAGATTTGTCGACGATTTTTCCCGCCGGAGCCGTCGAACCGCTACGTGTAGGCACGGTGCTATATCGCAATTACGACAAAGCCTTTGAAGACGCACTTGCTCGCGGTGCCGAGCGACGCATACCTATCACCATGTCACTGCGCCGCATCGATGACAATCGTATTGCCCTGGACGTGAATGACAGCGGAAGGTCGGCATCAATTACCGCAGTCCTTGACGGAGTGCCGAGTCGGCAGGCTCGCACGCCGCAAGATGTTGTTCGTGCTTCGATTCTTACACGTCTTGGCGATACGATATACACACTTGTGGGCTTGGAAGATACCATAAAACCCGACGAATTTGTGCCGGCCAAAACCCTCACGACATTACGTCGTCAAGCCCTCGAGATGTTGGACCGCGATGCGGCTGTTGTTCGTACCATCGAGTCACGCCATGCCGATACGGCAGCTGCCGATGCTTTGGCGGGTAGAGACTTGACGTTTCATGATAATGTGGCCAATGCTCAGGCACGTGATTTCTACATGGCTCATGGTGCTGCTAAAATAGCACCTGCCATGGAGGTAGATAAGCCTGACGGCACACGTCCGGTACGAGTAATGACTTGTCGTTACTGCTTACGCCGCGAAATGGGCGCATGTCTGCGCACGCCGCAGGGAGCACAATTACCCAACCGGCTGTATCTACGTCCGATTTCCGAGACGGTCTCCGCTTCGGTTGGACTGCTACGCCTGACCTTTGACTGTGCCGCATGCCGTATGCACGTGGATGCTATGCCGAAGTCCGAACGCTGAGTTCTGCATTGCGGCTTTCTATCTGCAGCATAAAGACCTAATAAGAATTTGTACAATACATCGATGCGTCGTGGGTGTTGCCCTTTACGGCGGAAAAACGTATCTTTGCATCCGAATACAAACATTCGACCGAAGATGCAAAAAACAAAAAGATACATATCGTTGAAACATAATGCGATACGCATAAGTGTCGCTGCGTGCTTTGTAGGTCTCTGGACTGCCGTACAAGGTGCGTCCGTACCAACTCAGGACGTGTCTGCGAAACCTGCCGATGCTTCGCGACAAGCTGTTGGCCTTGTGCTAAGCGGCGGCGGTGCAAAAGGTATAGCCCATATAGGTGTGATACAGGCGTTAGAGGAAAACGATATACCGATAGACTATGTGTCCGGCACCAGTATGGGTGCCATCGTCGGCGGTCTGTATGCAGCCGGATATACGCCGCAAGAAATGATGGAACTGCTCACGAGTCCCGGATTCTCATATTGGAGTTCGGGAAAGACCGATCCGGCATACGTCTATTACTTCAGTCGAGACGAGCCGACATCGTCCATGCTTACCATTCCTGTGATGCCCGGCGATAGCACGGCACGTCACTCTTCGGTGGCAGCTTCGCTTATTTCGCCGCTGCCTATGAACTTCGCTTTCATGGAATTGTTTGCACCATATACAGCGCAATGCGGTGGCAATTTCGATCGATTGTTTGTTCCCTTCCGTTGTGTAGCTTCGGATGTGGAAGCTCAGTGCAAGGTGGTACACTCGGACGGCAGCCTCGGTGACGCCATACGCACGTCCATGACTTTCCCTATTGTTTTTCAACCCATACGCGTGGACGGACGGCTGTTGTACGATGGAGGTATATTCGACAACTTTCCTGTGGACGTCATGAGTGCCGACTTTGCTCCTGATATTATATTGGGCGTGGATGTCTCCACTCCCGCCTCCGGTCCACAAACTTCGCTCATGGACCAAATAGACAAGCTGGTAATGCACCGACAGGATTATTCCATGAACCCGGCACGCGGCATCAAGGTTAAAGTTGATTTACACAATTTCGGGCTTTTGGATTGGGAAAAGGCCCGGCAGATATACCGTATAGGTTACGACACGACCATGTCCATGATGGACTCGATTAAGGGACGCATACATACGCGTGTCCCGTCAGTGGCGCGTCAGACCAGACGCACGGCCTTCAAAGCCGCCACTCCTGAGTTGCGTTTTGACAGCATCAGCGTCAATGGTGGCACTCCGCGCCAAAACGCGAATATCGAATACGTATTCCGCGGTCGCAGTCACGAGGGAACAACTTCTGACACCATAAGTGTCGATCGTGCCCGTGAGGCCTTTTACCGGGCGATTTCGCCCGGACGCTTGCGTGACTTGTCGCCGCATGCAGTCTACAACGACAGTACCGGGCTTTTTGCTATGGATCTTCGGGCCGCTGTACGCAATAATATCAATATCGGGGTAGGGGGCTATCTGACATCTTCGACCAATAATTACATCTTTGCCGAGATAGATTACAAGACCATGAGCTATTCGGGTGTCAACGCCGGACTGGACGCTTGGCTTGGCCAGAGTTACCTTGCGGCGCAAGCCAAGGCCTCGCTGGTGCTTAAAAGTGCTGTGCCTTCGTCTTTGGGGTTGGATGCCGTGGTTTCGCGCAGCAAGTATTACGAAAGTGAGCACTTATTCTACCAGACAGATGTTCCGACATTCAATATCCATAGCGAGTATATGGCACGCCTGCATTGGGATTTTGCAGCAACGCGCCGCGGACGCTTGAGTCTCGGGGTCGGTTATGGCTATTTACGTTCCTCCTTCTATCGCAATATGCTTCGACAGGGTTCGGGCGTGGGTAGCTATATGGACGATATAGGCCGGGACCGCTCCACATACAGTTTGGGTCAGGCGATGATACGTTTTACCGCCAACTCTTTGGACAATATACAATTCCCCACAGATGGCAGTTCGTACGATCTGTGTGCTATGGGAGTGCTTGGCCGCCAATGGTATGACAGTCATGACGGAATACTGGGTTACGGAGAACGTGAGACTTCGCCTCAGTGGTTGCAATTGGGTGTACGTACGGCCAATTATTGGTCCTTGGGGCGGCATGTCTCGCTGGGCTTGACAAGTGACTTATTGCTGTCCACGCGTAAGCTTTCAGGCGTTTACAGCGCCGACATAGCAGATGCTCCGTCCTATGTGCCTACAGCCGCTACAGCCGGAGTGTTTAATCCCACACTGCGTGCCACATCTTACTTGGCTGCCGGATTGGTGCCGGTCTACAAGGTCAATAGCGCCCTATCGGCACGTGTCGTGGCCAACGTTTTTGCCCCCTTGCGTCCCATCGAGCAAACCGACATAGGCACTCTTGGAGATGGTCTGGGCTCGCGTCAGGGCGGATGGTTCGATGGAATACAGTTTTTTGGTGAAGCGCAAGTGTCTTATGCGCTGCCTTTTGCTACCATTGCAGGATATGTCAATTATGTTACCGGTGATGGTGCCAAGAGATGGAACGTCGGGCTCAGCTTTGGTTTCTACCTTCCGGCGCCTACTTTTCTGCGATAATGAATGCACCCTATATCGGTCGGATTATGTTCGCCCTAATCTGGCGAAACGGACAAGCGAGTAATATAGCATAATTCATTGATATTCATAAAAACCATGCCAATGGATGAAATTTATATGCGACGTGCGCTCGAGTTGGCCGCCCTCGGATGTGGTTACGTCTCGCCTAATCCTATGGTTGGCGCTGTCATTGTCGGTCCTGACGGACGAGTTATAGGCGAAGGCTGGCATCGCCGTTACGGCGGTTGGCATGCCGAAGTTAATGCAGTGTCCTCGGTGCGTCCAAGTGACGAATACTTATTGGAAAAGTCTACCATTTATGTCACCCTTGAGCCATGTTCCCATTACGGGAAAACGCCTCCATGTGCCGAGTTGCTGGTGCGCAAACGATTCCATCGAGTAGTCTTGGGAACCATTGACCCATTTGCCAAAGTTCGCGGCCGTGGCATAGCCATGCTGCGCGATGCTGGTATCGAAGTGCGTATAGGTGTGCTTGAGTCTGAATGTCGCGCTCTCAATGCGCATTTTTTTACCGCTCACGAGAACGGACGTCCCTATATTACGCTCAAATGGGCGCAAAGTGCCGACGGATATATCGGATTGGCCGACGGAAGCCCCATAAGATTATCCACGCCGCTGACCTCGGTGTTGGTGCATCGCCAACGTTCTCTGCACGATGCCATACTTGTAGGTAGTGGTACAATGCTCTCAGACCATCCGCGCCTGGATGTGCGCTTGTGGGGAGGGAACAATCCGAAGCCTTTGGTATGGGATCGCATAGGACGCCTAAGCAAAAACGATTTGTCGTGTACAACCGAGCCGGTAGAGGTCTGCCGTGATGCCTCGGTAGACGAGTTGTTGGCGCGGCTGTACTGCGAAGGCATTACATCGCTCTTGGTCGAGGGAGGGGCAAGCGTGCTTGCTTCGTTCATTGCGAACAATACATGGGATGCGGCCCGTGTCGAAATAGCTACAGACGTTAATTTGGCCGACAATGGCGGTGCTTGCGCACCGCATATTGAAGTTGAGCCCACTATTGTACGAGCCTATGGCGCCAATCGAATATTATGGCATATTCAAGGACTCTATTAGTGTTCGTGTGCGCGTTAAAAACCTATAAAAACGGCTCTCTCGGTGCTGTTTTGCCGTTGTAAGGTTGTGGGTGTGGGCGTAAAATGATAACTTTGCAGGTTAGAAAACAAAAGAACACTACGCATGCACAAACCACTGCACTACATACTGCTTGCAGCCGCTGCCGTCGGCATTGCCGCCTGCAACAGCGAAGACGATGAGAACCCCGATGCTCCGGCATACTCCTCGGCCACTGTTACCGAATTCAAACTCTACGAAGATTCCAAGATTTTGCCCAATTTGGATTCGGTATATTTCTCCATAGACTTGGCCAATGCATTGATATACAATGCAGACTCACTGCCTTATGGCACTCCGCTCAACAAACTTCGTCCGATGATTACGACCGGCGGCGCGTCCGTGGCCGAGTTGCACGTTCCGCGTGTCGGCACCACCGACACGGTCATAGACTACATCAAACATACAGGAGATACCGTGGATTTCAGCAATGGTCCGGTACGCCTGCGTCTTGTTTCCGTGGACGGTAGCTTCGAACGCTCGTACACAATAAAAATCAACGTTCATGCGGTCAAGAGCGACTCGTTGGTGTGGACACGCGCTGAGGTCGGCAACCTGCCCTCGCGTTATGCCGTGCCTAATGACGGCAATGCTGCCGCCACTGCCTCGGCCATCTACTGCCTCACCGAATATCAGGGCTCATATTGCTTGGCCAAGGCAGTCAATCCGGCCGATACATGGCAGTATATAACCCCGAATTTCACATTTAAGCCTGTAATAAGCACCTTCAGTGCCGGCGATGACGCCCTTTACGTTCTCGACGAAGAAGGCAACCTATACACCAGCGCCGACGGCGCATCTTGGAAAGCCACAGCCCAACGATGGTTCAGTATTTATGGCAATTACGGTAAAGTACTGATGGGTTGTGTACTCGATGGTGGCAAGTACTACCATGCGTACTATCCTGCTAACGGGCGTCCCAAGACACAATTGGAGGATGGATTTCCCGTGCGCGGTGCCTCCCAGACTATCAATTACACATATGATTGGGCCTCCACGCCATTGGTGTTGCTTACCGGCGGACGTCGTGCCGACGGAGTGCTCAGCGCCGACACTTGGGGCTATGACGGACAGTCATGGGCCAAGCTCAGCCATCGTCCACTACGTTACGGCATCGAAAACCCTGTGGTGGTACCATATTTCGTGACAGCCGTAGACACTACCACATGGCTCATAGACAAGCAGTCGGTGCTGCTGGCCATGATGGGCCGCCGCTCCGATGGAACACTAAATGACACGGTGTTTGTGTCGCATGACTTCGGAATGCACTGGGATAAGGCCGACCAATTGCAACAGATAGATAAGAACACTTTGCCGCTACGTTATGACGCCCGTGGTTTTGTGTATTCATCGACTTTGGGCATCACTTCGGCCGCTGCACTTAATTGGCGACTCCTTGCCACCCCGGCAGTGTCGCCTATGCTTATCCCGATGGTGTCGCGTGAGGCTTCGCCTATGGCGACCAAGCCTGTCAGCACCTGGGAGTGTCCCTATATATATATATTCGGTGGCAAGAACGCTTACGGCAACTTGTACAACACCGTATGGCGTGGCACTATAATGCGCTTCACTTTCAAACCGCTGCAATAAATGACTGTGGAGAAGCGTCAATATAAACCACTATGTCGTTCGTGGCGGTGGTACCGGGTAATATGCTCGGCCATTGTCGTTGTATGCCTGGCCACAGCCACGGCACACGCTCAGGAGACTCCTTACAAATTCAGTGCCGGCATAGCCGTCGGCATGAGCGGATATCTGGGTGACGCCTCCACAAATCTTCTCAAGCATCCCGGATTTACGGCTTCGGGCATATTTGCCTATCAATATGACAGCCGTTGGAATTTCGTTGGTCGCTTGGGAATACAAACTCTCAGTGGCGATACATCGGGTATGGACAATGTGCTGCCTGCCGGAGCTACGTATTCCTTTAAAAGCCAGGTGTATGATCTCGAAGGCAATGTCGAATTCAATTTCTTCAGCTACGGAATAGGAGAAACTTACAAGAAACTGAAGAGATGGACTCCGTATCTTAGCCTTGGCGTGGGTCTGTGCATGGCCTGTAGCGATGGATATACAGCTTGGGCGCCCACGCTACCTATGGGCTTCGGTGTCCGTTACAAGGTCAGCGAGCGGTGGAATCTGAGTGCGTCATTCGTAATGATTAAGGCTTTCGGCGACCACGTGGATGGAAAAGAACTTACGGACTTACACCATATTAAATCATCTTTTGTTAAGAACAACGACTGGTACTCGCGATTTCAGATAGGCGTCACCTACGAATTCGGACGACGCTGCGAGACATGCCATTATGTCGATTGACCAAATAGATACAGCAATGACCACCACAGCCACCAATACACTGCCCCGACATGTGGCCGTCATCATGGACGGCAACGGCCGATGGGCGTTGGCACAAGGACTTGACCGTTCGGCAGGCCATGTCGAGGGTGTTGCCACGGTACACCGCATCACGCAGGCAGCCTCGGATATGGGCATCAAGTTCCTGACGCTGTACACTTTTAGTACCGAGAATTGGAATCGTCCGCCCGAGGAAGTGGGCATGCTCATGCATCTGATAGTTACAGCTATCGAGCAAGAAACCCCCGAATTGATACGAAACAACGTGCGCTTGCGTCTTATAGGAGACCGCGGCCGCATTCCGGCATTTGCCATGGAGCGGCTGGACAAGTGTATGGCCGATACAGAAGCGTGCACAGGACTCACGGTTATCCTGGCCATCAGCTACTCATCGCGTTGGGAAATAGCCCAGGCAGCACGACGTATAGCGGTAGATGCCGCTGCCGGGACGCTGGATGCGCCTTCGGTCAACGAGGAAACCATTGGGGCGTATTTGGCCACGGCCCAGTATCCCGACCCGGACATCGTCATACGCACCGGCGGAGACATGCGCTTGAGCAATTTCCTGCTGTGGCAGGCCGCTTATGCCGAGATTTTTGTGACCGATACGTATTGGCCGGCTTTCACCACGGTCGAGTTCAAAGAAATTATACACAAGTATATGCTGCGCGAGCGTCGCTTCGGCCTTACCGGAGAACAGGCCCGCAGGACATCGACCGCACACGACAATATCACTGACGCGGACGCCTTGGACGCCCAAGTCGCAAACATATAACAAGCAACAACATAAGGTATACAGCATCCATACACATATATGCGCAAGATCCTTCTGACACTTCTACTGGCACTGGCTTCTGCTATGGCTTGCCCATCAGCTTCAGGCCGGTCCGCGACCATAAGCACTGACACTATATTCAACCCCACAGTTGTTTTCAGCGCCATGCCGCGCACCTACGAAATCGCTGACATCAAGGTTACCGGAGCACCGGCATATGACGACTTTATAGTCCTCGGATATGCCGGTATCAAGGTAGGCGACCGGCTCGAAATACCCGGCAACGACCTAAGCAATGCTATCAAACGCCTTATGCGACAAGGCCTCTTTGCACAGGCTCGCGTCAAGGTCCTCAAAACCTGTGGCGACAAGGCTTGGCTCGAATTGGAGCTGCGCACACAGCCACGCATTTCCGAAATCAACTATATCGGAATGAAAAAAGGCGAGCGCGAAGACCTTCAAAAGATGCTGCAGCTGATGAAGGGCAACCAAATAACACAAAACATCGTCAATCGCGTTGAACGCATTACGCGTAAATACTTTGCCGACAAGGGCTTCGGAAATGCTAAGGTTGCCGTTACGCTCCACGAAGATCTCAGCAACCGCGACCAGATGATAGTAGATATATCAGTGGATAAGCGTAGCAAGGTCAAGGTACACAAAATCTACATTACCGGCAACAGTGTGTTGTCCTCCAATCAGATACAGCGTGCCATGAAAAAAACCAACGAGAAAAATAAGTTGGTCAACCTCTTCCGCCAAAAGAAATTCGTCGAGCAGGACTACCGCGATGACCTCAATCGTATTATCGAAAAGTATAACGAAAAAGGTTATCGTGATGCTGTCATCGTGAGTGATAGCGTTGTGCCTTATAACGAAAAACTTGTAGACGTCTATATCAATGTTGACGAAGGCAAAAAATACTACATCAAGGATATCAATTGGGTAGGCAATACAGTGTATCCCAATGCTGTACTCAACAGCGTCCTTGGTATGCAGCCCGGAGATGTCTACAACCAAAAGTACATGAACAAGCGACTGAGTGCTGATGATGATGCAGTCAACTCGCTGTACATGGACAACGGATATCTCTTCTTCCAACTCGTACCTATCGAAAAAGATATTGACGGTGATAGTATTTCGTTGGAAATGCGCGTTATGGAAGGCCCCCAAGCCCGTATCAACAACGTAGTAATCAATGGCAATGATCGTCTTTATGAGAAGGTTGTGCGCCGCGAGTTGCGCGTCAAGCCCGGCGAACTGTTCAGCAAGTCCGACCTTATGCGTTCGTTGCGTGAAATAGCCCAAACCGGCCACTTCAACCCCGAAAATATGGCGCCGGACATTCAGCCCAACGAGGAAAACGGCACTGTCGATGTTATTCTCAATCTCGAGTCCAAGGCCAATGACCAAATTGAATTCTCCATGGGCTGGGGACAGACCGGCATTATCGGCAAACTTTCGCTTAAATTTACCAACTTCTCTATTAAAAACCTGCTGCACCCCAGCACATACAAGGGTGTCATCCCACAGGGCGAGGGACAGACCTTCACTATAAGTGCACAGACCAACGCCCGTTACTATCAGGCCTATTCGCTGTCATTCCTTGACCCGTGGTTTGGAGGCAAGCGACCCAATTCGCTACAAGTATCCGCATATTATAGCCGTCAGACCGGTGTCAACTCCTCATACTACAATAGCCAGTGGCAAAATGCCTACAGCTACCTTGGTTCAAGCGGGTATTACGACTACAATTATAACTACCAGAACGCTTACGACCCTAATAAGGTCCTGCAAATGGTAGGCGTAAACATCGGTTTCGGCAAACGTCTCAACTGGCCTGACGACTACTTCACTTTTACCGCCGAATTGGGCTACAACTGGTACTACCTCAAAAACTGGGAATATCTGTATTATATGAACAACGGCACATCCAATGCCATAGTTCTTGGCCTGACACTGGCCCGTTCGTCCATAGACAATCCATTGTATACGCGTAGCGGTTCGTCATTCTCGCTTAACTTACAGTTGACACCTCCCGCATCGCTTTTCTCCGGACATAAGGACTGGGAAAAACTTTCCAAGGAGAATACCACGGCCTCCAAGAAGGAGCTGTACCGCTGGATAGAATACTGGAAGCTGCGTTTCAAGTCGCGAACATATACCCCGCTGGCTAATGCCAACGGCACTTGGACTCCAGTATTAATGACACGTGCCGACATAGGTCTGTTGGGTAGCTACAACAAATGGCTTAAAACGCCATTCGAGACCTTCTATGTAGGCGGTGACGGTATGTCCGGTAGTTACACCTATGCCACCGAGACCATAGCTCTGCGCGGATATGACAATGGTCAGTTCACTCCATATCGCAGTGAAGGCTACGCATACACACGCTTCGGAGTCGAACTTCATTTCCCGCTCATGCTTCAGCCTACCACCACAATTTATGCCTTGGCCTTTGCCGAGGCCGGTAACGCCTGGACATCAGTTAAAGACTTCAATCCATTCACGCTCAAACGCAGCGCCGGTGTCGGTGTTCGCATATTCCTGCCGATGGTGGGTATGATGGGTATAGACTGGGCCTACGGCTTTGACAAAGTCTTCGGTGAACGCGGCGGAAGCCACTTCCACTTTATCCTGGGACAAGAATTCTAACGAGACATACGCGTTGCCACTAAACCTTATGGCACATATGGTGTCTAAAAGACATACAAGCAATCAATTCGTAAGACAATGAAACGAACACTCTTGACATTACTCGTAATCGCAGCCGCCACCTTGGGCGCTTCTGCGCAGAAGTTTGCACTCATTGATATGGAGTACATTTTAAAAAATGTGCCCTCCTACGAGATGGCAAACGAACAACTTAACCAACTGTCACAACGTTGGCAGAAAGAAATCGAAAACAAAAGTAAGGAGGCCGAAAACCTCTATCAATCATACTTGGCAGATAAGGTGTTCCTGACAGAGGAACAGGTCAAGAAACGTGAAGAGGAAATTGTGGCCAAGGAAAAAGAAGTTACCGAACTACGCTACAAGTACTTCGGCCCGCAAGGTGAACTGGAGAAAAAGCGCGAAAGCTTGCTCAAGCCTATACAGGATGATATATACAATGCCGTCAAAAAATTGGCTCAGGAACGCGGCTTTCAGGCGATATTTGATCGTGCATCATCTTCTAACATTATATACGCCTCGCCCCAAATAGACGTCAGCAACGATGTGCTGGCCAAAATGGGCTACGCAACGGCTAAATAGCCTTGGCGCGGACCAACCAATTTTACGGGCCAATCAAATAGATAATTAGTAATAAAAATACTTATAACCACTACAAAACATCATGATTAAAAAAATCGCAATCGCTTTGGCCGCAGTAGCCATTGCCCTTCCCGCTGCCGCCCAAAAGTTCGGTGTGGTAGACGCTAACAGCATTTTTACCGCAATGCCCGAGACAACGGCAGCCAATAATCAGCTCAACGAGGCCAGCAAAAAATACGAGGACGAGTTCAAGAAACTGCAGGACGAGTTCAATAAACAGTTTGGCGAGTACCAGCAGCTGGCTGCCGATACCCCGGCAGCAATCAAGGAACGTCGCGAAAAAGAACTCCAGGAACTTGATCAGAAGATGCAACAGTTCCGTCAGACAGCACAGCAGGATCTGCAGAAACAGCAACAGACCCTCTTGGCTCCCATCGAGACAAAAATCCATGAAGCCATTAAAGCCGTAGGGCAGGAAGGCGGATATACGTTCATTTTTCAACAGGAACTGCCCGTATACGTTGGCGCCGATGTCAAGGATATCACTGCTGATGTTAAGGCCAAATTGGGCGTGAAGTAACACTTCCACATCAAAGGTAATACAGTAGAGCGCTGGCGCCTTAAGGCGTCGGCGCTCTGTCGTTTGTCGAGTCGTTACGGAGCAGATGTTGTCCTCGACGGATTGCTATTGAAGGGTAGGAATGTCGTATATCGGGGTGTCGGGAAAGTGACGCGCGACATATCGTCCGATGAAAGCGCGTGTGTCCTCGGCGATAAGTCGGTCGGTAGAATCCAGGAAGGTGTTGTAGAGTACGCAGTGCAGTTGCAGGCCGCGTGAAGCTATGGCTTCGAACGACAATATTGTGTGGTTGATGGATCCCAATCGGCTGTTAGTGACCAATGCTACGGGCAGACGTCGCGTGACAGCATAGTCTATGGCCATGAAGTCGTCTGTGATAGGCACCATCAGGCCCCCGGCACCCTCGATGAGCACGATGTCATAGCGTCGTTCAAGCTCAACGCGTGCCGTATCAATGCGGTCCAGAGGAATGGGGCGGTCTCCATCGAGGCGTGCTGCCAGTTGCGCCGATGCCGGGAAGGAATATATCACAGGAGCGGTAAGACCTTCGTCGTCTTCGGGCAGCATCCCGGTGCCGCTGAGACGGCGATGGGCATCGATATCTTCGCTGTGGCCTACATTGCCGGTCTGTATGAATTTTTGGCTGATGGCGCGTATGCCTTTCGATGCATATCGGCGCAGCAGCCATGCGGTGGCGTATGTTTTGCCTGCATCGGTGTCGATGCCGCTTACAAATATACTTGTTCCCATAGTGAAAAAGATGCGTGTGTGTAGTAGTGTCAAATGCTCATCTACGCAATTCGTCGTGTGTTGCGCAGGCCTGCAAAAAAAAACGAGATTGCGAGTTTATTTGAGTACAAAAGTACTAAAATCCCGCCATTTCCGGCGTCTAAAACAGGGCTGTTTTCAGGGCAACCGCATCAAAAAAACGAGGAAGATTAACGACCTTGGAATTACCAGGG
>OLFV01000698.1_pt1 | contig 37903 bp, 36 predicted proteins | sample 1605551 | NCBI WGS metagenome assembly OLFV01 (sample SAMEA3888922, study PRJEB22519) | human gut metagenome | biome: human gut; feature: human-associated habitat; material: faeces | place: Denmark | collected 2011 | reverse complement strand
GATTCGTGCGATTCGTGTTGTTTATCTTTCACCACGAATTACTCGAATTACACGAATGTTGCTGTTCTTTAAGATTCGTTTGATTCGTGTTGTTTTTTCTTCACCACGAATTTCCCGAATCTCACGAATGTAGCTGTGTTTATAATTCGTGTGATTCGTGCGATTCGTGTTGTTTATCTTTCACCACGAATTTCCCGAATCTCACGAATGTTGCTGTGTTTCTAATTCGTGTGATTCGTGCGATTCGTGTTGTATATTTTTCACCACGAATTACTCTAATCTCACGAATGTTGCTGTTCTTTAAGATTCGTTTGATTCGTGTTGTTTTTTCTTCACCACGAATTTCCCGAATCTCACGAATGTAGCTGTGTTTATAATTCGTGTGATTCGTGCGATTCGTGTTGTTTATCTTTCACCACGAATTTCCCGAATCTCACGAATGCAGCCGTGTTTTTAATTCGTGTGATTCGTGCGATTCGTGTTGTTTATCTTTCACCACGAATTTCTCGAATTACACGAATGTTGCTGTGTTTAAGATTCGTGTGATTCGTGTTGTTTATCTTTATAGTACTTTGCGTTCCCATTCCAGTCCATTGGGGTTGCAAAAATTTATAAGAAGTCCTAGATGCATTTTAGTGGCATGTAAATAATTGAATAGTTGAGAGCGGTGTGCATCATTGAGTGTAGATACTGCTTTCAACTCAATTATTATTTTGTCATAGCAAACGAAATCAGTTTTGAATTTCTGTGATAGAACAATACCATCATAGATAATCTGTAATTCTTTCTCGCGTTCTGCTGGAATACCAGCACGCTTAAGCTCAATTTCAAGAGCTTCTTGGTAAACACCCTCAAGGTAACCATGACCAAGAATATTATATACTTTCATCGCTGCCCCGATAATATCATAACTCTCCTTTTTATATATAATTGTATTCATATAAATATTTTTATGTGATAAACTTAATGCTAATTATAATTCGTGCGATTCGTGTTGTTTATTTTTCACCACGAATTACACTAATCTCACGAATGCTGCTGTTCTTTAAGATTTGTGTGATTCGTGCGATTCGTGTTGTTTATTTTTCACCACGAATTACTCTAATCTCACGAATGCTGCAGTGCTTTAAGATTCGTGTGATTCGTGCGATTCGTGTTGTTTATCCACTTCACCACGAATATCACGAATCTCACGAATGTTGCTGTGCTTTAAGATTCGTGTGATTCGCGCGATTCGTGTTGTTTATCTTTCACCACGAATATCACGAATCTCACGAATGCTGCAGTGCTTTAAGATTCGTGTGATTTGTGCGATTCGTGTTGTTTTCCTTTCCTTACCACTCAATCGGTGCTATTCCGTTCTGTTTGAGATAGGCGTTGCAGCGTGAGAAGTGGTGGTTGCCGAACCATCCGCCGCGGTTGGCTGAGAGCGGTGAGGGGTGAACCGATTCGAGGATGAAGTGGCGCGAGCGGTCGATGAGTTGCGCCTTGGAGCGCGCATAACCGCCCCATAGAATGAATACGAGGTGCTCGCGACCGGCTGAGAGAGCACGTATGGCGGCATCGGTGAACGTCTCCCATCCGTGGCGCTGGTGCGATGCAGCCTGGTGGGCACGTACAGTCAGAGTGGCGTTGAGCAGCAATACGCCCTGCTTAGCCCAACGGGTAAGGTCGCCCGAGGCAGGAATCGGCTTGCCCAAGTCGTTCTGTATCTCCTTGAAGATGTTCTGCAATGACGGCGGAAAAGGCACTCCGTCGGCAACGGAGAAGCTCAGACCCTGCGCCTGACGAGGCTCGTGGTAAGGGTCCTGACCTATTATCACCACCTTCACCTTGTCGAACGGACACAGATTGAAGGCGTTGAAGATGAGGCTACCCGGCGGATAGCAGGTCTGGGTGGTGTATTCCTGGCGCACGAAGTCGGTGAGTTGGGCGAAGTAAGGCTGCTCAAACTCCTGCTGCAAGTGCTCGTGCCATGATGGTTCTATCTTTACGTTCATATATGTAAGTGTATTATTCGTTCAATTCATAGTTTGTATTTCTACCGCCATCGTCGGTTTTCCGTAGTACGCCTTTATTGACAAGGTCGTTCAAGTCGCGTGTTGCGGTGTCCTGCGAGCAATGGCATATCTTATACCATTTTGAAGAATTCAGCTTGCCTTCAAATCCGTCAAACAGTCGGTTGAGCATCTTGCGCTGGCGTTCGTTGAACGGTGTCTGCTCATGCCGGTTCCAGAATTGGCGTTTGCGTACAACGTTCTCTGTCTTGGTGAGCGATGCGTTGATAGCGTCCTTCAGTGTACTGAGAAACCACGCCACCCATTCTGTCACGTCCATTCCGCCCTTCTGCGCATGCTCAAGGTTGTCGTAGTAAGCCTTACGGTTCTGTAGAATCTGCGACGACAGACTGTAGTAGCGCTTGCCCGTATGGTCTGCCCGCGACAGCAGCATCTCGGTGATGGTTCGGCATATACGTCCGTTGCCGTCGTCGAAGGGATGAATGGTGACAAACCATAAGTGGGCGATAGCCGCCTTTATGAGCGGATCGGTCTTGGAGTCGTCCGCCTCAATCCATTCGAGCAGATTGTTCATCATTCGTGGCACTTCTTCTGAGGGCGGAGCTTCATAGTGTACACGTTCCTTTCCCATCGCTCCCGACACCACTTGCATTGCCTCCTTGCCTTCACGCCATTTGCCTACACTGATTTTGTACATTCCGCTGTATCCGTTAGGAAACAGAGCGTGGTGCCATCCGAACATACGCTCATCGCAAAGTGGACGGCTGAAGTTGTGTGTAGCGTCGAGCATCACCTGCACAACGCCCTCTATGTAGTGGTCGGTTTGGGGCAATCCGTCGTATTTCAATCCGAGTTGGGTGGCAAGCGAAGAGCGCACGCTGTCGGCGCTGAGCGTCTGACCTTCAATCTTTGACGAGTGTACAATCTCGGAAGTCATCGTTTCGAGCATTGATGTGTTCTGCTCTTCAAAGCCGAACATCGACACTCGCCCCATAAGCTGACCGCGCAGCAAGTTGGTCTCAGCAACAAGACCTGCCAATGCCTGCATGTCTACCGTCATGTTTGGCCAATCGGTGTGTTGCCATATATATTGTGTTGCTCCGTTGTATTTGTGTGCCATATCCGAAATGTTTTATTGGCAAATTTACGATTTATCGGTCATTACCGCAAGTTTTGCGGAGATTAACTGGTTTATTCTCCGCAAATTTGCGGAGAATAATGTCGCAAGCAATGAGTAGGAGAAGGATGTGTCAAAAGTCAAAGCAGCACGCCCCGAAGGGGCAGAAGCCCATAGCCCAGGGCAACACCCTGGGTAAAAGTATCACAAAAACCAATGCGCCCTGCAAGGGCAAAAGCGTTAATTATCAATGCTTTTGCCCTTGCAGGGCGTTTTGCTATTTTCAATCCGTACACCCAAGGTGCTGCCTTGGGCTATGTGCTTTTGGGGCTTTCAGCCCGCTTTGTTTGACTTTTGACACATCCTCCTGAGCAAGCAACGTCGCAAATGATTAATAACAAGAATCTCAAGCTAACTGCTCAGGCTATGGCGGGGACGCCATAGCCTCCTACAGATTGCCTTGTTCTTGTCTTTTCGACTTTTGACTTTACTTGCTATAATACAAAAAAAAAACTGCGGCACAGAAGCTCTGTTGCATTGCTTCTGTGCCGCAGTAGTTATTGCGAACTGTCGTTGTCGACGTGTTTACTTCATCACCTTGATCATCTTACCGTCCTTACCGCGAACGATGTTGATGCCCTTCTGCATGGTCTTAAGCTGACGGCCAGAGAGGTCGTAGATTGCGCCATTGGCAGTGTTGGTGCTGGTAGTGATACCGTTGATGCCTACAGTACCGTCGAACTTGATTGTATAAACGGTCTTGCTTGACGGATTAACGTCGTAGTCGTTACCCTTTACGGTGATTGTAGCAACATTGTTGACCTCATCCTTTGCTACTTCGTAAGTTGCACCTACACCCTTTACGGTGAATTTAACCTTTCCGAAGTCCTCTGCAAGTTTACCATTCAATGTGTATTCTGTTGTTCCCTCATCAAAGTTAGCAACCGGAGTGCCATTGTATGTCAGACTATTAAGAGCATGATAGTACACGAGCTTAACGTTGTCGATGGTGAGCGAGTTGCCTGCAACAATACCATTGCGGTCGCCGAAGTAGTCGTTGGCTGCAAATATCACATTGATATACTCAGGTACGGCAGTATCGTCATTGTATGTGAAAGGAATTGTCATGCTCTTCCATGTGCCATTAGTGCTCTCTGAGATTGACTGCTCGAGTTTTGCAATGAGCTTTGCGTCTGCAGAGTGAGTAGCAGGGTCGCCCAATGTGGCAGATGTTTCATTTCCAAGGATGTTTCGGTCACGGTTGACCATAGTGCATTTTGTTGCAGTGCCATAACCAGCAAATCCTACAGCAGTGTTGCCAGGAACATTAGTTTGTGTCCATGTGCCCTTCCATAGGTATGCTATGGCTGTTGCATTCTCTTTTTTCTTGGAGTTGTCGCGTTGATAGTCGAAACTAATAGCATCAGGACGATACGTGAAATCAAGTCCGCCAAATACGCCTCCATCTGCTTTACGTACTTTACTGAAATTGGTCTCAGCTGTTGCCCATGGAGTACCCAATGACATATAGGCGGGAATTTTTTGCCCTGATAAATCTTGATTTGTTAGCTTAACGGCAACTGTAGTGCCATTGCTACCATTAACTTTCTCTCCTGCTACTATGGCTCCCAACAAGGTATGTACATTCGATATGTGCCATCCTTTAGGTTGTGTTCCAGATGATTTTGTATTACCTTCGCTATCCCAAGGTATGCAAGTCTCCCAATCGCCACTGAAATCGTTAAGTTGTGGAGTCGTTGCAGTAGGAAGAGTGTAAGATTCCGACTTGAAATCAGCCTTAACCGGTATTTCAATATATCCCAGTTCCTCTTCTTCATCAATAAGTCTTACTGTCAGTTGGCTTATGTCTGTTGTCAAGACATAGTTGTCTATAGTAGACTTCATGGTTATTATAACCTTGTTGTCTTTCAAGGCACCATCCAAATCGCCATTAGTGACGGGCGCATCTTTATCTGTACACTCCAAGGTGATTACCCCATTGCTTTCTTTGGGTTCAAGATCAGAAATGGTTGCATCACCAATCTTCATTGTTTGAACTCCAATTGTTACAGAGAAATTCTTAAGGACAAAAGTATATGTACCGTTAGATTCTTTTGAAACAACAATTGTTGCATCAGTAGGGTCTAATTTACCGCCATATACTTCGATGTTCAATTTTCCTTTATATGTTACTGTTTCTTGCGCAGCCTGAGCAGCAGCCTGCTGCTCAGCAGACATGTTAGCCTGAAAACTTGTGGCGTTAGCGTTTACTGTAAGAGCAAGCGCAAAAGCCGGGAGTAAAAATCTTTTCATAATTATTCCTTTCTTATAAAATTGTTGTCTTGTTTTATATAATGTTATATTACAGTTTGTACATCAGTCCTACGCTGCCGTAGATGGGGTAGAGCTTTTGTTCAATTGTCTTGAATTCCTTATGGAATACGGCTGAGAGTCCCCACGCCAAGTCGGCGTATGCGCCGATGCGCTTTGAGAAATACCAGTCGGCTCCCACATCAACACCAAACTGCCAGTGGCGCAAGTCGTCGGTGAAGTCGTAGTCGCCACGCTCTCCGTCGTCATGTCCTAATTCTACTTTCTGTCCCGTTGGGTCGCCCTCACGCAGATAACCGTCGTAAGCATAGCCCGAAAAGTCGTTCGACATTACGTAAGAGAAGTATGGTCCAGCCTTAAGGCGTACTTTCTTCGACACGTTGTAGGTAGCTTGTATAGGCATGGTAAGCATCCATTCCGTCACATTTGTCACTACTTGTCCCGTGAACATACCCTCAATCACCTGGTCGCCATAGCGCATCTCCATGTGATAGTTCTTCACACGGGCATCGGTACGCATACCCTTGTTCTCATAGTGGAATCCAGCCATAAGTCCCCAGCGTTCAGCCAAAGGCTTGTAGGCATCGAGTCCGATGGTCATATTGTTGCCCAAGGTGAACTTGTCGAGCGTACGTATTGAGGCAGGCATGCCCAGTGGAGCTGTGCCACCGATGTTGTAGCCCAGTCGCACATGATAGCGCAGGTCGTCGAATATGCCTATTGCCATGCTCTGTGTTGCAGTGAACACTACGAGCATTAAGGCAAGAATATATCTTTTCATATCTGTTACGGTGTTAGATGTTGTTGCTTGTAGTCCGACGGCTTATTCTTCGTCAACAAGTACATGGAGTTCGTCAACAAGCAGTTGACTACCAACAGCTCCCTGGAAGTTGGCGCCCTCTATGCTCGATGTACATACAACAGCAAGGCTATAGCCACGGTTGGCAAGGATGACGGGGTCGATTTCCGCAAGATAGTTGAACACTACTTCAAATTTATGCCATCCACCTTCGGTCTTGTTTATCTCGCCTGCTTCGGCAATTGCCACAATCTGCTCGCTTGTCTTTACGTTGGTGCCGTCAAGATAGAACACCTGGTCGTTGCCATTTTCGTCCTTTATGGTGTTGCGGAACAATACTGCATAGATGTCGCCTTTGTCTACCAATCCCTCAATCACCTCCTTCTGGCGGTTGGTAACCTTTGCGCCTGGAGTATACTGATAATAGCCGCTAAACTTAAGTGGCTTCTTTGTAATCACGCAGAAGTCGCCTGAGCCGAAGTGGGTTGACTCCAAAGGCTTTGTTGTAGCCGTATTACTGATAAATTCGCCCGTGAAAAGGTTTCCAGCAGCGATAGGCATCTTGAATAAGTTGCCTGCTGTACCCGTCGAACGTGTAGTAAGGCATACGCCATGACCCTTATATCCCTCTTCGAGAGGGACTGTCGGATATTTATCTGGCGCCTTATTACCACCCACAATGGCAAAACCTGCGTTGCCCGAAGCCCAGTTGAGCAGTCGTGTGCCGTCCTCAGTGAGGTCGGTCCAGATGTAATACTTGTTCTTGTCGGGTTCGAGGAAGAAGTTTTCGAAGTCGTACGAAGGCGAGTGGTCAGCCACTTCGTTTACACGTACGGTATACGTGCGGCTCCAAGCCTTGTCCTCCGAAGTCACGGTGTAAGTCACACCTCCCTGCGAGAAGTCGTGAGTAGAACCGTTGGCAGGTGATATTGTGGCACCCGGTGTTATCTGAAACAACGGTGCCACAGCTGTGCGGTCAGTACCCTTACGCACCGAGAACGTCACTACATTGACCGTCTGGTCGGTAGTAGCCAACGTGTCGGTGGTCTTGACGAACATCTCCGATGGGTCGTCAACATGTATATAAGCTTTCTCGATGTCGCATTCGGCGTTGAGTGGTTCCTCCTTAAAGCATGAGGTGAGCGTCATTGTCGCCGCTGCGAAAGCGAGCAAGATATGCGATTTTGTCATATTCGGAAATCTAATGATGTGATGCTATCATCGTGAAATTCATTTTATTACACGGATATAGAGTACAAAGTTACGAAAAACTAAGCACTCGCATCGAGTTTTCAAATGTTTTTTAACTATTGAGTCCGTTTTAGACAATATTATATGTATTTTGTCACAATCCTTACTTCTTCTTGCGTGGCTTACGGCGTGCCCATCCCTCTTCCGAGAAGTCGGGTTCATCGCCCACAAGCTTGATGTTGGGATTGTCGATAAACTGGCGCCAGTCGTCCTTGCGTCCGCTCTCGTAGCGTGCTGTTCCGCGGTTGCCGCGTGGCTTGCGCTCGGTAGAGTTGCGCTGGCTGCGCTCGTTTGAGGCACGGCGTGTGCGACCTCCCTTTGCCGAAGGAGCATCGCTGTCGGCATCGTTGCAACGCACGGTTCTGCCATGATACTTGGCTCCGTCCAAGGCGCGCATCACCTTGTTGGCATCCTCCTCGGGCACCTCAATATATGATATGCGACCCAGCAGGTCGATATGTCCTACGTCCTGACGGCCGTGTACGTTGCGGTTGATGAACTGCATCACCTCGCCAGGATAGAAACCGTCGTCCTTGCCAAGATTGATGAACAGTCGGCGATAGCCCGACTCGGGTGCACGCTTCTCGCGCTTGCGTCCGTCGCGACCCTCGTTGCGGTCCTTGCGGTCGCGCGATGTCGACGGCTTTACAATCTCGGGAGCGTTGGCGTAGTACTTCAAGAACTTGCCGAACTCCAGCGAAACGATACGCTTCAGGATGTCCTCCTTGTCGAAATACTCGAAGTGGCGGTTGATGTCCTCCATGAACGGAGCAATCTGTTCCTCGTCAACGTCCACCTTCTCAATCTCGTCGATAGCCTTGAACAGCTGCTTAGAGCAAATCTCCTGCGGTGTAGGCAGTGTTCCGTCAACAAACTCCTTGCCTATAGTGCGCTCCACTTCGCGCACACGTCCACGCTCCTTAGTGTGGATAATGCTGATAGATGTGCCCTTCTTGCCGGCACGTCCGGTACGTCCAGAGCGGTGGGTGTAGCTCTCGGTGTCGCCTGGCATTCCATAGTTGATGACGTGAGTGAGGTCGTCAACGTCCAGTCCGCGTGCAGCCACGTCGGTAGCCACGAGCAATTGTGTGATGTGCTGGCGGAATTTCTGCATTGTTATGTCGCGCTGCTGCTGCGAGAGGTCGCCGTGCAGCGGCTCGGCATTGTATCCGTCGCGTATGAGTTTGTCTGCTACTTCCTGTGTCTCGGCCTTGGTACGGCAGAAGATGATGCCGTATATGCGCGGATAGAAGTCGACGATGCGCTTCAGGGCAAGATACTTGTCCTTGGCGTTCACCATATAATATATGTGGTTGACGTTCTCGGCACCCTCGTTGCGCGATCCCACTACAATCTCCTTGTGGTCGTGCAGATAGTTGAGGGCAATGCGTTCGATGTCCTTGCTCATAGTAGCCGAGAACAGGAGTGTGTTGCGGTCGGCAGGCACGTTGTCGAATATCTCGTTGATAGAGTCGGAGAAGCCCATGTTGAGCATCTCGTCAGCCTCGTCGAGCACCACGTTTCGCACCTCTTGCACCTTCGCTGCGCCACGGTGCATGAGGTCGATGAGACGTCCCGGAGTAGCCACTATAATCTGAGCCCCGTGCTTCAGGGCGTGAATCTGGTCAATGATTGATGTGCCGCCATATACGGCAACGATGTTGATGCCCTTGATATACTTGGCAAACGACTTCAGGTCGTCGGCTATCTGTAGGCACAATTCGCGCGTGGGCGATATCACTACGGCCTGCGTGCTGCGGTTGGTGGGGTCGGTACGTTCGAGCAACGGAATTCCGAATGCCGCCGTCTTGCCCGTACCGGTCTGTGCCAGCGCAATGACGTCGTTGCCGTTGCCCAGCAGATAGGGTATCACTTCTTCCTGGACCGGCATGGGGTGCTCGAATCCTAACTCCTCAATGGCGCGGCGAATCTCCTCGCTTACGCCCAATTCTTCAAATGTCTTCAATGTAAAAATCTAAATCTGTATATAATAAATAATGTATATGCTAATTTTTCTTCAGCCGCATATTCAGCTGATACAATGCTGCTCCGAATATCATCAGCGAGAAAACCACGCTCAGCCATACTCTGGTCATGTCGCCACCGTAGAATTCGCGTAGCGTCATGTCGTCGGCTCCGGGGTACATGCGATACATAATATACGAAAGGCTGTTGTTGGTGAGGTGCATCACCACGCCCGGCACGATGCTTCGGGTGCGCACGTACATCCATCCGAGCATCAGTCCCATAACGAAAGCGTTGAGCCCTTGCAGCATGTTTCCGTGTACCAGACCGAACAGTGCAGCCGATGTGACGATGGCAATCCATCGCTTCTCATTGCCAGTAAGGTCGAGCAGGCGGCGCAGTATGGCTCCACGGAACACCATTTCTTCGGCTATCGGCACCAGCACGCCAATTGCTATGAATCCCATATCGTTGTGCATCATGCCCTTAAACATCTGCTTGTATATCTCGGGCAGTTGCAATCCGGTGGCATCAAGCGCTGCCGTAAGCGGAATGGAGGAACCGATGGTGAGGCATATTACCCAGAACAATGTGAACCATGGACGGGTGTTGAGGTATCTGCTGTTGAGCGGTGCCCATTTGCGCCATCCGTACAGTGCTATAGTGATGACACTCGCTGCGAGGGTCGACACGATGTTCACCATTGGAGTGGTGTCGCGAGTCTGAAAACCAATCATTGCTGCAATCATGCAGACATACTGTATGAGCAGAAAAGCTGCCAGATACCATGCCGTATCCAATAATGTACGTTTCATAAAATATGGGTTTTGATGGTTAATACCTATATGCCAGCGTCGCCTCACGGTCGCGTTGCAGTTGAGCCTTCAGCTCGTCTACGCTGTCGAACTTCTGTTCGCCGCGCAGTCTTTTGCAGAACTCTATACGGGCATGCTGTCCGTATATGTTGGCGTTGAAGTCGATGATGTGCGTCTCTATTGTCTTGCGAGAGCGCTCGAAAGTAGGGTTTGTGCCGATATTGGTCATCGCCTTGAGCCACGGGCCGCCGTCTACGCATATACGTGTGGTGTATACACCGTCGCTTGGCAGCAGCTGGCAGCCGCAGTCGGGGTGCAGGTTGGCGGTGGGGAAGTCTATCTTGCGTCCTTCGGCAAATCCGTGCTCCACGGTTCCTTCTATTTCAAATAGCCGTCCCAGACATGTAGCAGCAGCACTCACATCGCCCTCGGCAAGCAGTCGGCGCACAAGCGACGACGACACACGCATACCCTCCACGTCAATCGGTGTGTTGTGCACCACATTGATGCCCATGTCCTTGCCGTAGCGCACATAGTCGTCAAAGCCCTCAGCGCGGTTGTGTCCGAAGCGGTTGTCGTAGCCTATGAGCAGCGTGCTCACGCCAAGTTGGCGGTGCAGCACCTCAAGCATGAAGTCGTGGGCAGACAGTGCTGCCATGTTTTTGTCGAAGTGCAGCACCTCGACGCGGTCGGCTCCAGTGAGGTTGAGCAGGCGCAGTTTCTCGTTGAGCGGTGTTATGAGCTGCGGCACATAGTCGGCATGCACCACCTGGCGCGGATGTCGGTCGAAGGTGATTACCATCGACTTCAGTCCGTCGTGGTGAGTCATTTCGTTGAGTCGGCTTATGAGGAACTGATGTCCCTTGTGTACACCGTCGAAGAAACCTATAGTAGCCGCAAAAGATGCGTTATGTTCCAATGGATTGATGTTGCTGAAATGTTTGTATCCTTAAATCTCGTACAGCCATCTGTGGCCCGATGTCTCGTGCAGGGTGCTGATGCCCGCCTTTTCGGCAGCGATGCAGTTAGCCTCGCTGTCGTCGATGAATATTGTTTCGGCAGCATTGATGCCTGCAACGGTCAGAGCCTCGTTGAAAATCTCCACGTCCGGTTTTGCCAGATGCATTTCGTACGAGAGGAATATATGTTCGAAATAATCAGTGGCACGCAGTCCGCAAGCCGTGAAGAAGTAGTCGCGACAGCGGTTCCAGTGCATTGAGTTGGTGTTCGACAGCAGAAACAGTCGGTAGCCCTGCTGTTTCAGACGTGCCAGACGCAGCAGTTTCTCGTGCGGAATACCGGTGAGCAACTGGTTCCACGCCCATACTATGTCCTTGTCGGGCGTGTCGGTATGGGCAATGCGTCGCACCTCGTTGCAGAACTCGCCCTCGTCGATGTGTCCAAGCTCGGTTTCGAGGAAGAGGTCCTCAGTACGATGTTCCTCAACATACGAGGCAAGCACCCCGCATCCTATCTCTCTGAACGCATTGATACAGCGCTCTGGATTCAGCCCGACGAGCACTCCGCCCAGGTCGAAGATGATGTTCTTGATGATTTTGTCCATAACTGTGTGCAAAATTACTGCTTTTGCGCTGAACAGCAAAGAAATAGAGCGGTTATCAATAAAATTATTGCTTTTTTCGATTGCCATTACATTTTAAATGTGTAACTTTACCCACGTTAAACCTAATGATTTTATTTAACTTTTTAATAACATAACTGCTATACCTATGGAATTAAAACAGGCTACTGCCGGAACCATGGAGTCCGGCGACATTATGATTCAGATTGCCCCGAGCGACCGCGAGGGACTTGACATCCAACTGCAGAGTTCGGTTGCCTTCCAGTTTGGCGACCAGATTAAGAAGGTGATACACGAGACCCTCGAAGGTCTTGGCATCACTCAGGCCGAGGTACACGCCACCGATAAAGGCGCGCTCGACTGCACTATACGCGCTCGCACCACTGCGGCTGCTGTAAGAGCAACGGGATGCGATGTGTGGAAAGACTAACCTAAGAAAAGATAGCTATGAGACTAAGAAGAACTATGATGTTCGTGCCTGGCAATAATCCTGGCATGATGCAGGACGCGTATATCTACCGTCCAGACTCCATTATGCTCGACCTTGAGGACTCAGTCACTATGGCCGAGAAGGACGCTGCGCGCCTGTTGGTGCACAACGCATTGAAGACCATCGATTATGGCACCACCGAAATGGTTGTGCGCATCAATCCACTAAATACTCCTTATGGCAAGAAGGACATCGAGGCCGTTGTTAAGGCTGGTGTTCACGTTATACGTATGCCTAAGACCGAGACCGCCGAAGAGGTTGTTGAGGTGGAGCGCGAGATTGAAAAGGTAGAGCGCGAGATTGGTTGCCTCGGCCGCACACAGATTATGGCGGCTATCGAGAGCACACTCGGCGTTGTCAATGCCTACGCCATCGCCACCGCTTCCAAGCGCATGATGGGCATCGCTCTTGGTGCTGAGGACTATTGCGCCAACCTTAAGACACAGCGCTCGCCCGAAGGTATGGAGCTGCTTATGGCTCGCCAGACCATCGTTGTGGCTGCACGCGCTGCTGGCATCGATGCTCTTGATACAGTATATAGCAACCTCAACGACATGGAGACATTCCGCAAGGAGGTAGAGCTGATTCATCAGCTTGGATTCGATGGCAAATCGATTATCAACCCACGTCAGATTGAAATTATTAACGAGGTGTTCACACCTACACAGAAGGCCATCGACAAGGCCCTGGCAGTTATCGCCGCCATTAAGGAGGCTGAACGCAAGGGCTCAGGCGTTATCGCCGTTAATGGTAAAATGGTTGACCGCCCGGTTGTTATCCGCGCTCAGCGCGTGATTGACCTCGCCATGGCTTCGGGCGTAATTAAAGAGGAGGACTTGGTATGAGCACACTGAAAGAAAGACAGACCCTCATAGGTCAGATGGCCCAGGCTATGGGCAAGAGTGTATATAACGAAGTTGAGCCGAAGCTCAAGGAGATTGCTCCGCGTATGGAGTTGCAGCGCAAGAGCCCCAAACTCGTAACGCTTGAGGAGGCTATTCGCCGCTCTGGTTTGCGCGACGGCATGACTATCTCGTTCCATCACCACTTCCGTGGAGGCGACAAGGTAGTCAATATGGTTGTCGACAAGCTCGCTGCTATGGGCTTCAAGAACCTTCACCTTGCTGCTTCAAGTTTGCAGGACGTTCACGCTCCGCTCATCGACCATATCAAGAATGGTGTAATCACCGAGATTTCTACATCTGGTCTGCGTGGCGATTTGGCACGCGAGATTTCTCATGGCCTTATGGAGCATCCCGTAGTGTTCCGTTCGCATGGTGGACGTGGTGAAGCTATTGCTTCAGGCGAACTCCATATTGACGTAGCATTCCTCGGTGCGTCTTCTTCCGATCCTCTCGGCAACGCCTGCGGATATTCGCGTTCGCCCAACGCCAAGAGTATTTGCGGTTCGTTAGGCTATGCATTGCCCGACGCTCATTATGCCGACAAGGTAGTGATTTTGACCGACGACCTCGTTACCTATCCCAATACACCTAACTCGATTTCTGAGCACGACGTTGACTTCGTTGTTGAAGTGGACAGCGTAGGCGACTCTTCCAAGATTGCTTCAGGTGCTATTCGCGATACAAAGAACCCACGCGACATCCTTCTCGCCAAGCAGGCAGCCAAGGTTATTGTCAATAGTGGTTATTTCAAGGAGGGATTCTCTATCCAGACCGGTTCGGGTGGTGCTTCGTTGGCAGCTGTCAAGTACATCCGCCAGAGCATGATCGACCAAGGCATCAAGGCTTCGTTCGCACTTGGTGGCATCACAGCCCACATGGTTAAGATGCACGAGGAAGGACTCATAGAGCGTCTCATCGACGTTCAGTCGTTTGACAAGGTTGCAGCAGAGTCATTGAAGAACGACCCAACACACAAGGAGGTTGCCTCTTACGAGTATGCAAGTATGCACGAGGAAGGCTCGGCTACTCACTGTCTCGACATCGTTATCCTCTCAGCCCTTGAGGTTGACGTTCACTTCAACGTTAACGTTCTCGTAGGTAGCGACGGTATCATCCGTGGTGCAGTAGGCGGTCACCCCGACACTGCCGAAGACTCAGCACTCAGCATCATTGTTTGTCCGATGCTTCGTGGTCGCATCCCGTGCATCGTCGACGAGGTTACAACACTCATCACACCGGGTCGCACAGTCGACGTAGTCGTTACAGAGTATGGCATTGCTGTCAATCCGTTGCGTCCCGACATCGCCGAGCGTATGCGTCAGGCTGGCTTGCCTCTCGTTACACTTGAAGAGCTCCGCGACCGTGCCCTCTCTATCATCGGCACACCGGCTCCGTTGCCATTCGGCGATAAGGTTGTAGGCGTAGTGCTCAACCGCGACGGTTCAGTTCAGGATGTTATCAAGAACATCGAAGAGTAAAAGTAAAGTGATATATATAAGTTAAACTCGGAGAGTTTGGAGTTGAAAGCCATAGCAGGCTTATTGATTCCAAACTCTCTTTTTTTATTGTGAATAACGGAATAATTCCTGAAAACAGTACCTTAAAACACGGAATAATTCCTGAAAACAGCATGTAAAAACATGGAATAATTCCTGAAAAGTCTTGTTTTGCTTGCTTTTTATTGTTATCTTTGCAACTGTAACATGCAGAATATCAATAAGTAAAAGGAATTAATATATGCTATATAGAAAGTTTGCAAGACGTTTGGAGGAATTCCTCAATAATGAACCTCGTAAAATTCTGCTTGTCAATGGCGCAAGACAGATAGGAAAGTCGTATATCATCAGATATGTCGGAAAGCAGCTGTTCAAGAATTTCGTTGAGATAAATCTGAAGGCAGACAAGGAAGGTATGGGCATATTCCAATCGGTGAGAAGTGTCGACGACTTCTATCTACAGCTGGGCGCCATTGCTGGCGACAAGCTCAGCAACAAGCAAGATACTATTGTTTTCCTTGACGAGATACAGAGCTATCCTCACTTGATGACCATGTTGAAATTTCTGAACGAAGAAGGCAGATATCGCTACATTGCGAGTGGTTCGGAACTTGGCGTAGCTCTTGCACAGACTCCATCCGTACCTATAGGCAGTATAGCTATAGAGCAGATGTATCCTTTGGATTTTGAGGAGTTCCTACTTGCTATGGGATGTGGTCAGAATACAATTGATGGAGTAAGACGAAGCTTTGAGAATCGACAGTCGCTCAACGATTCCATGCACAACTATATGCTTCAACAGTTCAAACTATATCTGTTGGTGGGAGGTATGCCTGATGCAATAAACAAGTTTTTGGAAAACCGTAACATAACGCAAGTGCGCAACATTCAGCGCGACATTCATACTCTATATAGAATAGACGCTTCGCAGTATGACGAGGAGAAGAAACTTGTGATACGCAATATTTACGACCTTATACCTTCCAATATGGAGAATAAGAAGAAGCGTATCATTGTAAAGAACATAGAGGGAAAATCCGGACACAAGCAGTATAGCGACTATGCCGAGGAGTTTGAGTATCTCACCAACTCAGGTGTAGTATTGCAGGTGCGTGCCATAAGCAATCCTAAGTTCCCGTTGTTGGAGTCAGAAAGCAAGAATCTCCTGAAATTATATCTTAGTGATGTAGGGTTACTGACAAATTTGCTTTTTGGAACTAATGTCAATGCTGTGCTTGGTGATGTGCTTAGTATAAACCTTGGGTCGGTGTATGAGTCGGTAGTGGCGCAGGAACTCCATGCCCATGGCTTCCAACTGCATTATTACGACAACAAGCAGCGTGGCGAGGTCGATTTCCTTATCGACGACTATGATAGCCTTACGGTGTTGCCTATAGAAGTTAAATCGGGCAAGGACTATAAGGTGCATAGCGCTCTCGACCGTTTTATAGCCACTCCCGACTATCACATCTGTCGTGCAGTCGTTTTAAGCAATGAACAGAAAGTGTATGATGATAAAGGCATAACATATATGCCCGTTTATTACGTAATGTTCTTTAAGAATCTGTCTGTTGCAGATGGTGACTGCATAATCCCGGAAATCCCGACAGTGCCAGAGTAGTTTACTGCTGTTCATTCCTAACAAAGATAACGTATATAACATATATAACATATATCCTTCTTAAAACCGCTAACATATGAAGCATCCAGTAAAAAACTTCGTATCAAAGCATGATACGATCATTTCAAGCCATGATACGATTATTTCAAGCCATGATACGATCGTTTCAAGACACGCAACATATATTTATATTGTGGTTTAACGATTTTAGTTGACCACTCTAAGTATTATTGATAATACGAGTTGACTCAGTTATTACTTATTTATAATTCACGTTGACTTATTTAATTTTAGTCATACTTATAGTTGACTACTTATGCCTATAGTCACAAATAAATTTACCCTTCATATCTCCGCAAAGAAACATGTTGGGGGATAATCCTGAGCGTAGCTTCCTTGGTAAGTTTGGGTTGGGCTTGATGCCCAACTCAAACTTTTTACGTTGGTGGCTTAAACCATCACGTAGTTCCTTGGTGGTGCAAAGATACAAAAAGATCCTAAGCAACCTTAGCTTTTATCGCTTTTTCTCTGTAACTTATCCATCTTTTATCAATCTCGCCTCTTTTCTTTGCAGCCTCACGAGGGGTCAAGCCGTCAAGACTCAAATGTGGACGTTCTTCGTTATAGAAGCGGATGGCAGCCTTTACTGCCACCAAGACCTCTGATATAGAAGTAAACGACATGCCTTTCAAAAGCTCGTTCTTGATAGTATTGTTGACTCTTTCTGCAACGGCATTGTCCTTGGGATTGCCTGTTTCCGTCATGCTGATTTGTATGTTGTATTGCTTGAGCAAACCAGTATATTGGTAACTTGCATACTGAACCCCACGGTCAGAATGATGAATCAGTTGGCTAAGGTCATTTCCTTTGTAGTAATCCAAAGCCATCTTAAGGGCTTCTATGGCATAAATAGACTCTAGCGTCGGAGCGACACTATACCCGACTATCTCCTTTGTATAATAGTCCGCAATGAGGGCAAGATAACAGAACTTGTACTCACCGCTCTCGGGGTCGAGATAATATGGTATATACGTTATGTCACTGACAATCAGTTGGCATGGACGGCTGGGAAGCAAATCCTTAACAATATTAGGATACAATGGAAGGTCATGGGTGGAGTCTGTTGTCTTCACCCTACGTTTTACCTTTCGTACCTTAAGGTTGTATTTCTCGACAATGTCATAAAAGCGGTTGTAGCCAACACTTCTGGATACGCCAAATTGCCTTTGGTACATGAACCAAAGCTTATTGCCGCCAATACCTGGGTCTTTCTTGCGAACGCCTTTGATAAACTCTACAACGAACGCCTCTTGCGCAATCTTTAACATGGAACTGTCACCATGTTTGTAATAGGCTTGCTTGGTTACACCAAGTAACCGACACATCGAGATGACTGGATAGAGTTTGCCATCTCGTGTGTGAAGCCTGTTTGCTACTTGGTGCCAGCTTTTTTTAAGTCAATACCATAGACTTCCTTGCCAAAGGCTACCATTTCTTCATAGAAGTCTGCACGAAGGCGCTCCGATTTTACTTGCTTCTTCAGCTCTGCTATTTCCTGAAGCAGTTGCTTATAGTCCTCAGGAATGATTTCTTTACCTTTTTTACTCATTTTTTCTGCCAATTCTGGGTTTTCGGCTTCAAAAGTACGAATTTTACGGTGAACGCTGCTAGGAGAAATACCAACGTTTTCAGAAATTTCAATCATTGTAAGGTGTTCTAAAGCATAAAGACGATAAATCTCCTTGCTTAATTCAACTTCCTTTAATGTCTCTACTAATGATTTTTTCATTTCACTTACATTTTAGGGAGTCAACCATATTTACAAAAAGACACGGATAGACTCCGCAAGCAGTCTCTGCGACTTGTTTTCCAACTTAGCGACAACGAAAACTTCACTGCCGAACTTGAATCGTATAAGAGTACGGTAGGCTGGAGCGAACCTGGCAAACAACTTTGTGGCACTCAGTTCAAGTTCATATACAACAACATCTGGACAGAACCTATGTATTGGAGCTGGTATGGCGCAGACTGTTTGGGAGCATGGTCGGTAGCTAAGGAGACGGTAGTAAACAAGGTAATGGATCTTCTGCATTCTGATTGGAGTGCGTATGGAGGTAAGGTAAGTTACGGTACAATGTCTTACATAGCCAAGAAAACGCAGAAGTATCTGCAGGAAATGGCAAATGCAGGCACACCGGTTTACGACGAGGACGGCAAGTACATGCAGTTGGCTCCGTCGTATGCAGTAGACTATTCAAATGTTGGTTCGAACAATTAAACATCAGTATATGAAAACAATAACAAAGCATACTATATTGGCGCTGCTGGCTACGACTGCCATGTTCGCCTCATGCTACGAGGATAAGGGCAACTACAACTATACCGAAATGGAGGAAATTACGGGTGACGGCTTCCCTGACCAGATAAGCGTAGTGCAGAAGAGCGATTACATAGAGTTGAACCCTACATTCACATCATCGCAAAACGGGACAATCGACAACAATCCCAATTACGAGTTCGGATGTCTGTTGTGGAAGAGTGGTGGCACGTTTGAGGACACTCGAACACGTCAGAAGGACATCAACGAGGAACACGCAAAGGACATTAAGTACTTTGCCGACCTTGATCAGGGCGACTATGTGATACAGTATATGGTCACCAACAAGACGACTGGTGTAACTACCAACTTCAAAGTGCCCGTTAAGGTTACTTCGGCTACCTACGAAGGATGGATGGTTCTTTGCGACGACAAGGACGGTAATGCTCGTCTCGATCTCGTGTCGCGCATCTCGCCGACACGTATCAATGTCGTTACCAATCTGCTCGGTTCTAAAGATCCCAAACTTAAGGGCGCACGGTCGATGTATATGGATGCCTATCCGTTCAATTACTATGGACGCAACGGCTTGTGGTATTGCACCGAACATGGCACCTATACGCTTAATGAGACGAAACTGACATCGCAGTATAACATTACATCGGAGTTTATGGTGGCACCCGAAAACGAGGAAGTTGTAGAACTTAACGGACTTAGTATGGGTAAGATGTTTGCCATTACTGACAAGGGAAACATCTACGTTAAGAGTTCGAAGTCGGGCGCTCGTTATGAAGATGCGTGCAATACATTCACTGATGGTGGCAACCCGGAATTCCATGCCGCTCCGTTTGTTGGTGTATCGGCTCAACGCCCTGCGGATTATCTTGCTACTAAGGTGCTGTTCTATGATATGGACAATAAGCAGTTTGTCGTATTGGATGGTTCTGACAACGGCAACTCAAGCATGTGCTCAACGCTCGATGACCCTTCCGACAAACTATTCTCGTATAGAACCGGTTGCGACCTCATTACTATGGTCAACACTACTTTCTCGGGAAGTACTGTCTATTCAGTATTGCAGGACGATGCCAAGCAGCGCTATGTGTACGGCATCAACCTCAGCAGCGGTCAGATAACTCAGACTATGTACGAGCCGCTTACAGCCGCTACTGGTGTAGACAAGGCTACGTCGTTTGCCTTCCACTCGCAGTATCCTTACATGTTCTACAACGACGGCGACAAGGTTTACAGCTATCACCTCATTAATCATGCAGTCAATCTGGCTTTGACATTGCCGGGCGAGGAAGTTACAATGCTTAAGTTCAACCTCTTCCTCCATTCTACAACGCAGCTCTCCGACAAGAGCGAAGAGTTCGCAGCCCAGCAGTATCAGCTCATCGTAGGTTCGTACAAGACTTCAAGCACCGACGGCAACGGTGGTGTGCTGCGCTTCTACAAGTTCGATCAGGCTACCGGCACACTCACACTCGACAAGGAGTATGAAGGATTTGCACGCATCAAGAATGTGATGTATCGCGAACGATAAACACAATATTTGCATTTCTAACCGCTCAAAACTGCGAGTTGAACGCACAAGGAAATCTTTGGCGCGAAATTCTCGAGTTTTGAGCGGTTTTTGTTATGTTGTTTATACTCAATGAGTTATTAGAATTGAGACGTTGAGGCGCGAATTGTCGCAACGTAAAAACGCTACATTTTATTGCAAAAGGACAACTTTTGCACTCTGACTGTAGTCCTTTTGCCTTCCAACTGAAGCCCTTTTGAGTTGCAAAAGGACTACATTTGCAGGGGAAAGAAGGCTTGAATGAGCAGTAGGGTAGGGATGAACGCTGAAAAAACCATCAAAAACCGCTCACCAAATCTCTATAATCAGATTTTTATTTGTAACACTTTTTTACTGCTTGTACAATATTTGCATCCCCCTCATAGGAGGCTATGACGTCCTCGCCGTAGTCTGCGCAAGCTGAATGTCAGCAAGTTATAGCTGATTGCGCAGACTATAGCGGGGACGCTATAGCCTCCTATGATTTTACATTTGTCAAGCAAAGTAGTCTATAATGAAGGATTGTATGAATTTTTCGCTCCAAAAATTTGTTTGTTTCGAGCAAAAGATGTAACTTTACGCCATAAAATTAAATCTATACATACCACTCGCGTGAGCGTAAGTATCGAAGGCGGTTCTTTTCAGCATTTTATGGAAGGGAGTGTTGTCGTATTTACGTGGATAGTATTAAAAACCATTGCGGTGGATGCCCTCATTCCCTATTCATTTTGCTTTAAGATCGCCCTCACAATGATAAAAACATTTGTGAGAGATACGTCGTATATATGGCTCAATGCCATTAGCCGAATAACCCTTTAAATACTCATGAAATGAAAAATATGCCTATTACGCTTGACGAACTTCTGGCGAGCCGCGACGCACGCCATGCTATGCAGCAAAAACTGATGGCTGAACACTCGGGAAAGACACTGGTGTGTCTGACGGTGGTTATGCCAGGAAGCGTGAAGCGTAATCAGCAATCGCTCACTGTAGCACGTGCAGCCGTGAAGGCTATGCGAAAGGCATATAATATAAGTGATGACCTATTACCTGAAACTGAATTACTAACCAATGAACTAAAAGCTGAAACAGGGGAATGCCTTGTAGAACGCGACCTTAATACGGGCTATGAAGCCTATCTGATTACCCCGCTGCCATTGCTTGAAGCCAAGCGCGTGGCGGTAGATATTGAGGACACACATCCGTTGGGTCGACTCTTCGACATCGACGTGATTGACGCACAAGGCATTCCGGTGTCGCGTGACAGAGTAGGAGGACAGCCACGTCGCTGCCTCGTATGCGACCATGAAGCCAGATATTGCATGCGAATGCGATGGCACACACAAGAGGAAATATGGGCAAGGATAAAGCAGATGACTGACGACTATGCCTTGCAACAGCAAGCTTAAATCTTTACGAATCAAACAACTAACGATTATCATTAACATTTAACAATCCGCATCTTACATTGGAAATAATACAGCTCAATCCAGCCATACCGCGCCAACGTCGCCGCATAGAACAGTTTCTGGGCGCCAACGGCTTGCGTCTTGACGATGTAGACTACTACGCCACTCTCGTCGACGAGACGACCGACGAAATAGTAGCCGGTGGTGGACTAAAGGGAGGCGTAATAAAATGCGTGGCAGTGGCTGACGGACACAAGGGTGAGGCTGTAGCCAACCAGATTGTGTCGCACCTGATAGCACAAGCCAACGCCGATGGACATCAATGTGTGAAGCTGTTCACCAAACCGCAAAACCAAAGGATGTTCGAGAGCATGTCGTTCCGACTGCTCGCCGAAGCGCCAAAGGCTATATTGATGGAGACGGGCATAGGAGGGATAAAGAGGTATAGTGAAGAGTTGGAAAGTGAAAAGGAAAAAGTGAAAAGTGAAAAATCCAATGGCAAACTTCACCACCTCAACCCCTCACCACAACAACCGATTATGCCGCAAAGCGGCATAATCATAATGAACTGCAACCCGTTCACGCTCGGCCACCGTTATCTGATAGAGCAGGCGGCACAGCAAGTGGAGACGTTGTATATACTGGTGGTGAGAGAAGACTGCTCGATGTTCAGCTATGACGAACGAAAGGCTATTATCAGCCGTGGAGTGGCACACTTGGACAATGTAGTGGTGTGCGACGGTAGCGAATACTCAATCAGTGCAACCACATTTCCAACGTACTTTCTGAAGTGTCTTTCGGATGCGTCCGACACACAGATGACACTCGACATCGATCTCTACAGACGACATATAGCTCCGGCACTGGGCGCAACGGTGCGATTCGTGGGAACCGAACCCGACGACCCGTTGACCCGACGCTACAACGAACTGATGAAGAGCATGCTGCCCGACGTGCGCGAAGTGGCACGACTGGAGAAGAGTGGGGTAGTGGTGAGTGCATCGAGAGTGCGCAAGGCGATAGTGGAGAATCATCTCGCACAGGCTGCACGACTCGTTCCGCCTACTACAGTACCTTATATAGTAGCCCACATGGCAACACGGGCACTGAAGGCAGAGCTGAACACGACACCAAAGCCGGGACTCGTAGACAGTCACGACAGCGGAGCACACCGCGATATGGACCACGCACTGATGATGCGCAGCATACGCGCAATGCATCCATACTTCGTTAGGCTCGCCACACTGGGCTACGACAGCAACCAATTGCCCGCCCACGATGACATAGTGCGCATAGGCATAGAAGCCGAGAAGGCTATGTTCAATTCGACGGGAGGCGTGAACACCTACAAGGGAGCGCTCTTCTCGATGGGACTGGCAGTGACAGCAGCGACCTATATAATAGGTAGAGGCGAAGTGGCAACTACTACTCACGGGAAAGAGTATGTGCCCAACAGCTTGCTCTCTACGACAATAATACAATTGGCCAACGGTTTTCCCGACACCTGCGGCACACACGGCAGCCGTGCCAAACAGCTTGCCCAGGCAGGGTGCAAGCTCAAGAGTGCGCTCGACAATGCCCGCGAAGGCTACAGACAACTCTTCGGCGAATGGCTGCCATTCTACGAGACACGCATCAAAGGCGACGACTCGTACGTAAAGCACAAGACCCTGCTGCGTATCATGTGCGACCTCGACGATACCAACATCGTATATCGCACCGACTACGACACGATGCTGCAAGTGAAGACCGAGGCAAGACGCTTGCTTGAGGACTTCTCGGAGGCAGGAATAGAAGACATGAACCGCGACTTTGTGAGTCGGAACATATCGCCTGGAGGCAGTGCTGATATGTTGGCGTTGGTTGTCTTTTTGTTCGGAATAACCCGAAAAGATTGAATTATTTGCAACAAATATACCGAAAAAGTGTATTTTTAATACCTTTTAGGTGATTTTGTTAACGCAAACAATGGAGAATGATAAATAATTACTAACTTTATATTTTGAAAATCTAAAAACATTGACATTATGGTGGAACTTATCAATCATGGAGTCTATCTCCTTAACGGAACTGAAATCCGCGACAACTATCAGGGCATGACCCCCGATGAGGCCCGCGAGAATACAATCACATACGGTATTTTGCGTTCGCACGATGTCGACGGTGGTAAGGGCAACAAGATGCGCATCCGCTTCGATGCTATGATGTCGCACGACATAACATACGTTGGTATCATTCAGACTGCACGCGCCAGTGGACTCGAGGAGTTCCCGCTGCCTTACGCAATGACCAACTGCCACAACTCACTCTGCGCTGTAGGCGGAACTATCAATGAGGACGACCACGTATTCGGTCTCTCGGCTGCCAAGAAGTATGGCGGTATCTACGTTCCTGCCAATCAGGCTGTTATCCACCAGTATGCACGAGAGATGATGGTGAAGTGCGGCAACATGATACTTGGCTCTGACTCACACACACGCTATGGCTCATTGGGTAACATGGGTGTAGGCGAAGGTGGCGGCGAGCTTGTTAAGCAGCTTCTCAAGAACACATGGGATATCAACGCACCTGAGGTGGTATTGGTATGGCTCGAGGGCGCACCTAAGAAGGGTGTAGGTCCGCACGACGTTGCCATCTCGCTCGTTAAGGCTACTTTCGAGAGCGGCGTGGTTAAGAATAAGGTACTGGAGTTTGCTGGCCCTGGCGTCAAGAACCTGCCTATCGACTTCCGTAACGGTATCGATATCATGACTACTGAGACCACTTGCTTGAGCTCAATCTGGGTGACCGACGAAGAGGTGAAGCACCACTACGAAATCCACGAGCGTCCGCAGGACTATCGTGAACTGAAGCCGGGCGACGTAGCTTACTACGACATGATGATACGCATCGACCTCTCTACACAGGAGTCGATGATTGCACTGCCGTTCCACCCGTCGAACGCTGTTACAATCCATGAGCTTCAGGCCGACCCAGTAGGTATACTTACACGCATAGAGGAAGACGCTAAGAAGCGTTTCGGTGATAAGGTAGACGTACACCTCGTTGACAAGGTGGTTGACGGTAAGGTACAGGCCGACCAGGGTATTATCGCTGGCTGCTCGGGCGGTACATACGACAACCTCGCTGAGGCTGCCGCTATCCTTAAGGGCAAGAACATCGGCAACGACTACTTCACAGCTTCGGCTTATCCGCAGTCAACTCCGGTTTCTATGGCAGTGACACGCGAGGGCATCACAGCCGACCTGATTGAGGCTGGCGTTGTGATGAAGCCTGCATTCTGCGGTCCGTGTTTCGGCGCAGGCGACGTTCCTTCAAACAACGGTTTGAGTATACGTCATACAACACGTAACTTCCCCAACCGCGAGGGTTCTAAGCCTGGTCAGGGACAGCTCTCATTGGTAGCCCTTATGGACGCACGCTCTATAGCTGCTACAGCTGCCAACGGCGGTGTTATCACAGCAGCTACCGACGTAGAATACGAGAACACACACAAGCCATACGTATACGACGACAAGATTTACAAGTGCCGCGTATATAACGGATTCGGCAAGGCTAAGCCAGAGACCGAACTTCGCTATGGTCCGAACATCAAGGACTGGCCTAAGATGTATCCGATGCAGGAGAACATGCTCGTAGAGCTTGCTGCCGTTATCCACGACCCGGTGACAACAACCGACGAACTCATTCCTTCAGGCGAGACAAGCTCTTACCGCTCTAACCCGTTGAAACTCTCTGAGTTTGCCCTCTCACGCCGCGTACCTGAGTATGTAGGACTGAGCAAGGAGATACAGAAGCAGGACCTCGCACGCCGTGAGGGTAATGTAAGCGAGAATGTGGCTGAGGCATTGAAGGCTGTAGGCGCTACTGCTGAGAATACATCGTTCGGCTCATGCGTATTCGCTAATCGTCCGGGCGACGGTTCGGCACGCGAGCAGGCTGCCAGCTGCCAGAAGGTGCTCGGTGGCGACGCCAACATCTGCTACGAGTATGCTACAAAGCGCTATCGCTCTAACTGTATCAACTGGGGTATCGTACCGTTCACCATCGCTAAGGATGTAGAATTCAACTACGAACCGGGCGATAAGGTATTCATCCCTGGCATTCGCGAGGCTATACTCGCTGGCAAGGAGGAGATTGACGCTCAGGTAATCACCAAGGACGGCGTTAAGCCTATCCACCTCTTCTTCCAGAACCTGACAGCCAACGAGCGTCAGATCCTGGCAGACGGATGCTTGATGAATTACTATGCTTCATCGAAAAGATGAAGCAATTAGGAATTTTGAATGTTGAGTTTTGAATTGTCGGCTACGCCGATTTTGAATTATTCAATTTGGAATTGGCAGACAACAATTCAAAATTCAAAATTCAAAACTCAAAACTCCTAATTGCCATCGGCAACAATTCAAAACTCAAAATTCAAAACTCAAAAATCATACTACTATGGAAAAGAAAATTCAGATGACCACTCCGGTTGTGGAGATGGATGGCGATGAAATGACCCGTATATTGTGGAAGATGATCAAGGATGAGCTTATCCTTCCGTTCGTTGACCTCAAATCAGAATATTACGACCTCGGTCTTGTTAAACGTGACGAGACAGGCGACCAGATAACAAAGGATGCAGCTGAGGCTACAAAGCGTCTTGGTGTGGCTGTGAAGTGCGCCACCATTACACCTAACCATCAGCGTATGGACGAGTACAAGCTCCACCAGATGTGGAAGAGTCCGAACGGCACTATCCGTTCTATTCTCGACGGTACCGTTTTCCGTACTCCTATCACTATCCCGAGCATTCATCCCGCAGTGCGCAACTGGGAGAAGCCTATCACTATCGCACGTCATGCATACGGCGACGTATACAAGAGCGTTGAGATTCGCGCTGACGAGCCGGGCGTTGCCAAGCTTGTATTCGACGGCGAAAGCGGCAAGCACGAGGAGGTTGTAGTGCATACATTCAAGGGCGCTGGCGTGCTCCAGGCTATGCACAACACCGATAAGTCTATCCGTTCGTTTGCTCACTCATGTTTCAAGTTCGCTCTTGACACCAACCAGAGCCTCTGGTTCTCTACAAAGGATACCATCTCTAAGAAGTATGACGCTCAGTTCAAGATCATCTTCTACGAAGTGTTCGAGGAGTATAAGGAAGAGTTTGAGAAACGCGGATTGGAGTTCTTCTATACTCTCATCGACGACGCTGTAGCTCGCGTTATCCGTTCGAAGGGCGGTTTTATCTGGGCTTGCAAGAACTACGACGGCGACGTTATGTCGGACATGGTCTCTACAGCATTCGGCTCATTGGCAATGATGACTTCTGTACTCGTTTCGCCTGACGGCAAGTATGAGTATGAGGCTGCTCACGGCACAGTGACACGTCACTACTACAAGTACCTTAAGGGTGAAGAGACATCTACCAACCCGATGGCTACTATCTTCGCATGGAGCGGCGCTCTGCGCAAGCGCGGCGAGATGGACAACCTGCCCGAACTCGTTAACTTCGGTAACCAGCTTGAGGCTGCTTGCTTCGATACCCTCAACGAAGGCATCGTAACTAAGGACCTCGCTGGATTGATGGAAGGCGTTACTCCGCAGACTAAGACTTCTGCCGGATTCATCGCTGCAATACGCGAGCGTCTGGAGAAGAAGCTTGAGGCATAAACTGATTGAAGCGAGGGCGTGTCAAAAGTCACAGCAGCACGCCCCGAAGGGGCAGAAGCCCATAGCCCAGGGCAACGCCCTGGGTAAAATGTCCCAAATAACAATGCGCCCTGTAAGGGCAAAAGCGTTAATTATCAATGCTTTTGCCCTTGCAGGGCGTTTTGCTTTTATCAATCCGTAAGCCCAAGGCGCTGCCTTGGGCTATGTGCTTATTGGGCTTTCAGCCCGTATAATTGAGTTATGACACACCCTCCTGAGCAGTTAGCCAGTGCATATTAGTTGTCACAAATATCGTATGAACCATATTTATTGATATTTGCCCTTTATATTGCCATTTATTTTGTACTTTTGCCCTTGCTTAACGCAAAGTAATGACGACATGCAGTTGGTTAGATTCATAAAAGACTGGACTCTGCCGGTAGCTATTGGCACCGGCATAATCGTTTATCTGATTTTTGCACTCGTGCCTGCGCTCGACGGATTTGCAACGGCAGCCGAACCAGTGTTCGACACGATGCTCCCGACGTTCATGTTCCTTGTTTTGTTCGTGACGTTCTGCAAGGTCGACTTCCACAAGTTGCGCCCCGTGGCTTGGCACTTGTGGATAGGCGTGTTTCAGGTGCTGACAGTTGCAGCGGTTGTGGCAGTAATCATGGCTTTTAATCTTACGGGCGACAGCCTGACGCTTGCCGAAGCTGTGCTGACATGTATCATTTGTCCTTGCGCTTCGGCAGCTGCCGTTGTCACGCAAAAACTCGGAGGCAACCTTGAGGAGATGACTACATACACCTTCGTCTCCAACCTTATCACAGCGCTGCTCATCCCCGTTTGCTTTCCGATGATAGACAAGGCTGCCGACATACATTTCTTAGAGGCATTCACGCTCATATTATATAAGGTATTCACGGTGCTGGTGGTGCCGATGATATTGGCATATCTCGTGAAGCATCATGCCAAGCGACTATGCGAGTGCATTACATCTGTGAAAGACCTTTCGTATTATCTTTGGGGATGTTCGTTGCTGATAGTTTCGGGCACCACGATGAAGAACATCCTTCATGCCAACACAACTGTGACATTCCTGCTAACTATCGCAGCGTGCTCGCTACTGCTATGTCTGTTTCAGTTTGCCTGCGGCAGAGTGATAGGCTCGCGCTTCGGTCAGACTGTCAACGCCGGTCAGGCTTTGGGGCAGAAGAACACCGCATTTGCAATATGGATAGCTTGCGCCTATCTCACGCCGCTGTCGTCGGTAGGTCCTGGCTGTTACATTCTGTGGCAGAATATAATAAACAGTTGGGAGATATGGGACGCGCAGCGCAAGCGCAGTTGAACAAGACTTCAACCATAATTATAATAAACCTAAAAACAAGAAATGAAACAAATCATTATGTCGCTGCTGTTTGTAATGGCAGCAATGGGGTTGAATGCCCAAAACCTTTTTGTCGGTTCGTACAATATACGCTACCAGAACAATTCGGATGCTAAAAACGGAAACAGTTGGCAACAGCGTTGCCCGCGTGTCTGCGGCATCATCAACTTCGAACAGCCCGATGTATTCGGTGCTCAGGAGGTGCTCTATCCGCAGCTGAAGGACATGCTCGCTACGCTCGACGGCTACGACTACATAGGTGTAGGTCGTGATGACGGCAAGCGTGAGGGTGAGTATGCCGCCATTTTCTATAAGAAAGACTATATCAAGCTGCTGGATAACGGTCAGTTCTGGTTGGCGGAGGACACCACTCGACCCAATCTCGGTTGGGATGCCGCATGTATCAGAATCTGTACTTGGGGAAAATTCGAGGACAAGCGTTCGCACATGAAGTTCTTCTACTTCAATCTGCACATGGACCATGTGGGCATAGTGGCACGTCGTGAGAGTGCCAAACTCGTTGTGCGAAAGATACGCGAGATAGCAGGCAGCGCCCCCGTTGTACTCACGGGCGACTTCAATGTAGACCAAAACAACGAGATATATGCCATCTTCACCAATTCGGGATTGCTCCGCGACAGCTATACCGCAGCCCGTCTGCGCTATGCCGAGAACGGCACTTTCAATTCATACAACAGCGATACCTACACCGACAGCCGTATCGACCACGTGTTTGTGTCGCCCAAATTCCTTGTAGACAACTACGCAATTCTCACCGACTGCTATTGGACAGCGCCAAAAGTAGATGAGGCAAACAAGGCAAGCGACGCTCCGCAGGAGATAGACTTCCGCCCGGCACAGCGCCGATTGCCGTCAGACCACTATCCCGTTTTTGTGAAATTGAAAATGAAAAAAATCGTATAAAAATTTGCAGGTTAGCATACAAAATGCTATCTTTGCATTACAAACATACGCCCCACGAAGTCATAACGCAAATGGTTATGGCTGCGCGGGGCGTATTGTTTTGAGAATATCAACGTATTTTTAAACCTAAACAAATAAAGAAATGGAAGAAAACAACCAGAATCAGCAGCCCCAGGGTCTTCAGATTGAGCTGAAGCCGGAAATCGGAGTAGGAGTATACGCTAACCTCGCGCTTATCACTCACTCTTCTTCAGACTTCATCCTCGACTTCACATGCATGCTTCCCGGTATGCAGCAGCCGCAGGTTCGCAGCCGCGTAGTGATGGCTCCCGAGCATGCAAAGCGTCTTTTGATGGCCCTCAACGATAATATCGTAAAATACGAGCAGAACTTCGGCAAGATCAATCTGCCCGAACAGCAGCAGCCACGCACAGCTACTCCGTTCGAGCAGCCGGCAGAGGCATAATCGTTAAGTAATGAGTGAACAAAGAGATTACGGCAGACAGGCTTTTTATTTTAGCTTGTCTGCCTTTTTTGTTGCATTTTTTTTGTTGTTATGTTCTGATTCTCGCTATTTTTCTGTAAGTTTGCAACATTATACATTATATGATATAAACGGTAGACATGACAGATTTATCACGTTGGGAACAACGACTTGAAAGTTATCACAAAGCATTATCGCGTTTGGCTGAAATTGTTAACGCAAGTAAGTTGCGAGCGCTCAATGATTTTGAGCGTGACGGGCTTGTGCAACGTTTTGAGTTTACGCATGAATTGTCGTGGAAGTTGATGAAAGCGTATGCTGAGTATCAAGGTTATGATGGTATCGGTGGTTCACGTGATGCCACGCGCAAAGCCTTCGAGATGAACCTAATACCTGACGGACAGATATGGATGGATATGATAAAAAGTCGTAACGAGACATTGCACAATTATAATGGGGATATTGCTAGTGATGTAGTAGATAATATACTGAATGTATTCTATCCCGAGCTGACAGCTTTTTACTATAAAATGAATGAGTTGGCGACATCAACTCCTAATGATATATTTGCCTAATAATGAGAGACTTTGGACTAGGTGTCGACAATCTTCGAGCAATTGTTGCTGTCTTGTCGTCGGTAAAAAATGTACAGCGCGCCCTGATATATGGATCAAGGGCAAAAGGAAATTTTCGTTCCAACTCTGATATTGATATAATGGTGGAAGGCGAACTCTTGACTATCGGTGATTTGTCTATGATAGATGCTCGGTTGGACGATTTGCTGTTGCCATGGCAGATTGATCTGTGTGCGCGCAACCGTGTCGGCAATAAAGCCCTGCTTGATGAAGTTGATAAGTGGGGAGTGGTTGTGTATCAACGCTCTACAAGTTTTTGAGATTCCAATGTGTAATTATTGCCTAAGATAGGCTTATTTGTCCTTCAACTGTTAATCAACTGTTAAAATAGCCTGTAAAACCATAAATTAGCACCGATGCAGTAAGATTGTAATTTTATATATTAGGTATTTTCAAGAAAAGTTCGTACCTTTGCACCCCGAAAACGGCTTGATATTAGCTGTTTTATAAGATCGACAATTGAAATAAAAAATATATAAATTAAAAATTAGAATTATGCCTACAATTTCACAGTTGGTAAGAAAAGGCAGAAAGGTGCTCGTAGACAAGAGCAAGTCACCGGCTCTGGATTCATGTCCTCAGCGTCGTGGTGTTTGCGTTCGTGTTTACACTACAACACCTAAGAAGCCTAACTCGGCAATGCGTAAGGTTGCCCGTGTACGTTTGACAAACTCTAAGGAAGTTAACTCATACATTCCGGGAGAGGGTCATAACCTTCAGGAGCACTCAATCGTATTGGTTCGCGGTGGTCGTGTAAAGGACCTTCCTGGTGTACGTTATCACATCGTTCGCGGTACACTCGATACAGCAGGTGTTGCAAACCGTACACAGCGTCGTTCAAAGTACGGAGCTAAGCGTCCTAAGGCAGCCAAGAAGTAATCAGAAGATAATTTAATTGTCGGACGTATTTTTTAAAATCGTTTTGCTGGAGAATTGTTAATAGACAGGTTGAGTAAATGCCCAAGAGAGGGCGTTGAAGAACAGTAAGAAACAACCCCACGCAGACAAATTTTTTCAAAACAAAATGAGAAAAGCAAAACCAAAGAAGCGCGTGATCCTTCCGGATCCGAAATTCAACGACCAGAAGGTCTCTAAGTTTGTAAACCACTTGATGTATGACGGTAAGAAGAATACCTCATACGAAATCTTCTATAACGCACTTGACGCCGTTCAGGAGAAGATGGCTAAGGAAGAGAAGCCGGCTCTCGAGATTTGGAAGCAGGCACTCGACAACATCACTCCGCAGGTTGAGGTAAAGAGCCGCCGTATCGGTGGCGCTACTTTCCAGGTTCCGACAGAGATTCGTGCGGAGCGCAAGGAGAGCATCTCAATGAAGAACCTTATCGCTTTCGCCCGCAAGCGTGGTGGTAAGAGCATGGCTGACAAGCTTGCTGCTGAGATTATGGATGCTTACAACAACCAGGGTGGTGCTTACAAGCGTAAGGAGGATATGCACCGCATGGCAGAGGCTAACCGCGCATTCGCTCACTTCAGATTCTAATATAATAATAAGGTAAAAGGAAAATGGCAAATCGCGATTTACATTTGACTCGTAACATCGGCATTATGGCCCACATCGATGCCGGTAAGACCACTACTTCTGAGCGTATCCTGTTCTACACAGGTAAGACTCATAAGATTGGTGAGGTTCACGACGGCGCTGCCACAATGGACTGGATGGCTCAGGAGCAGGAGCGTGGTATCACTATCACATCTGCTGCTACAACATGTAACTGGAACTATCTCGGCAAGTCGTACAAGATCAACTTGATCGACACCCCGGGACACGTTGACTTCACCGCTGAGGTAGAGCGTTCACTGCGCGTACTCGACGGAGCAGTTGCTACTTATTCTGCAGCCGACGGCGTTCAGCCACAGTCTGAGACAGTATGGCGCCAGGCCGACAAGTACAACGTTCCTCGTATCGGTTACGTTAACAAGATGGACCGTTCAGGTGCTGACTTCTTCGAGACAGTACAGCAGATGAAGGACATCCTCGGTGCTAATCCTTGTCCTATTCAGATTCCTATCGGAGCTGAGGAGAACTTCAAGGGTGTAGTTGACCTTCTCAAGATGAAGGCTATTCTGTGGCACGACGAGACAATGGGTGCTGAGTACGACGTTGAGGAGATTCCTGCCGACCTCGTTGACGAGGCTAACGAGTGGCGCGACAAGATGGTTGAAGCTGCTGCCAACTTCGATGACGCTCTCATGGAGAAGTATCTCGAAGGTGAGGAAATCTCTGAGGAGGAGCTTATCGCAGCTATCCGCAAGGGTACAATCTCAATGGAACTTACTCCTATGCTCCTCGGCTCTTCATACAAGAACAAGGGTGTTCAGCCGCTTCTCGACTACGTTTGCGCATTCCTTCCTTCACCTCTCGATACAGCCGCTATCGAAGGTACAAACCCTGACACTGAGGAAGAGGAGGATCGTAAGCCTTCTGAGGACGAGCCTACTTCAGCTCTCGCATTCAAGATTGCTACCGACCCGTTCATGGGCCGTCTGGTATTCTTCCGCGTTTACTCAGGTAAGGTTGTTGCCGGTTCATACGTTTACAACCCACGTTCACGCAAGAAGGAGCGCATCTCACGTCTGTTTCAGATGAACTCAAATAAGGAAATTCCTATGGAGTCAATCGACGCTGGTGATATCGGCGCAGGTGTAGGTTTCAAGGATATCCGCACAGGTGATACTCTCTGCGACGAGGCACATCCTATCGTACTTGAGTCAATGACATTCCCTGATACTGTAATCTCTATCGCAGTTGAGCCTAAGAGCCAGGCTGACATCGCCAAGCTCGACAACGGTCTTGCCAAGCTCGCTGAAGAGGACCCGACATTCACCGTACGTACCGACGAGCAGAGTGGTCAGACCATTATCTCAGGTATGGGTGAGCTTCACCTCGACATCATCATCGACCGTCTGAAGCGTGAGTTCAAGGTTGAATGTAACCAGGGTAAGCCTCAGGTTAACTACAAGGAGGCTATCACAAAGCCGGTACAGCTCCGCGAGGTTTACAAGAAGCAGTCAGGTGGTCGTGGTAAGTTCGCTGACATCATCGTAACAATCGGCCCGAAGGACGAGGATTACAAGGAAGGCGACTTGCAGTTTGTTAACGAGGTTAAGGGTGGTAACATTCCTAAGGAATTCATCCCCTCAGTTCAGAAGGGCTTCGAGAACGCCATGAAGAACGGTATCCTCGGTGGCTATCCTATGACTGGCATGAAGGTTGTCCTCACTGATGGTTCATTCCACCCGGTTGACTCTGACCAGTTGTCATTTGAGCTTGCTGCCCTCAATGCTTACAAGAACGGTTGCCCGAAGGCAGGTCCGGTTCTTATGGAGCCTATCATGAAGGTAGAGGTTGTTACTCCTGAGGAGAACATGGGTGACGTAATCGGCGACTTGAACAAGCGTCGTGGTCAGGTAGAAGGCATGGAAGAGGCTCGCTCTGGCGCCCGTATCGTTAAGGCTATGGTGCCACTGTCAGAGATGTTCGGTTATGTAACCGCTCTCCGTACCATTACTTCTGGTCGTGCTACAAGCTCTATGGAGTACGATCATCACTCTCCTCTGTCAAGCGCTATCGCTAAGGCAGTGCTCGAGGAGGTTAAGGGTCGCGCAGACCTCGTGTAATCTGCACGTTAAACGAGAAGAATTCAGAATTGAAGAATACAGAAGTTAAGCCAAATGATTGGCAAACCAAGCAAATGGTTTAACTACAGACTCCTCTCTGCTGACTCCTCTCTCACGATAAAAATACTAAAGGGACATGGGGCGTCGCTTAGCGAATGACTCTTAAGTGACGTACCCCACCTCCTTTTTTCGGCTGTTCAGCACTCCAAGTTGAGACCATAATCACGCTGAACGCGCCAATTAAGAATTGCATTATAAACTTTAAATACAATTATGAGTCAAAAAATTCGTATCAAGCTGAAGAGCTACGACCACAAGCTCGTAGACAAGTCGGCTGAGAAGATCGTAAAGGCTGTGAAGGCTACTGGTGCTATCGTAAGCGGTCCAATTCCATTGCCTACACACAAGCGCATCTACACTGTAAACCGCAGTACTTTCGTTAACAAGAAATCACGTGAGCAGTTCCAGCTCTCTGACTTCAAGCGTCTTATCGACATCTATAGCTCAACAGCTAAGACAGTTGACGCTCTCATGAAGCTCGAGCTCCCCAGCGGTGTAGAAGTAGAAATCAAAGTATAATGATAGTATATTTACGCAATGAATATTGAGGGTTTCTTGAATCCATTTGTTTGGATATTCTTTTGGTTAGTACTTCTCCCTATTTCTATTTATAGATTATGGAGAGAGTTACGAAAGTCCAAAGAATGGGATGTAAGTGGTATCATTGAGTCTTCTTTTATATTGCTTGTTTCTATAATCTATGTAGTGATTAAAATACTGAACTGAAATACAAATTTATTACATTCTTGATTGCATCTTCTTTAGCATTATTGGCATGCTCGCATGAGATGAATAATGCAGAAGTCGATAACACTGAGCATGCAGAAAAGTTCTACTCTTGTCTGGGTGAGTTTAAATCAAATTTTTCAAGCGAAACTGAGAAATTGAAGAATATGAAAACGCGTTCAATGGAATTTGACAATAATGACGAGTATGATTTGTTTGTTGATTCCATTGGGAATGAAATAATTGCGGATTTGTTACCTTCATCTATTCAGTTAGTACGTGAAATTGGTTTAGAAGAGGCAGATTTCATCGAGGTGGAGAAAGAACATGGAATTCCTTCAGATTTTATGAAAGTGTATTTAGCTTTGTCAATAATGGAGGAAGAGTGTATGGCAAATACCAGAGTTAGTCTTGAGGATGTAGTGAGTTGTGCTACTTTGGGTTTAGGCTATAAAGAAATAATGGGAATTGGAGCAAAATTAGCATTGCGTAAGTTTGCAACAAAAGCCGCTAGAAAAATGGTTCCATACATCGGTTGGGGTTGGTGTGCCGCAGAAACAGTGGCTTGTTTAGCAAGAGTATAAGTGTAAATATTAAATCAAAAAATTGAAATGCCAGGATTAATTGGAAAAAAAATCGGAATGACATCCGTTTTCAGTGCCGACGGTAAGAATGTTCCGTGCACTGTTATCGAAGCTGGTCCATGTGTTGTAACACAGGTCAAGACCGTTGAAACAGACGGTTACAAGGCAGTTCAGCTGGGCTATGGTGAGGCTAAGGAAAAGAACACCACTAAGCCTATGATGGGCACCTTCAAGAAGGCAGGTACAACACCTAAGAAGCACTTGGCCGAGTTCAAATTTGACGAGGAGTACAACCTCGGTGATGTTATCACCGTAGATCTCTTCGCAGATGTAGAATACGTTGACATTGTTGGCACCTCTAAGGGAAAAGGTTTCCAGGGTGTTGTTAAGCGTCATGGATTCGGTGGTGTAGGTCAGAGCACTCACGGTCAGGACGACCGCGCTCGCAAGCCGGGTTCTATCGGTGCTTGTTCTTACCCAGCAAAGGTATTCAAGGGAATGCGCATGGGCGGCCAGATGGGCGGCGACCGCGTTACAACCCAGAATCTCAAAGTGTTAAAGGTAATCTCGGACAAGAACCTCATTATCGTTAAGGGTTCTGTAGCCGGATGCAATGGTTCAACCGTATTAATCAAGAAATAATGGAAGTTAGCGTATTAAATATCAACGGTCAGGAGACCGGAAGAAAGGTTCAGTTGAACGACGCAATCTTCGGAATTGAGCCTAACGATCACGTTCTCTACCTCGACGTTAAGCAGTACCTCGCTAACCAGCGCCAGGGCACAGCTAAGTCAAAGGAGCGTAGCGAGGTTAGCGGTTCTACCCGTAAGCTTGGTCGCCAGAAGGGCGGCGGCGGTGCTCGCCGTGGTGATATCAACTCACCGGTGCTCGTAGGTGGTGGCCGCGTATTCGGTCCGAAGCCACGCAACTATAGCTTCAAGCTCAACAAGAAGGTGAAGGCTCTCGCTCGTAAGTCTGCTCTGTCTTACAAGGCTCAGGAGGCTGCTATCGTAGTAGTAGAAGACTTCGCAATGGAGGCTCCAAAGACTAAAGATTTCGTAAACATTACTAAAAATCTGAAAGTTGAGGGCAAAAAGCTCCTTCTTCTTTTGCCGGAAGTAAATAAAAACGTATATTTGTCAACTCGTAACTTGCAGCGTGCTGAAGTGATGACAGCAACAGCCCTCAATGCCTACAAGGTTTTGAACTCAGACGTGCTCGTAATCACTGAGAATTCGCTCAAGGCTATCGACTCAATCTTAACAAAATAATAGGAGGCAACAGACATGACATTCATCGTAAAACCGTTGGTTACCGAGAAGATGACCAAGATCACTGACAAGTCTTCTGTAGCCAAGACATATAAGGTTAAGGGTCAGGAGCGCACAAAGAAGGCCGAGACAAAGTATGGCTTCATCGTGCTTCCCGAGGCTAACAAGCTTGAGATTAAGAAGGAAATCGAGACACGTTACAACGTTACTGTACTCGACGTGAACACAATGGTATATGCTGGCAAGCGCCAGAGCCGTTACACACGCAAGGGTCTCGTTCGTGGACAGAAGAACTCGTTCAAGAAAGCTATCGTTACTCTGAAAGAGGGCGATGTAATTGATTTTTACAGCAATATCTAAAATAAAAAATGGCAGTACGTAAATTTAAACCGGTTACACCGGGACAAAGACACAAGGTTATTGGCACGTTCGAGGAGATTACTGCATCCGTGCCAGAGAAGTCTCTCGTTTTCGGAAAGCGCGCTACTGGTGGTCGAAACAACACCGGTAAGATGACAGTTCGCTACATGGGCGGCGGTCACAAGCGTAAGTATCGTCTGATCGACTTCAAGCGAGAGAAAGATGGTGTTCCCGCTGTAGTGAAGACAATCGAGTATGATCCGAACCGTTCGGCTCGCATCGCTCTCTTGTTCTACGCTGACGGCGAAAAACGTTACATTATTGCTCCTAACGGACTGGAAGTAGGCGCTAAGCTTATGTCTGGTGCAGAGGCTGCACCTGAGGTAGGTAATGCTCTTCCGCTCGCAAACATTCCCGTTGGTACTGTGATCCACAACATTGAGTTGCGTCCAGGCCAGGGTGCTCTGCTCGTTCGTTCGGCTGGTAATTTCGCTCAGTTGACTTCTCGTG
>OLFV01000688.1_pt1 | contig 38283 bp, 22 predicted proteins | sample 1605551 | NCBI WGS metagenome assembly OLFV01 (sample SAMEA3888922, study PRJEB22519) | human gut metagenome | biome: human gut; feature: human-associated habitat; material: faeces | place: Denmark | collected 2011 | reverse complement strand
TTTTTTTACCGCCAACGGCGGCCTTTTTTTACGGCCAAAGGCCGCTTTTTGAACCATGCCGGCTGTTGTCGTCATGCAAAGCATGGCGTTGGGGATGGTGGCGACAACAAGGAGGAAAACTCGTTTTCCGACTGGCGTCACCGACAGCCACAAAAAGGCGAAGTCGACAACAGACGCCATGGCTTTTTGTGTTGATATAAACCACAAATAGAAGCAGCTAATAATGGATTACCCCCGCGAATGACCCCCTCGCAAGCAGCAGCAACTCTGAAGGAGTTGCGTTTCTCGAGCCCAGGGTTGCGGGCGAAGTCCGCTACCCTGGGTAAGCACCCCACTAACCTGGCAACTCTGTAGGAGTTGCGCTTAGCCGTAGGCGTTACCCGCAGCAGGATGATGGGCAGGAATGGGTAGACGGATAATATCAGATTGAGAATAACGCCTTCGGCTAATCGCAACTCTTACAGAGTAGCTACACCTTATTATATTTATACCCAGGGTAGAGGCGCTACGCACCTCAACCCTGGGCTTTGTAATCGCAACTCCTACAGAGTTGCCAGGGGTGCGTACCATCAACCACAAGCCCCATCCTAACCTTCCCCAAGGGGAAGGAAAAAGCCAAAACAAAGGCCCCATTCCAGCCTTATTCAAGAAAAGGAGCGTAACCATAACCTACTTAAACACAACGGGAATGGATTTCCATCCCTTGGTGAGAGCTGGGGAGGGGCTCACAATGCACCTCCCTCCCCCACACCATCAAAAAAAAACGTGGCAGGGAACTCAATCCTTGCCACGCTGTATGAAATAGGGCGGTATGGGCGTTACCAATACTGTCTGGTTACTTCTTGTGCTTCTTGTAATACTCCAGTCCGAGCTTGACGTTCTTGGTGAGCGCATTGGAACTGAAGGTGGCGCCGCTGACGCCATCGACCTCGGCCTTCTGGGCCTTGGCCACTGTAAGCCCCTCAAACTGCTGGAGCACAGCCTTGGCACGGGCGAAGAACTTGGGAGTCTCTCTGTTGGGCAGAGCCTCTACCTTGACCACCTTGTTTTTCTCGATGTGTATCAACACGGGAGTGGCGCCCTTGAAGCCACGCACCTGCGCACCCAACTGGGTGGTGTTGACGATGGTGGTGTTGCCCTTATGGGTCATGATTTCATCGGCAGGACGCGCACTGATGAGCAGCGCCACTACCACTGCCGCCATCACGGAGGCAAGCATAAGATAAGTTTTGCGATTCATTATGATTCGTTTTCCGTTGTTTTCTGCTTATACCAGATGACTGATAATCTCCTCACGGTCGCCAGCGAGCATGTCGATAACGGGTATCTCGGGCATGGTGTAGCAACCGGGCTGCAGATGCATAGTGGCGCGAGCCACATTGACAAGCACCTGAGCGGTGAGGGCAGGGTTATTGATGCTCATATTGAACTCGAAACGCTGGTTTGGGGTCTTGCCGCTCACACCCTTGCGCACGAGGTTGACACCATGGCCCATATCGCGCACATCATCGACAGAGGCTACGGCGAAGACATGGGTCTCATCGTTGGCGAAATAGGGGTCGGCCTTGATCTCGGCAGTAACCTGCTCGAGGGTGGCTCCGTCTTCGAGCTCTACATAGACCATACGGCGATGGATGCCTTCGCCGAGGGGAATGGTGACAGAGAGGGCATTGCGCACACCCTCCTTGCTACGCACGCAGACAGAGTGACCCATACTCATGCCGGGACCGAAGTTAGTATAGCTGAGTCCTTTGGGGGCAAGGCTCTCCATGAGCACGCGCACTACGGAGTCTGAACCGGGGTCCCATCCGGCAGCGATGACGCTGACACGGCCTGCCTTCTTGCAGTTTTCCATCTGCTTGCAGCGATAGTCGAGGATGCTGGTATGGATATCAAAACTGTCGACGGTATTGATGCCCATAGCCACTATCTTGGCTGAATAGTCGGGGCAAGAACGTGTAGGCGTGGCGAGAATAGCCACATCTACATCGTGGAGCAGGGAGATATCATCTACTACCTCATAAGGGGAAAGTTCCAATGGGCAGTCTGTGTTGCCTTGACGACGCACGATGCCGGCAATCTCGAAATCCTTGGCGGCTTCGAGGGCCTGCACGGCGTAATGACCGATATTGCCGTAACCTACTACGGCGGCTCTAATCTTTTTCATTGTCAGTATAATGTTAAATTTGTTGTTTGCGATGGCAAAATTACTCCATTTCTGCGTAAAAACCGCCATCTTAACAGTATTTATTACTGAGAAAAGATAAAATGCCAACGCACCACTCATCAAAAAAGTCCCGATGACGTTCATGGTCATCGGGACTCTTCTAATCTATATTATATAATAAGGTGTATTATTCGGCTTCCATGTCATAGCCATAAACCTCAATCTCCTGACAAGCGATCTGAGAGCTTGCGCGGCTATTGTGCATTACCATAGCGATGTAACGGCACTGAGTTCCGTTGGCGTTCTCGTTGTGAGAAGCATCACCATTCCAGAAGGTGGTACCACGCCAGTACTTAGCCTTGGCAAATGTAGGCTCAGTAGTGATAGGCAATGGGTTGCCCGAAGGAGCAGCGTAAGCAGAACCTGGATCAAGATTGAAAGGCTCGTCACCGAAGAAGTAAGACACATTGTACAGACGACGCATACCCATGTTGCCTGGCAAGAAGTTGTGTACAACCATACGGTTGATAACGTATGAAGACTTCTTCATATCAATCTGGAGGACTACCGGCCACTTGCCACCATTGTTCCAAACCCATGCCTCGGTCATGTCTGCGGTAACAAGTCCGTCGAATACCTTGCTGGGAGGTGTTGCAGCGTTCCAGCCTGTGGCAGTAACTTCCCACTCAGAGGGATCGAGACGGCTGGCGATAGGTGTAGGACTCTTGCTCCAGTCATTCCAGATGGTGTCAAGACCTTCGGCGGGGCAGTAACCAGAACTGTACTGGTAACGCACACCACCCTTGGCGTTGGCAAAGACTGTGCTGGCCTGTGCACTGGGCACGGGCTCGGTGACAACCCATTCGCCGTCGGCGTTGAGGTAACGGAACTTGGTAGCAACCATCTCGTTGGTACCGAAGCCAAGGGCTACGTTGGCGTTAGCGCCATTCATCTCGGCCGACTTGATGGTACGCTCTGCGTGGGTAGAGAGCCAGATGGCGCCATAGGGTGAAGCTGACTTCTCGGAAGTCATGGAAACGTGGTTCTCGGCATCATAGTTGGTGATAGTGAAAGAGTGGCTCTGCTCCTTGAGGTCGTTAATCTCGACAAGGATGCTGTCCTGTCCCTCAAAGTCAGCATAACTGATCTCACGTGTCTTCTCGCCATTGTCCCATGTGATGACAGCGCGCTTAACCGCTGGATCCTTGGGAGCAGCCCACTTGAGCTGAACTCTGCCTGAACCCAGAATAGCTCTGAGTCCATTGGCCTTCTCGGGATAAATGCTGCCGCCAGGTACTACCCACTCCTTGTAGATATCATCCTGATCCTTACAAGAGGTAAAGCTACCTACGAGTGCGGCTATCAACGATATATATAATAGTTTTCTCATTGCTTTAACGTTTTAAGAGTTATTATTTGTTCACCTGTCCCCATGGTGTGATCTCACCGATAAACCATGCACCCGATGTAGCGGGATACTGGTAAGTGGCAAAGGTATTGACCACTACGAGACGCAGGTAGCGAATCTTGTCGTAAGCGTTAGGAGTAAGCTCATTGGTATTGTCTACCTCATACTCGGTATTGTAGAGATAATACTCACGGTCCTCAGGAGTCCATCCATCGACAGTGCCGTCGGGAGCATAGCCAGAGGGCTTGTACTGCTCACCCTTAGCCAACATCACCCAACCACGGCTGAAGCCATGACGCTGCTGGTAGTCGGGGTCGGTCTTCGCGCAAGGATTCTTGGTAAGGTCTTCCTTGGGGTCGTCATAGATACCCCAGAACTCCCACTGACGGATGTTACCACCATTGAATACATCGTAGTCGGAACGTGGATAAGTCTTGATACGGCTAAGCACGGTACCCTCTGCGCCTACACCAAGGTCGATGGTAAGCCATGTGGGGATAGGACAACCCTTAGCGGCAACGAAGAATCTGCCAGTACCGGTAGTCGCCTTGTCCCAGAGTGCGGCAACACCACCACCATTGGGGTCGTTGACAAAGTTGTCGTCGGCAACAGGGTAATACTTGAACTTGCTCTTGTCAAGTTCAGTCTCGGCCTTAGGAGTAATCTTAATAAGCTGGCGCTCAGAGGTGTTGCCGTAGCTGTCGCGCAGATAAGCAGAAAGCACGGTGGGCACAGCCGACATGTTGCGGCGTGTGAGCATAACCGAGTCGCTCGACATGAAAAGCGTAGAAACGTCCTTCCACTTGCGCTGCTCGTAGGTGAGGTCCTGGTCGGCATTCAAGGTATCGGCCTGAACCACGAGGGCGAGAGTAGCCTTGGTAGGATTGTTCTTAATCTTTACCTTGAAACCACCGAAAGCCTCGAAGAACTCAAAGCTGGCAGTATTGACTGGTGCCTCGAGAGGAGTAATCTTTACGGTCTGTGCCTCTGACTTCACATCGTCGGCGTTGAAGCTGCGTACCTCTACAGCATGCTCCTGGAGGTCGGCATAGCCTTCAACCATCAAGGTGTCAAGATAACGGGAGATACGAGACTCTACCATGGCACCATTGCGCTCATAGGTAGCCACGATGCCCTTGAGGTATGGGTCATCGGGAATCTGGAATTTCAGCACGGCACCACCAGGAACAGACTTAACGTCTACTATCTTGGGCTGCTGGGGCAAGGGTAAGCCTCCGCGCTGATCAATTCTGTCTCCGTCGCTACAGCTGGAGATAGCCATAGCAGATAGGAGCAATATGCTGAACGATAATAATAATTTCTTCATAATCGTATAATGTCTAATATTAGTTTACCAACCAGTGTTCTGAATCAAATTGGGGTTGTGCTCCATGTTGTACGTACTGATGGGCCAGAAATAATCGCGTACCAAGAAGGGCTGCTCGAATACGAGGGTCTTCTTGTAATAGTCTTCGGCAGAAGCACCTGCGATATTGAAACCATAGATGTTCTTATTGTACTCAGTTGGACCTTCCTTCCAACGACGGATATCCCAGAAACGCTGGCTCTCGAAAGCGAGCTCGTTCATACGCTCCTGATGGATGATGGCGCGCATACCACTCTGGGTATTGTAGTAACCGGGGTTGGTGCTGTAGTCATCCCAAGCAGTCTTGACATCTGGAATCTTGGCACGCTCGCGAACAGCGTTGATATAATAGAAGAGGTCGGTACTGTGGGCACCGTTAGGACCTTCAAGTTCGTTGATGGCCTCGGCATAGAGCAGATAGAGGTCGGCAAGACGCATGATAGGATAAGGGAACCAAGTAGAAGATATATTGGTAGTACCGTTGGCTGCATTGACAAGGTTCTTGTAGGGGAAGGTCTTCTTGGGGAAGTAGCCTGTCACAGGACCTACGTTGGCACCTGCCTTGGCGGCATACTGTCCTACGCGGCACTTGACCTTCTTCACCTTGTCAGAGGTCAGGTCGTTGTACTCAGCATCGGTAAGCTGGCCGAGCCACTTGCCACCGTCGAAGCCCAAGAAGGCATAGAATCGAGGTTCGCGGTCGAAGTTGAGCTTCACAGTCTCATAGCCACGCTCGAGATAGAACTGGTTCTGCTCGTCGCCACGCTTGATTTCCATTTCATTCCAACCTGCCTGACGATCCTTGTCAACAGCGATTGGGACACCATGCTTAGAATAGAACTCTTCAGCCACCTTCAATGGCACACCGAAGCAGCGATAACCGGTTATGGCACCTGTAAACTGGGGATTATCCTCGTACTGCAGGTTGACACAACCCATAACCTGCCAGTTGATGCGCTCGGCAGTCCAAGACTGGGTATTACCCCAGATGAGCTCAGAGTTCCATCTCTCGCACATAGCGCCACGGAGAATGAGGTCGGTCTTCAGCGTATCGTTCATACGATAGAGGATATCCTCGCCCTCATAGAGCTTGACGTTAATCTTCTGACACTCCTCGATGGCAGCCTTACAAGCGTCAACGGCATACTGCCAACGCTCGAGCTTCTGCTCTTCGGTCTTGGCGGGGAAGAGCTGCACACCGCGCTTGTCGACAAGGTTCTTTTGGTCATCATTGCCATTGAAGAGAGGACTGGCGGCGTAGCAGGCTACACGTGCCTTGAACGAATAACCGATAGCCTTGGTGATGCGGCCAAACTCGGTATTGGAGAAGGACTCTGCAAGGTCAGGGATGGCCTTGTCGAGTTCGCTGAGCACGAAGTTGAAGCAAGTATCGATAGGATCGCGATATACACGTACATCTTCGACACTGGCGTCCATAGGCAGACTGTGCTTAACCACAGGGATAGCACCCCACTTGCGGATAAGGCAGAAGTGGTAGTAAGCCTTGAGGAAACGAGCCTCGGCCTTCCACTGGTTCTTCTCTTCCTGGTTCATATCGGGAACCAAATCAACATTGTCAATCAGGTTGTCGCAATCACGAATACCGGTAAAGAGAGAATGCCAATCATCACCATAAACAGTTGACTTGTTCTGATAACCACGGGCAATCATGGTCATACTGGTACTGAAATACTTGCCTGTGGTACGGGGATAGAGGTCCACGAGCTCGTCGCTACCCAGCATAGCAGGGTCGCTGCCGGTACCATCCTTAGGCATATAGCTATAGCAAGTACCGAGGTAACGATAGGCTACCGAACGAAGGGCGAACGCATCAGGTAAAGTAGGGTCGCCACCATCGGGTACTACATCAAGGTAATCGTTGCACGCCGTAAGACCCATCAGAGCAACAACGGCAGCCATTACCGAAATCTTGATTTTATTGAATATCTTTATCATAATGATTGCTATTTATTGGAATGTAACATTCAGACCGACATTGATAGTGCGCTGCAGAGGATAGTTCAGTGCAGAAGAGCCCTGCTCGGGATCCCACATCTTGAAGCTGCTCCAGTTGAGGAGGTTACTACCCGATACATAGAAGCGCAGGCTATCCATGTGCCACTTCTTGGTAAGGTTGCGGGGAACGGTATAACCAAATTCCAGCTGCTTCAGACGAATGAACGAACCGTCGCGCATCCACCAGGTGCTGGGCTGGGTATTGTTGTTGTTGAGATATGTGCTCAGACGGGGCCAGAATGCGTAGAGATTGCGATTGGTCTCGCTCCAGTGGTCATCGGCTATGGCCTTGAGCAACTGGGTGTTTCTGTAGAATGGAGCCAAACCACCCTTGGTTTCTTCATTGGTAGTAGAGAAACCACCGGCATTAATCCAGAATGACTCATTGGCGAGGCCCTGGAAGAACATAGAGAGGTCGAAGCCCTTGTAACCTACAGAGAAACCGAAACCGTAGATGAATTCAGGTGAAGTAGGATTACCGATTGGCACCATATCAGCCTCATTGATTACACCGTCCTTATTGACATCGGTGTACTTGATGTCACCACCGCCATACTGTGAACCGAAAGCAGCCTGTGAGGGGCTGTTGGCAGCCTCTTCGTCATCAACGAACAGACGCTCAGCGATATAACCCCACTTCTGCTTGATGCTGCGACCAGCGTGCTGGCGATAGCCTTCCTTGTAAGTAGGCTCCTCGTATACATCATATCTACTGCGGGCGAAAGTGAAGTTACCGCGGGCAGATGTCCAGAGGTCCTTGTTCCAGTTCTTGCGATACTCTACCTGGATGTCCACACCGTGGGCAGTTGCCTCACCGATGTTGGCACCGATAGAGGTCTGCAGACCCATTGTAGAAGGAATATCGGCACGTGTCATATAGATATCGGTACGCTTCTCACGGTAGTACTCGGCGATGATGTCAAGGTCACCGAAGAGAGAGAGCTCTATAGCGTAGTTCTGCTTCTTGGCGCGCTCCCAAGTGATGGCTGAGTTTGCATAACGCTTGAAGGTAATACCATTAGATGAAGTCTGAAGGTTTTCACCAAAATAAGACTTTACACCGGTATTATTCATTAACATCTCTGAGAGATATAAGAAACGGTTCTTGGAACCACCAATCTTGTCATTACCCACGAGACCATAAGAAGCACGGAGCTTCAGTTTGCTGATGACATTGGTAAGAGGCTGGAAGAACTTCTCGTTAGATACCAACCAGCCGAGACCTACTGATGGGAAGAAACCCCAACGATGCTCAGAGGAGAAACGCTCAGAACCGTTGTAACCGAAGTTGAACTCAGCGAAGTAGCGGTCATCATAACCATAAGTGAAACGACCTGCGAGGCTCACGTTGCGTGAAGGCAGAGAGAGCTGGAGAGTACCAGCATTGGCCTTGCGCTCCTCGCGAGTGGTGAATACGGTAAGCGCACCGAGAGAGTGCTTGCCAAAGGTGCGGTTCCAGTACAGACGGCTTTCCCAGTACATGGTGTTAACCACATTCTTGGCATCTTCATTATAAGTAAGATAGTCAGTACCGTCCTCGTTCAGACGAGTAATGTGGTATTCGCCTGTGTAAGAGTCATACTCACCGAGAGTGTACCAATAAGGCTGGAAGTAGCGCTTGATTCCGAAGTCAGAGAGACGAGAGAGGTTGAACAGGGTGGTGAACTTCAGACCCTTGGTTATGAAGCTCAAGTCCTGGTCGAGCTGCAAGGCAGCGATCATCTGTGAACGCTGGTAGTCCTTGTAACCGCGTACCATCTCGGCGTAGGGGTTGATGTAACGACCATCGAGGTAGTTACCAAACATAATGTGCTTGATACCCTTGTGCTCTTCGTCCATAGGATAGAAAGCGGGGAAGAGTACGGGGTCGGCGTGCATAACATTGACAAACATGTCATTACCAGACGACATCGGACCGCTATAGTCATCAAAGTTACCGGTCAGGCGAAGGGCCACCTTGGTAGTCTTGGTCACGTTGACATCGACGTTGGCACGCATGGTGTATTTCTTACTGTCGATATTGTTGTTGAAGCTGTTGCGATGGTCAACCTTGAGCATACCGCCATCCTGAGTGTAGGCACCAGAGATATAATAGGTAGCCACCTTACCACCACCGCGGATAGAAACATCGGCACGGGTACTGTGAGATACGTTCTTGAACAGCATGTTGTACCAGTCGTTGGCAGGATAGATAAGACGGTTGGCACCGGGCTTACCAGTCTGCTCAATCTTGTCCTGGCTGTAGACGAGGTCATCAATATTCAGCGAACCGCGAGAAATCAAAGCGTCGTTGTAACACTGCATATAGGTTACAGGGTCAGCCAACTCAACCTTGCGGAGAGGGCTCTGGAAAGAGTGCTCGATACGGCCGAAGATCTTGGCGGGACCTTCCTCACCGCGCTTGGTGGTAACGAGGATTACACCGTTAGCACCGCGGGCACCGTAGAGGGCAGCTGCAGAGGCGTCTTTCAGGATAGAGAAACTCTCGATATCATCGGGACGCAGACGGTTAAGGTCGGCAGATGTCAGCTCGATGTTATCGATAAGAATAAGTGGGTTGGAACCACCCTCACCAAAGGTTGTCACACCACGAACGAAGAAGTCGGTGTTGTCCTGACCAGGCTCACCCGAACGTGTGTAAGCAATCATACCGGCGATGTTACCGGCAAAAGACTGGGTAAGGTTGCTCGACGGCACACGCAAATCTTTGGTGTTTACCGTGGTGATAGAGCTCACGATACTTTCCTTCTTCTGCTTACCGTAGGCTACGACCGTTACCTCGTCAAGCTCGTTGCCCTTGGGGGCAAGCTCTACATTGATAACTGTCTGGTTTCCCACGGTAACGACTTTGTCCTCCATACCTACGTAGGAGAACACAAGTTTGTCGGTTGGCTTGACTTTGATTTCATAGCCACCATCAACGTCGGTCATAACACCCTTTGTGGATTTCTGGACTACTACGCTTGCGCCTGGCAAGGGTTCGCCAGTACCTTTCTCAGAGACTTTTCCCTTGACCGTTATCTCTTGTGCCAAAAGAGACAAAGGCATGAAAAGCAAGAAAAAGAGTAATGTTAAACTACATTTTTTACTCATATTTTATCAATTATTAAGATGATGCTGATGCAAATTTACAATTAATTATGAGACCAAAAAACTTTTTAAGGTGAAAATTGCGTTACAGTAGGTAATTTTTAGCGCAAAATTTGCGCAATTCCAGAACCACGGGGACTAATCAGAAAATAATTGCGTTTCCCCCTATACCTATTTATATATATAAGGGGACATAGTAATGGGTTGAAAGGCTGGTAACGCCTACGGCTAATCGCAACTCTTACAGAGTAGCTATATTAGTTGATCGCTTACCCAGGGTAGCGTGCTTCGCCCGCAACCCTGGGCTGAGGAATCGCAACTCCTACAGAGTTGCCGCTGCTTACGGAGTGAACCCAAGAAGCCCCTCTCTGGCTCTACAAAGGGAGAGAATTGAGCCCATCTCCCAAACCTTCACCATGGGGTGTGAGTTCATTCTCGTTGTGTTTTAGGAGGTTATGGCGCACACCTTCCCCTTGAGGAAGACTGGGGTGGAATTTCACTTTGCCACCACCGTGACCCTGTCGGCTGGCTCGTACCTTATGATACGTGGGCTCGTGCCTTATGTTACGTGGCCACGTGCCTTATGTTACGAGAGCTCGTGCCTTATGATACGAAGTAGGCGGTGTGGTCTCCACACTCCCCGTCTTCCCTTCCGCGCCCCGCAGTGATATCTCCTGCGACGCAACCATCCTCCCGTTGCCTACCAATTTCATCCCAATATGCAAAAACATGGCGGGGGATGTCGTTTTAACCGCTAAAAATGTGTAAATTTGTAGTCACAATGACCATAAACCTACTTATTGAGTTGTTAAACTTATCCACTGTCATGAAACAAAGAATCTACACATTGACACTCCTGCTCATGGCTTTTGCCTTGGGCGCTATGGCGCAACTCCGTTTGCCCGCCATCATTTCAGACCACATGGTGATTCAGCGCGGCGAGCCCGTACACGTTTGGGGATGGGCTGCCCCGGGTCAGAAGGTTACAGCCACCCTCGCTGGACACAAGGCTACCGTGCGCACCGGCAAGGACGGCCGCTGGAGTCTCTATCTCCCCGCCATCAGCGCCGCCGGACCTCACACCCTCACTGTCTCAGCCGGCAAGGAGAGCCTCTCCGTGACCGACATCCTCGCTGGCGAGGTGTGGATGACCAGTGGCCAGTCCAATATGGACTTCCGTCTGCGCAGCATCGACCGTGCCGACGACGAGATTAGCCATGCCACTAATGCCAGCATACGCCTCTTTGAAATCAACCACGCCCTGGCGAGCCGTCCTGCCGACGATGTGAGCGGCCACTGGGCTGTGACCACCCCCGAGGCTGCCGACTGCTTCACCGCCGTGGGCTACCTCTTCGCCAAAGAGCTCAATGCGGCGCTCGACTGTCCTGTGGGCATCGTCAACGCCAGTTGGGGCGGCACCCAGATTGAGAGCTGGATGACCATGGGGTCGATAGACCATTTCCCCAAGTATACCCAGCTCATGGAGCAGCTCCGCTCCGACGCCTTCCGTGCCAACGAGCTGCGCGGCCTTGCCAACGACGCCCGCTTCGAGCGTGAGGAGGCTGCCGACCGTGGCGAAGCCGAAGGCTGGTATGCTCCCTCTTACGACAAGAGTCACTGGCAGCCCCTCGCCATGCCTGGCCTGTGGGCCGACGCGCCCCTCGCCCGGATGGACGGCGTGGTCTGGACCACTGCTAAGTTCACCGTGCCCGACTCCCTTGCCGGCCGCGAGGCTCTGCTCTCCCTCGGTTTCATCGACGATGCCGACGTGACCTGGGTCAACGGCCACCGTGTGGGCACCACCCGTGGCTATGCCGTCAAGCGTCGTTACCAGATACCTGCCGGTGTGCTCCATGCCGGCGACAACGAGCTGACGGTCAGGATTATCGACGACCACGACGGTGGCGGATGCTATGGCTCTGCCAGCCTCTTCTATGTCCAGGTGGGCAGCCGTCGCCTCTCTATCCTCAATCATCCCTGGAGCTACTGCATGTCGGTAGAGAAGGACAACAGCGGCTTCCGCAGCTACTTCTCCAACGACTTCCCCTCACGTATATATAATGGTATGGTCGCCCCCGTGGCTCCCTATCCCGTCAAGGGCATCGTCTGGTATCAGGGCGAAGCCAATACCGAGCGCCCCGGCGAATACCGCGACCTTTTCCCAGCCATGATTGACGGCTGGCGACAGGCTCGTCAGCGCCCGGAGCTGCCATTCTACTGGGTGCAGTTGCCCAACTTCATCGCCACGCCCAAGAACGACCTTGCCGGACTGCGCGATGCCCAGACTTCAGCCCTCTCCCTTGCCCATACGGGTCAGGCGGTGACAATCGACGTGGGCAATCCCACCGACGAGCATCCCCTCGACAAGCATACCGTAGCCCGCCGCCTTGCCCTCCATGCCCTGCACAACGACTATGGCCATAGCGACCTCGTCTGCCAGAGTCCTCGTGCCACCGGCGTTAGCCGCCAGGGCGACGGCACCATCCTGGTCACCTTCAGCCATGTGGCCCAGGGTCTGCAGTGTCATGACCGCTATGGCTATCTCTGCGGATTTGCTGTCATCGACGCCCAGGGCAAGCGCCACTGTGTCAAGGCCGAGATAGCAGGCACCGACAGCGTGCGCCTGCTCACCACTCCCAACCTCGCAGTGACCACGGTGACCTACGGCTGGGAAAACAATCCCGAAGACGCCAACCTCTTTGGTTCGACAGGACTGCCCGCCACGCCCTTCATGATGAAGGTAGGGCAGGGGAAGTGAGTGGAAATATAAAAAACAGAAGATTGTTTTGTATTCTCTTCAGTTTCCATTAACTCTACGGCTGACGCCGTGAAGGTAGGCTGCACCTCGGAAATAAAAACAATAGATTGTTTTGCATTTCGCTCGGTTTGCACTACCTTTTGATAAGTTAGGCGGCGTCTCAACAATGCAAAATGAAAAATCTTATGCTTTTTCTTTGCATTGTCTTCGACTTGCACTACCTTTGCATAAATCATAACATTACTAATATATACTACAATGACAGAAAAAGAGAAAGACGCGGTGCAGCTGCCCGACAACGCTTTTCGTGAACTTCACGACGGCGAGGAGTACAAGCCCATTATGGGTCCTGAAAAGACCATTCCCGAAGTCACAGCATGGAGTGTGACGTGGGGATTGTTGATGGTAGTGCTGTTCTCGGCTGCTGCCGCCTATCTGGGATTGAAGGTTGGTCAGGTATTCGAGGCCGCCATCCCTATCGCCATCATCGCCATCGGCTTATCGTCGGCCACCAAGCGCCGCAACGCCATGGGCGAGAATGTTATCATCCAGAGCATCGGAGCCTGTTCGGGCGCTGTGGTAGCCGGAGCCATCTTTGTGATGCCCGCCATCTATATGCTTGACCTCCAGGCCGACTTCCTGCGCGTATTCATCGCTTCGTCGTTGGGTGGTATCCTCGGCATCCTCTTCCTCATACCTTTCCGCAAGTATTTCGTCAAGGATATGCACGGCAAATATCCCTTCCCCGAAGCCACTGCCACCACCCAGGTGCTCGTGTCGGGTGCCAAGGGAGGCAGCCAGGCCAAGCCCCTGCTCGTGGCTGGTCTCATCGGTGGACTCTACGACTTCATCGTCGCCACCTTTGGTCTGTGGAACGAGAACTTCACCTCGCGTGTAGTGACATGGGGTCAGCAGCTTGCCGACCATGCCAAGCTCGTCTTCAAGGTCAATACCGGTGCTGCCGTCCTTGGTCTGGGCTACATCATCGGTCTGCGCTATGCCGCCATCATCTGCTTTGGTTCGCTTGCCGTGTGGTGGCTTATCGTTCCGGGTATGGCCTTGCTTTTCCCCGACACCGTCCTCAACCAGTGGGATCCCAATATTGTCACTCCTGTGGGTGAAATGACACCCGAAGCCATCTTCAAGGCCTACGGCCGTTCCATCGGTATCGGTGGCATCGCCATGGCTGGCGTGATAGGCATCATCAAGAGCTGGGGCATCATCAAGAGTGCCGTTGGCCTTGCCGCCCGTGAGATGAAGGGCAAGGGCGCTGGTGCCGAAGAGGTAGTGCGCACCCAGCGCGACATCTCGTTCAAGATTATCGCCATCGGCTCGGTGCTCACCCTTATGGTTACCTTCGCCTTCTTCTATGCCGGCGTGATGGACTTCAACCTCACCCATGCCGTGGTAGCCATTCTCTTGGTTGCCGTGATAGCCTTCCTCTTCACCACTGTGGCAGCCAATGCCATAGCCATCGTGGGTAGCAACCCCGTATCGGGCATGACGCTCATGACCCTCATCCTCGCCTCGGTAGTGATGGTGGCTGTGGGTCTCAAGGGCAATGCCGGTATGCTCGCAGCCCTCCTTATGGGTGCCGTGGTATGTACCGCCCTCTCTATGGCAGGCAGCTTTGTCACCGACCTCAAGATCGGTTACTGGTTGGGTACCACTCCCAAGAAGCAGGAGACCTGGAAATTCCTCGGCACCATCGTGTCGGCAGCCACTGTAGCCGGCGTGATGATCGTGCTCAACAAGACCTACGGCTTCCAGAGCGGCAAGCTCGCCGCACCCCAGGCCAACGCCATGGCAGCCGTCATCGCTCCGCTCATGAACGGTCAGGGTGCGCCTTGGTTGCTCTATGGCATTGGCGCCGTCATCGCCCTCGTTCTCGACCGTGGCAAGATTTCAGCCCTTGCCTTTGCCCTGGGTATGTTTATCCCCATGGAACTCAATATCCCCCTCCTCGTGGGTGGCGCCGTCAACTGGTTTGTCACTACCCGTTCGCAGGATGCTGAGGTCAACAAGGCCCGTGGCGAGAAGGGTACCCTGCTTGCCAGCGGATTTATCGCCGGCGGTGCCCTGATGGGCGTAGTGAGCGCTCTGCTCAAGTTTGGCGGCATCGAGTTCAACTACGACGCCTGGTGGGCCAACCACCTGAGCGAGCTCCTGTCTCTGGCTGCTTACCTCCTGCTCATTACCTATTTCATCATAGCCACCCGCACCACCAAGAAGGCCTGATGCGGGGCAGGCTTCAATCGTTGACGATATGAACACCTCTTCCTTATCCCTTGCCGTCCGCACTGGCATGCTGCTCATGGTCGCCCTGCTTGTGACCATGAGCGCCAGCGCTGCGGCCCGGCGCTATGCCAAGATTTCCCGTGCCTGGGTAGAGCACGATGTCATCCTGGACGGCCAGCGAGGCATGAAGGTCCACCTCTATCTTACCGTGAGCGGCATGAAGCGCCGCAGCGTGAGCCTCACCGGCGAGGTTACCCTCGACAGTGATGTGGCGGGCGACGACCCCGAGGTCATCTACCGCTGCGACGGTGCCCTGATGCCCAGCCACGACATCGACACCTATCAGGACTACACCCTCTTTGTCAACTACGACACAGGCAATTGGCCCGAGGGCGACCACCACTATTATCTCAATGTCATCGTGACCAATACCGCCAATGGCGAAGCCCTCAATACGCCCGGTTCCACCATCCTCGACTTCTCGCTGAAGCGTGGCGACGACGGCTCTTACATCAGTTATGATGCCACCGTCGAAGAGATTAAGCAGCGGATAGGTTATCAGCCCTCTACGCCTACCACGCCCGCTACTCCGGCGCCCGTGGCTACCCCCAAGCCAGCCCCTCAAGCGGCACCGGCGCCTGTGACTACCCCCAAGCCGGTTCAGAAGACCACTCCCTCGACACCATCTGCCCAGGAAATGACCGACCAGCAGCGGTTGTACATCTCCTGGATGAAAGACCGCATTATCAAACAGCTCGATGCTGGCGATGGCAACTACATTGTGATATGCACCAGCAGCTATGCTCATGGTCCGAACAAGGTGACAGACATCTTCTGGGTCCCCCGCGACTTCAGACCTTACAGTTCGGCATACAAGCAGCTCATGGCGACCGACAAATATATCAAGTGTTTTGTGAATGGCATATATGTCCTCAAGCTCATCAACCACACCCTCGACGACGGCCGTGAATTCAGCACGGTCTATATATGCGACCGCGACCAACTTGCCAACGGTGAGGCTTGGGAGTATAAAAACAAGAACCATCCCGAACAGGCCACCCACTACTATATGGAAGAGCACCGCATATCCTCAAAGGCAGCAGCCTGGTTGCAACTGCTCATAGAGGGAAAGCTCACTACGATGAGCTTTCAAGGGCGTGACGGCTTAAAAATGGAGACCACCACGAGAGTAGCCCTCAAGGCTCCGCGCCGCATCCCTTATGGCAACTCGCCCGACAAGTACTGATGCCGGCGTAGCCCCTTCGCCCTCTCCGCTGCCCACCACACCCCTTAACCTGATATAATCCTTATCCATGACCGTCATAGTCACAGCACATGTGGCGGTTATGGATATTTTCTTTCAGACCCATACAACTATGACACAATCTATGTCCCCTGCCTGGCAGCCCGACGCAAGTCAGCTGCGCGTGATAGAAACCCCGTTAGGAGGTTACCACCTGGTGCTGGCGCCTCCTGGTTGCGGCAAGACCCAGATACTTACAGAGCGCATCCGTCGTGCCCACGACCAGGGCATAGCCTATGGCGACATGCTCTGCCTCACCTTTACCAACCGCGCTGCCCGCGGCATGCGCGAGCGCATCGCCCAGTATATCGAGGGCGCCGACCTCAGCCAGCTCTATGTCGGCAACATCCATAGATTCTGTTCCCGTTTCCTCTTCGAGCACCACCTTGTCGAGGCTGAGACCTCGGTCATCGACGACGACGATGCCCTGAGCATCCTTGCCCGTTACCAGAACGAGGAAGAGAGTGCCATCAAGCAGCGCCACAACCGCCGTCGCGAGTATGCTGAGATTATCCAGTTTGCCCACTTCATGCACCAGATTATCCATCATCATCCGCGTGGGCTGAGGCTCCATCCCGACTGTGTCAGTGCCGATGATGTGCGCGCCCTCAAAGCCATCTGCCGTGCCGAGCGTCGCGAGTTCACCCCCGACGCCATGATACATATCTACGACCACACCGATGACTATCGCGATGTCATCCATGGCGACGCCTTCGATGTGGGTACCCAAGCCCTTGCCGCCAACACCCTGCGCAAGATGCGCTATGCCCACGCCTACACCGCCTACTGCCGTCAGAACAAGCTCATCGACTTTGAGGACCTGCTCCTGCTCACCTACGACGCCCTCACTGCCGACAGCGACTATCCCCGCTACCGCTGGATCCAGGTCGACGAGGTTCAGGACCTCAACGCCATGCAGATGGCCATCATCGACCTCATCACCGATACCGCCGTCACCCGTGGCGAGGGCATGGTGATGTATCTCGGCGACGCCCAGCAGGCCATCTTCTCCTTTATGGGCGCCAAGAGCGACACCCTTGCCCTGCTGCGCCAGCGCTGTGGCGACCATATCTACCACCTCAACATCAACCACCGTTCGCCGGCGTCGCTCCTTGCCATGACCAATCACTATGCTGCCGAAGTCTTGGGCGTAGACCGCGCTCTGCTGCCCACAGCCCAGCCCAGCGACGCAGCCGACTGTGCCGAGATGCGGCTCATCGAGTCGCCCCTCATCGACAGCGAGTATCACGATGTGGCTGCCCTTGCCCGAAGCCTCGCCCTTGCCGATAATCGTGAGACCACCGCCATCGTGGTCAACTCCAACTATGATGCCGACAAGGTGGGCGAGGCACTCCATGCCCTCGATATGTCCTTCTTCCAGGTGTCGGGAACAGATATTTTTGCCTCAGTCCAGGTCAAGACCATGCTCGCCCATCTCAATGTGCTTGCCTCGGAGACCAACTTCATGGCATGGGCACGTTTGCTCTATGGATTGGGCGTCTTTGCCGCTCCCGCCTCTGCCCGCGAGTTTATGCGCAAGATGCTCAACCGCGCCCTCCTGCCCTCCGATTTTCTGCTCTACGACTCCACCACCTACGTGCAGGACTTTGTGGCTGCCGTCGACGCCGACGCTCCCGTGGTGGTCTTCGATACCGAGACCACCGGACTCAGCGTCTTCGACGACGACATCCTGCAGATAGCCGCTGTCAAGATGCAGCATGGCCGCATGGTCGAGGGCTCCTCCTTTGTGGTGCATATCCAGACCGAGCGCCCCATCCCCGAGATGCTCGGCGACATCCCCAACCCCATCATCGAAGAACGGCGCCACGCCACCCTCGTCAGCCATGCCGAGGCACTGCGCCAGTTTGTCGACTACATCGGCGACTGCCGTCTGGTGGGTCACAATGTCGAGTACGACTACCAAATCCTCGTCCACAACCTCAGCCGCTATCTCCCCGATGTCGCCCTTCCTGCTCACGACCGCTGCATCGACACCCTCAAGCTCCTGCGCCTGCTCCATCCCGAGCTGGTGAGCTACCAGCTTGACTTCTTCCGCCGCCAGCATCTCTTCGGACTCAGCGAAGACAATGCCCACCTTGCCGATGTCGATGTCGAAGACACCTGCCGCGTCATGGCCCACCTCTACTGTCGTTGCCGCGAGGTCATCCCCGAGCAGCAGGAGTTTCTTGACCGTGCCTCCACCCGCAGGGCTGCCGACATGCTACGCCGCAACTACCGCGACCTCTATGTCCGTGCCCGTGAGCAGCTCTATGACCACGCGCCGGCTGGCGACAGTCCTGCCATGGTCGGCCAGATGCGTGCCGTCTACGACTACCTGCGCCAGATGGGCGGCGACCATGCCCAACCCCACAAGATAGACTATGTGCTCAGCTATATCGCCCACGACATCGTCGACAGCAGCCTCGCGCCGTCGCTTGCCGAGCAGCTGCAGCGCCACCTCATGGAGACCAACACCCTCAAAGAGTCAGACCTCTGCGGCTCCGATGTCCTCGACGAGCGCATCTTCGTCTCCACCATCCACAAGGCCAAGGGCCTCGAGTTTGACAATGTCATCGTCTTTGATGTCGTCGACGGCCGTTACCCCAACTACTTCACCCGCGACGACGAAGCCCAATGCGCCGAAGACCGCCGCAAGCTCTATGTAGCCCTCACCCGTGCACGCCGCCGCGTCTATGTGGCGTGGAGCAGCGGGCGCATCGCCTACCGTGGCGACATGGTCGTCCAGTATCTCTCGCCGTTCCTGCTGCCCGTGGTGCGTTACTTCGACAGCCTCAGTTGAACCCGCTGCCGGCATCGGGCAGCCCCCTGCACCCAGAACAATAATCACAAATATAGTAAAGACTAATTATGAAGACAATCCTTACAACCTTTGGCATGGTCGTCGTCGCCACTGCCGCGTGCGCACAGACCACGCTGTGGAAGACCGACACCGCCAGTCACAAGTATTACCGCATTCCCGCCATCGTGGCGTATGACAACCACGTCATAGCCTTCTCCGACAACCGCTCGGGCGTGACCGACGCCACCAGTTGGGGCGATGTAGGTTCGGTGGGCAATATCAGCATCGAGGTGCGCCACAGCAATGACGGCGGACAGACCTGGACCGCTCCCCGCTGCGCCGTCATGGGATTTGGCAGCGGCAACTTCGACCAGAGCCATGGCGATGCCGCCGTGGTGCGCGACCGCGAGACGGGCCGCATGCTCATTATGACCGGCTCGGGCGAAGTGGGCTACGGCAGGTCGCGTGTAGATGTTCCCGGCGACTACTCCAAGGTACTCAAGGTAGGCCGCTACTACAGCCTCGACGACGGCTACACCTGGAACGGTGGCGATGTGACCTCGCAGATTTATGACCTCTATCGCGGTCATGGTAATATCTTCCGCCTCTTCTTCACCAGCGGCCGCATCTGCCAGAGCCGACTCGTCAAGCATGGCACCTACTACCGTCTCTACTCAGCCGTGGTGACCAATGAGGGCAGTCTGGTCGTCTACTCCGATGACTTCGGCCACACATGGGTACCCCTCGGCGGTGCCGCCGCCCGTCCAGCCCCCCAGGGCGATGAAGCCAAGATAGAAGAGCTGCCCGACGGCCGCGTGCTGCTCAGTTGTCGTCGCAGCGGTCAGGACGGCCGATGGTTCAACATCTTCACCTACGCCGACCGCCAATGCCAGGACGGCAGTTGGGCAGAGCCTGTAGCCTCGGAGAAGCACGACGGCGGTACAGCCACCATCAACAACAACTGCAATGGCGAGATACTCTTCATTCCAGCCCTCGATGCCGACGGCCGCCGCGTCTATGTGGCTCTCCAGTCGGTGCCCCGTGGCACCCCTGGCAACCATCCCACCAACCTTGAACGCCGCAGCCATGTCTCTATCTACTGGAAAGCCTTCGACACAGCCGACAGTTGGGCCACTCCCGACAGCTGGGCCGACGGATGGCAGCGCCACGAGATTACCGAAGGCTATTCTGCCTATTCATCCATGGCGCTCGACGGCAATGGCGATATCTGCTTCATCTATGAAGACCATGGCGTCCACTTCCGTCTGGGCAGTCAGTCCACCGAGATGTACGACATCCTCTATCGCCACCTCAGTCTTCAGGACATCACCGGAGGACGGTATCAGTACCGCGCCGCCAAGTAGGGCAGTGAGTATAGCCCATATCGCAAAATCCCCGCAGTCGGCAGTCGGCTGCGGGGATTGTTTTACGCATCGTCGCGGCGCTCTCTCCGAGCAGTCCCAGCCTGTGGATGGCTGCGCCTGCGAGCCAGATAGAGTCGGGTGGGGCAGCGGTCAAGACAAAATGACAAACAATGAGCTTTTTTAATGACATTTATATAAATATTCTTGTAGTGACCACCTATTTTTACTAATTTTGCGATATAGTAACTACAGAACTGACAATAATGAAGAAATCGGTCATATTATTCACTCTGATGCTCATCGCCGTGGTGCAGGCATCGGCTGCCGACACCTACACCTCGCTCTGGCAGCGCTACGACAAGGCTGCCGCCGCATGGCAGCCACGCACTGCCATCGCTGTGCTCGACAAGATTATCGTGCGCGCCACTGCCGAGAAAGCCTACGGCCATCTGGTCAAGGCACAGATAGCCCGTGGAGGGTTGACCATCCAGATATCGCCCGACTCGCTCGACGCCGTGGCTGCGCAGATGGCTGCCGAAGAGCAGCGCGCCAAGTCGCCCGTGCTGCGCGCCGTCTATGCCACCGCCCTGGGCAAGCTCTACGCCATGCAGCAGAGAGGCATAAACCGCAAAGCCTATCAGCAGAAGAGCCGCGACTGCTTTGCCCGAGCTCTCAAGGACCCCGACCTGCTCGCCAAGACCCAGGCCAAGACCTACGAGCCCGCCGTGGAGCGTCGGGATATGAGCAAGGCGTTCGGAGGCGACCTGCTCCACGTTGTGGCTGGTGAGGCCAAGGAGTATGGGCTGCTCAACCGCTACTACGAAGCCCACGGCAACCGCCGCGCCGCCTGTCTGGCCGCCTGCCTCGACCTGCGCGAGAACCACAGCGACTGGCTTTACACCCGCAGCGGCAAGCAGCACTACCAGCACGCCATAGACTCGCTCATCAATGTATACCAAGACCTCGACGAGTGTGGCGAGCTGGCCATAGACCACTATGAAGCTATGGATGAAGACGCTAAAGACATCGTAGAGCGCCGCATAAGATACATAGACTGGGCTATCGCCAAGTGGGGAGCATGGCCCCGCATGAATATCCTGCGCAACAAGCGCACCGATCTCACCGCGCCCCAGTTCAACATCAGTCTCCAGGAGCGGCAGATGCTGCCCGGCAAGGAGCGCAAGATACATATCAACTCGATACGCAATATCCACCAACTCACCCTCAATGTCTATCGGCTCAGCAAGCCCTATGCCGACATCAGTAGCGAGTCTCTGCAACAGACAGACAAACTGGTGGAGACGCTCAGACAAGACGCAGGCAAGACACCCGTGCAGACGGTGGTGCGCAAGTATATCGGCCATGCCGACTACAAGCTGCTCTCCGACTCTGCCACGCTCGCCCCGCTGCCCTTGGGCAGTTATCTGGTCGAGGTGCAGGCCGATGTCAAGGGCGTGAAGCCCCAGTATGCCCTTCTCTCCGTAAGCGACCTGCTCCTGATGGTACAGAGCCAGTCGGTTAAGGGCACTGCCAATATGAGGCTGGTAGTGGTAAACGCCACAACGGGAAACCCCGTGCCTGAGGCATCCATCATCATCAGACGCGACATGCGCCGCTGTGACCAGGACACCGTCATCCGCGTCAACCGCAAGGGCGAGACGCTCTGCACGGACAAGTGGGCAGACAGCTATATGCGTGCTACTTCGGGCATGGACATCAACAGTCCCTTTGGTCAGACATGGTCGATGCTCTCATACCTAAAGTCCAAGGCAGAAGAGCGGTTCAGCTTCTTCACCGACCGCAGCATCTATCGTCCCGGTCAGACCGTACAGGTGGCTGTGGTGGGAGCCTACAGGAGCAGCGCCACCCAAGGCGATGCCATCACAGGTCGCGGCCTCACCCTGCGTCTGCACGACGCCAACAGCCGGGTGATAGCCGAGCGCAAGGTGACCACCGACAGCTATGGCACCGCCCACAGCCAGTTTGTGCTGCCCGCCACCGGCCTCACCGGTAGATACTACATAGACAGCGACATGCCCTATTCGCTCAGCACCAGTTTCAGGGTCGAGGAATACAAGCGCCCTACGTTCAAGATAGAATGGGACACGATACGCACCCGTTACGAGGCAGGCGACACGCTCCTGCTCACCGGTAGGGTGATGACCTATGCCGGAGTGCCTGTGCAGCACGCCAAGGTGAGCGCCAAGTCTACACGCCGGATAGGACTGTGGTGGTGGCGTTTCGGTCGCGGTGACAGCCATGTCGAGCAGTTGCCCGCTGCGGTCACCGACAGTCAGGGCCGCTTCGGTCTGCGTCTGCCCCTCACGGTCAAGGATGCCGACTACGACCGTCAGGTCTTCTACTCCTTTGATGTCAGCGCCACCGTCACCGATGCCGCCGGAGAGAGCCACGACGCCCAGACCTCTGTAGCCCTTGGTACGCGTCCTACGATGCTCAGTTGCGACATGGCAGACCAGATAGAGCGCGACAGCATCGGCTCCATACGCTTTGACTACCGCAACAGCGCCGGTCAGAATATCGACGGCACCGTGAGCTACACCCTCGGCAAGCATAGCTATACCGCCAAGGCCAACGAGGCGGTAGACCTGAGAGCCCTCCTCAAGGGGCTGAAGAGCGGCCGCCATGTGCTCACCGCCGTGTGCGATAGCGACACCCTCGTACACCCGTTTGTGCTCTTCAGCGCCACCGACAGCCGTGCCCCCATCGATACCCCCGACTGGTTCTATCTGAGCGGCACCCGCTTCAAGGGCAAGGACAAGGTGCGGCTGCAACTGGGCTCTTCTGCCCCCGAACAGTACGTCGTCTACACACTCTTTGCCGACGACCGCGTGATAGAGAGCGGCTCGCTCTACCTCAAGGGCCAGCTCCATCTGCGCGACTTCACCTACCGCGATGACTATGGCGACGCCCTCACCCTCACCTATGCTTGGGTCAAGGACGGCCGCCGCTACATACACACCCAGCGCATCATGCGGCCTATGCCCGACAAGCGGCTTGTGGCACGCTGGACCACCTTCCGCGACCGCCTCGTGCCTGGACAGCAGGAAACGTGGACCCTCCACGTGAGCCGCCCCGACGGCAAGCCCGCCGACGCCCAGCTCATAGCCTCGCTCTACGACCATTCGCTCGATGCCATTTATGCCCATGACTGGCGTTTCTACAACGAGTATGGCGCAAGCCGGCTCTACAATGCCGACTGGCGCATACCCTACAGCCGAAGTATCGGTCTGTACAGTTATCTCGAGACCAAGATGCTGGCAGAGCCCGACCTGTCGCTCTCGCAACTTACGGCGTGGCCCTGCCGGTTCCTCTATCGCACCGCAGGCCCCATGTATGCCGGTTCGGCATCTGCAGGCAGGGAGCTCTTTGTGAGGGGAGTAGCCAGCGCCGAGTCGACCCGTGCCAATATGGTCAAGGACAAACTGGCGTCTGATGTGGCGACGCCCGAGCCGTCGGCCACCGAGACAGAGAAGGAGCCCGAGTGGGCCTCTCTGCGCGAGAACTTCAACGAGACAGCCTTCTTCTATCCCTCCCTGCAGACCGATGCCAAGGGCGACATCGCCATCAGCTTCCGTCTGCCCGAGTCGGTGACCACGTGGAAGTTCAAGGGCCTCGTACACGATCGCAACCTCAATGCTGCCACAATCGAAGCCCTCGCCGTGGCACAGAAGAAGGTGATGGTGCAGCCCAATATGCCCCGCTTTGTGCGCAATGGTGACCATGCCACCATCGCCGTGCGTGTGACCAATGCCTCGGACCAGCGCCAGAGCGGCCGACTGCGTCTGGAACTCACCACCGCCGACGGCAGTCGCACCCTCGTGGCGCGTCAGCAGAACTTTGATGTCGACGCCAAGGCTGCGACTACCCTCTGCTTCGCCTTCGACCTCTCTACCGACGAGACACTTGTGGTGTGCAAGGCTATGGCTACCGGCAGCGACTTTGCCGATGGCGAACAGCACTATCTGCCCGTATTGCCCGACCATGAACAGGTGGTCAACACCCGTCCGTTTACCCTCTCGGGCACGGGCACCCACACCATAGACCTGACATCCCTATACTCCGCCGGCGCCACACGCACGCATACCACTATAGAATATACCGACAACCCCGCATGGCTCATGATACAGGCTTTGCCGTCGATGGCCAACCCCTCGGGCGACAACGCCATGAGCCTCGTCACCGCCTACTATGCCAACGCCATAGCCCAGCACATCATCGGCAGCTCGCCCGCCATCGCCCAGGCTATAAGCCTCTGGCAGCAGCGCCCCGATGAGTCGCTCACAGGCGTGCTGGAAAAGAACGAGAGTCTGAAGCAGACCGTTCTGGCTGAAACCCCGTGGCTCATGGATGCCGCCCGCGACACCCAGCGTATGCGTAGTCTGGCCCGATACCTCGACGCCAACCAGTTGGCTGCTTCGCAGTCGTCTATCCTGCGTCGCCTCGGTGACCTGCAGGACGAAGACGGTATGTTGGCATGGTGGAAAGGCATGAGAGGCAACGTCTATATGACTGCCGCCGTGGCAGAGACGCTGGCAAGGCTCGACCGCATCGTCGGCAAGCAGACCGCCACGCAGAATATCCTGGACAACGCACTGACAGCACTGGACAGAGTGATGGCACAGCGCGTGGAGGAAATGAAGAAACGTGACCCCAAGAACCATACGACCGACCGCCTCGACTATATCGAGACACGCTATCTCTACGCCTCGGCACTCGCCGGACGCAAGGCTACCCCCACCATCGACTATCTGCTCGATATCATGGAGAAGCAGAAGCACGTGGCCACCATCGCCGACAAGGCGCAGAGCGCCGTGGTGCTCGCCCTCTACGGACGTGATGCCAAGGCCAAGGAGTGCCTGAAGAGTGCGCGCGAGTTTACCGTCTACAAGGACGGCATGGGTCGCTACTACGATACTCCGCTTGCCGGCTACTCCTGGTGCAGCTACCGCATCCCCACACAGGTAGCTACCATCGAGGCAATGGGTCTGCTCGCTCCCCAAGACAGCGTCTGCATCGACGAGATGCGGCAGTGGCTCTTGCAGGAGAAGCGTACGACGGCTTGGGACACACCGATAAACAGCGTAAACGCCATCTATGCCTTCCTCAAGGACAACGGCTCGGCCCTCGCGCCAGCCACAGGCACACGCATCACCATCGACGGCAAGCCGATGGAAGCCGACACCAGCGTGCCGATGATCGGCGCGCAGACCTGGCAGGCCGACGGCGCCGTCAACTCGATAGCCATCACCAAGCAGCAGCCCCACACCAGTTGGGGTGCCGTCTATGCCTCGATGATGCTGCCGTCCGACAAGGTAGAGAAGGCTGGTGAAGGTTTCAGCATCGAGCGCCAGGTTGTCGGAGGCACCCACCTCGGCGTGGGCGACAAGGTCACCGTGCGTATCATCATCCGCGCCGACCGCGACTACGACTTTGTCGAAGTCACCGACAAGCGCGCAGCCTGTCTGGAGCCCGTTGTCCAGTTGAGCGGTTATCGTCAGGGTTGTTATGAGGCCCCGCGCGACAGCCGCACATCCTATTATTTCGACCGGATGGGCAAGGGCACCCATGTCATTGAGACCTCCTACTATGTAGACCGTGCCGGCGACTACCGGGCAGGTCAGTGCACCGTGCAGTGTGCCTATAGTCCATCCTTTGCCGGTCGTGCTGCCGGTGAAATCATCCACGTAAATCCATAATATGACCATAATGAACCTATCCTCACACTCTCACCGTCTGGTGATGACCCTCTTCACGCTGTGCGTGGCGCCGATGGCGCTTATGGCACAGAAGATAACAGTAGCCCAACCCACCATCGACTGCGGACAGGTGCAGTATCGCCGCCCCGTGACCGTACAGTTTGAGGCCCGCAACCAGAGCGGGCGTCCCATAACCATCGCCAAGGTGCGCAGCAGTTGCGGATGCACAGTGGCAAGTTACCCCAGTCAGGCCATAGCCAACGGCAAGACCTTCAAGGTAAGCGCTGTCTATGACGCCCGTCAGTTGGGACACTTCCAGAAAGAGCTGGCGCTCTATGTCGATGGCGGCAATAAGCCCGTGTATCTCATCCTGCGTGGCGTGGTCGTGGAAGAGGTCATCGACTATACTGGCGACTTCCCCCTCGAGCTCGGCGACCTGCGTGTCGACAAGACCGACGTGGAATATGATGACGTCAACCGTGGCGAGCGACCCTTCTTCCGCATCAATATCCTCAACCCCACCTCCAAGGCAGTGAGCCCGCAGGTGATGCACCTGCCCAACTACCTCGAGGCACAAGTGTCGCCGTCGACGATAGCCGCCGGGCGTCCCGGAGTGGTGACCCTCACGCTGCTGTCAGACAAGTTGCGCGACTTCGGACTCACCCAGACCACCATCTACCTGGGCAGCAATCCCGGTGAGCGCGTCTCTGCCGACAAGGCCATCGAGGTGTCGGCGGTGCTGCTGCCCTCGTTTAAGAATATCACCGACGCCACCCGTCAGTATGCCCCCAAGATGAGCCTCTCTGCCACCTACCTCGACCTGGGCAGCTTTGACGGTAAAAAGAAGAAGCGCGGCGAGATTATCATCACCAACAACGGACGCACCGACCTCGAGATACGCAACATACAGATGTTTACCGCCGGACTGGAGGTGTCGCTCTCGACCCGCAAGATAGCTCCCGGCGCGTCGGCTCGTCTGCGCGTGACCGCCGTGGCATCGGCGCTCCACAAGGTGCGTACTCGGCCACGCATACTGATGATTACCAACGACCCCGACAATGCCAAGGTGGTGATAGCCGTAGATGTAAAACGATAGATCCTTATCCTGATGATACAGATAGAAATAGACAGCGGTAGCGGATTTTGCTTCGGAGTGACTACCGCCATCAGCAAAGCCGAAGAAGAACTCTCACGCAGCGATACGCTCTACTGCCTGGGTGATATCGTGCACAACGGCATGGAGGTAGAGCGTCTCCATCTGCAGGGACTGCAGACTATAGACCACAGCCAGTTGTCTCAGCTCCACGATGTCAAGGTGCTGCTGCGTGCGCATGGCGAGCCGCCGGCTACTTATGCCACCGCCGAGCGCAACCATATAGAAATCATCGATGCCACTTGTCCTGTGGTGCTCCAGCTCCAACGCCGCATCAAGCGCCAGTATGACGACAATCCCCAGGCACAGATTGTCATCTTTGGCAAGAACGGCCATGCCGAGGTCTTGGGTCTCGTGGGTCAGACTGATGGCAACGCCATCGTGGTAGAGAACCTTGACGACGCCAGCCATCTCTGTTTCGACCGCGACATTTACCTCTACTCGCAGACAACCAAGTCGCTCGACGAGTTTCATGCCCTCATAGCCTACATCCAGGCGCATATCTCTCCCCAAGCCACCTTCCGCAGCTTTGACACCATCTGCCGCCAGGTTGCCAACCGTATGCCCAACATTGCCGCCTTTGCCGCCCGCCACGACATGATACTCTTTGTGAGCGGCCACAAGAGCAGCAACGGCAAGGTGCTCTTCAATGAGTGTCTGCGCGTCAACGCCAACAGCCACCACATCGAGCAGCCGTCGGAGATAGACCTGCACTGGCTCGACGGAGTCAAGACCATAGGTATATGTGGGGCTACGAGCACGCCCAAGTGGATAATGGAGCAGTGTAGAGACCATATTCTCGAGGCGCTGAAGCGTTGAAGCGAGGGTGGGCTTCATCGCGGCTTCGCTGGGTGATGTCTCCGCACCAGCCGAGATTGTCTCCGCACCCGTCGAGATGACCTCCACGCCCGCCGAGATTGCCTCCGCGCCCGCCGAGATGACCTTCTCGCCAAAAAATACTATCAGACCGCCGCTGAAGACAAGCCCGAGGGCCAACTTCAGCGGCGGTCTGCGTGTAGAGGGGCTGCCGGTCGATGCGGAGCTATCCTCCCTCTGTCTATATCTTATTATATATATGCTATCTGGATGGCTTGACGATGTATTCGGTCCTCTCTATATGCGTCAAGCCCATCGCCCGTAGCTCGTCGACGCTCCGCTCTACGTCGGCATCGGTATTGAAGTCGGGGATGAGCGGCATCTTGACCCTAATCTTCTCTTCGGGCACCAGCTTCATGAGTTCGGCGAGCCGCTCCTTGACTACCGGTTCGGCGGAGGTGTATTCCCTGTAGATATAGCTGTTCATATCCTTGACATCGACTATCCACTCGTCGATATGGGGCGCCAGTGCCTCTATGGCATCGGTGGTGCAGCACAGCGAGCTTTCTATCGTGAACCGCCAGTGGCTGGGGCAGAGCGGGATGAAGGCTGTGATGAACGCGTGCTGCGTCGTGGGCTCGCCGCCACCGAAGCAGATGCCTCCGCCCGTGGTCTGGAAGTAGATATTGTCCATCTTCACCATCTCGTAGAGTTCCAGTGGCGTGACCCAGTGTATGCCGGGCGTCAGGGTGTGGCCGTCGCTGCCGTCGCCGTTGCCGCCCACATCGTAGTGGCAGCGGTCGTTGAGGCAATACCTGCACTTCAGCGGGCAGCCCATCATTGCGACCAGGGTGGTGATGCCCTTGCCGTCGGTTCCCATGCGTAGCCGGCTGATGCCGAATATGGCAATCTTCTTATCCTTTATGTCTGTCATGATTATGGCTTTATCTGAGTAGGCAGTAAGCTGCTTGCCGACAAATTTACACATTATTACAATAATAGCGTTGGTTTCGCGCTGTTTTTTTTCGTATGATATTTTTGTCATTCATGGCACGATACGTGTAATGCACATCACGAATTATATCATTGGCGTCTTGAATTTGTCATTTTATACTTTGAAGTCGGAAAAAAGATAACCCCCAGTCGTTTATCTGTCCGATTGTGGATAAAAGAGGCCGTCTTTCTTGGCAACATATCGGTCATATTGGCAATAAAACGGACAAAAACGCGCGAAATGACCACTTGTGTCCGTTTTATTTTTATCTTTGTCTGATATATGTCTTGTTGTTTTTACCCTATTGGCTACTTTTGCATAGTTAAAAACCAACAACCTAACATAGTAACTAAAATGTACGCAATCTTAAGACAACTGAAGAGAAGCTATCTTCTCGTGGCATTGTTGCTCATGGGCTGTCTGCCAGTCTTGGCACAGACTCGAACCATCCAGGGTAAAGTGACAGATGCACAAAATGGTGCCCCCCTCATCGGCGCCTCGGTAGTGGTGACTGTCTACGTGGGTGAGAGCAAGGATGACCAACAGGCCAACTACGGTTCGGACCCTTCGGACCTCTTCAAGCTGTCTACAGCCGACGGCAACTGGAACATCTGGTTCAAGGACGATGTCAACGGCACCGAGGTGACCGTCACCGCCGACCTCAACGCCATGACCTGGAAATACGAATAATACAACAACCGACTAACAATTACAGACAACAATGAAAAATATAATAGCAAAAGCCCTGCTGCTGGCTTCCACACTTATGTAGGCCCTCTCCACGGGGTGCCGGGCCCAGGTAAGCCGTGTTATTGACCTCCCCGACTGGGATTTCTCACGCGACGGCCAGTCGTGGCAACCCGTCCGGGTGCCCCACGATTGGGCTATATCGGGGCCTTTCGACAAGAAGTGGGACCTGCAGATGGTCGCCATCGAGCAGAACGGCGAGTCCGAGAAGACCGAGAAGTCGGGCCGCTCGGGCGCGCTGCCCTGGATAGGTGAGGGATATTACCGTATGCGTCTGGCGTTGCCCAAGGGCTACAAGCGCGCCGTACTGGTGTTCGACGGAGCCATGAGCGAACCCGTGGTGAGCGTCAACGGGCGTGAGGCAGGCCGCTGGGCCTATGGCTACAACGCCTTCCGCATCGACATCACACCCTTTGTCAAGTTTGGCTCCAAGGACAATCTTGTCGAGGTGCATCTCAACAACCGCGAAGAGAGCTCGCGCTGGTATCCTGGTGGCGGTCTCTACCGTCCGGTCCATGTCGAGCTCTATGGCGATGCCGCCTTCTCTCCCTGGGACACCTATGTGCGCACCCTCAGTGCCACCCGCGATGAGGCCCAGGTCGAGGTGAGCGCTCTGCTTCAAGGCAATATGGGCAAGCGTGGCTACACCGTGGTCTCTCTGGCCGATGCCGAGGGTAGGGTGGTGGCTGCCGACACGCTGCAGGGCAACGCCCCCCAGTTCCAGACCACGCTCCGTGTGGTCGAGCCCCGACTCTGGTCGCCCGAGTCGCCCACGCTCTATCGGCTCAGCCTCGCCCGCTATGAGGGGCGCCGCCTGGTCGATGTGCAGACCGTCAAGACCGGCATACGCACCATCTCGGTGAGCCGCGAACACGGCTTCCAGCTCAATGGCGTGAGCCGTAAGATTAAGGGAGTGTGTCTCCACCACGACCTCGGCCCCCTCGGCGCTGCCGAAAACAAGGCTGCCCTCATCCGCCAGATTAAGATGATGAAGGCCATGGGTTGCGACGCCATCCGCACAGCCCACAACATGCCTTCTACCATGCAGATGGAGCTCTGCGACTCGCTCGGCATGATGGTTATGGCCGAGAGCTTCGACATGTGGGTCTATCCCAAGTGCAAGAACGGCTACGCCCGTTTCTTCGAGGAGTGGGGCGACAGAGACATCACCAATCTGGTGAAGCACCACCGCAACCACCCCAGCATCATCATGTGGAGTATAGGCAACGAGATACCCGAGCAGTGGAGCAAAGAGGGCGTTGCCATCGCCCGCCGTCTGCAGGACCTCTGCCACCAGTACGACCCCTCGCGCCCTGTCACCCAGGGCATGGACCGGGCCGAAGAATCCTTGGCCTCAGGTTTCGCCCAGGTGATGGATGTGCCGGGTTTCAACTACCGCGTTCACAAGTATTACAACAATATGGCACAGTTGCCCCAGGGTTTTCTGCTCGGGTCTGAGACGGCATCGACCGTGAGCTCGCGCGGAGTATACAAGTTCCCGGTAAGGGTAGGGGCACACAACAACAATCCCTATCCCGACGGCCAGTGTTCGAGTTACGACACCGAGTATTGCTCGTGGAGCAATCTGCCCGACGACGACTGGCAGATGCAGGATGACCACAGCTGGGTTATCGGCGAGTTTGTGTGGACAGGCTACGACTATCTGGGCGAGCCCACGCCCTATGACACCTACTGGCCTTCGCGCAGCAGCTATTTTGGTATCTGCGACCTGGCTGGACTGCCCAAAGACCGCTATTACATGTATCGTGCCCACTGGAATGGTCGTGTACACACCACCCATCTGCTGCCCCACTGGAACTGGAGCGGGCGTGAGGGAGAGCCGACACCCGTATACTGCTACACCGACGGCGTCGAGGGCGAGCTCTTCGTCAACGGCAAGAGCCAGGGGCGTGTGCGCAAGGACCCGACAAGCCGTCTCGACCGTTACCGCCTCAGATGGAACGACGTGAGATACGAACCCGGCGAGATACGCGTGGTCACCTACAACCAGTATGGAGAAAAGGTGGGCGAAGACTGTCGCCGTACAGCCGGAGAGCCATCGCAGATACGCCTCGAGGTAGACTGCCCCGACCACGTTTCTACCGCCGTGGCGTGCTTGGTCGAGGGCTGCGACCACAACCATGATGCCTCCCTCAACGCCGACGGTCACGACCTGGCCTTCATCACGGTCAGCATGCTCGATGCCGATGGCAACGAGTGTCCGCTTGCCGACGACGAGCTCACCTTCGAGGTCAGCGGTGCCGGAGAGTTCAAGGCGGCATGCAACGGCGATGCCACCTCGATCGAGTCGTTTACCCAGCCCCGCATGCGGCTCTTCTCGGGCAAGCTGGTGCTCATCGTCCAGAGCCTGAAGCAGGCGGGCAAGGTCACCGTGAGGGTCAGAAGCGCTGCCCGCAATATCGAGAAAACCGTTACTTTGAGAGTCGGTTGATTTTTTCTTGCCAATATGTTTGCCAGTGTGCTTTTTAATGCGTATTTTTGTTGTATATGAAGCAGACTATCAGACATATTGGCATGTTTATATTCATGCACATCATCTGTTGTGCGCTCCATGCACAACGGTTTACCAACATCACGCTCGACGGAGCGCAGACCATCTACGCCATCATGCAGGACAGTCAGGGCCTGATGTGGATAGGTACCGATGCCGGACTCTTCAGCTACGACGGGTACCACGGCTATCGCCACTTCGGCGACTGTACGGTGGCCAATACGCGCGTAAATGCTCTGGCGCAACAGTCCAATATGCTCTATCTTGCCACCGGCAACGGTCTGCAGGCCTTCGACCTCGACACCTATGCCTATAGACCCAGTACCGCCACTGCTGCGGGCACTACCACTACCCGCAAGACTCCCACCGAGCTGCGCGTCATCGACCTGCGTCATGGCAGCGACGGCTATGGCAGCGATGTCTACGCCCTGCTTCCCACGCGGAGAGGGCTGCTCAAGGGCACCATCTCCGGACTCTATCTCGGCCGTAGGCAGATAGCCTTCTGCCAGGGCACCCAGCCACTGGTCAACGCCCTTGCCTACGATGCCCACCGCCGCTGCTACTGGATAGGCACCGAGGGCGCCCTCTACCGCGCCGACCTGCAGTTGAAGTCGTTTACCCGTATCGACGCCCTCAACGGTCACTCCATCAAGTGCTTTGCCCTTGCTGCCAACGGCACCCTGTATATTGGCACCGACGACGGACTCTTCTCCATGGCTGTCAGTGGTACCATCAGCCACTATCAGCACGACTCCCACGACGCCTCGTCTATCCCCAACAACATCGTGTGGGCATGCTATGTCGACAAGTGGCAGAATGTGTGGATAGGAACCGACAACGGGCTGTCGCGCCTGTCGTCCCATACCTATTATATATATACTCCGCTCTACAAGGCTACCCTGTCTAATGAGGGCAACTGTCTGCACGCTCTCTGCCAGACGCGCGACGGCGAATGGTGGATGGGTGGCACCAATGGCGTGATAAGACAGGGCAAGGCATGGTATCGGCAGAACAACAGCCAGCACCCGCTGAGCCACAACCGCGTGCGCAAAATCTATCAAGACCGCGAGGGCGGCGTCTGGGTGTGTACCGACCACGGCATCAACCTCTATGACAGCCGCTCGGGCCAGATGCGCAACTTCATCGTCTACGACCCCACGCGCAGATACTCCACAGCGTGGGCTTATGATATACTCCAAGACCGGCAGGGACGCATGTGGATGGCGTCATACATGGGCGGCATCTTCGTCGTAGACCGCCAGCGGCTCGTGCAGACCGTCACTGCAGCCACGGCCTCATCGCCGTCGGCTACGGCTACGCTCATGGCCGATGTGCATCTTGCCAACCATGGCGCCAATGCCCTCTCGGCGCTGCATGTGGGCCAGTTGGTAACCGATGCCCAGGGTATGGTGTGGGCTTCGACCGGCAACCACGTAGACCGTATCAATCCCAAGATCATGAAGGTCGAGGCTGTGCCCGCGGACGATGTGGTCAACTATATCATGGCTGATGCCCGTGGCAATGTGTGGATGGGCAGCAATGGCAAGGTGAGATGCTATGTCATGGAGGGCAAAGCCACATGGCCCGTCAAGCCCCGCGAGTGGCAGATAGGCGGCAAGGTGGCATGTATGAGCGATGTCGACGGGCGCACCTGGGTGGTGAGCGGCCAGGAGTGCTGTGTCATCGGCCTCGACGGCAAGAGTTTCAGATTCAAGATACCCCAGGACATCACGCCCATGACCATCTACTATTCGCCCACGCAGCGCCAGGTGGTGATGGGTGGCAATGACGGCTATGTGACGCTCAATGCCGACGCGCCCACAGCGAGCGTCCATCCCCGGAGGCTCATGCTCGCTGGCGTGATGGTCAATGGCCGCCAGCTGCAGGGGGCTATGGCCGACGGTCGGGCAGCCGGCAGCGACGACGGTCGTGTGAAAACCCTCGAGCAGGCTCCGCGTACCATGGACAGACTGGTGATAGAGAGCGACGAGAACAACTTCACGCTGCAGCTTACCGACCTGCCCTTCTCAGACCATCCCTCGGCGGTCTATGCCTATCGCCTCGAGGGCAGCGACCACGACTGGCAGTATATGACGCATCGCAATCTGGACATAAGTTACAACGGCCTGCCCCATGGTAGCTATCATCTCACGGTGCATGCCGTTGACGGCGAGGGCAATATCGGCGACGAGGTCTACAGGCTCGACATATCGATACTGCCACCATGGTATCTCTCGCTCTGGGCCAAACTCGTCTACACCCTGCTGGCTGCCGCCATCGCCTGGGGTAGCCTCAAGTTTGTGTGGGTCAGAAAGCGACTGGCAGAGGAGCGCCGCCAGAAGGCGGAGATACTCGAGCAGGTCGACGCACGTATGAGTTTCTTCAACCGACTGGCCGAAGACCTGAAGAGCGCGGTGGGTCATCGCTCTTTTGATGAGATACTCGACCTCACCAACAGCTATCTGGGCATCCAGGCAGAAAAGGTGGAAATCGAGGAACCCGAGTTGAGCCCCGCGGACCAGCGTCTGCTCACGGAAATCAACGAGGCGATAGAAGCCCACATGATAGACTCAGACTTCAACGTCACCACCCTGCAGGAAATCGTGGGCATGGGTGGCAAGCAGCTCTACCGCAAACTCAAGGCGATGACCGGCAAGACGCCCGTGGAGTATATCCGCGACATACGCATGCACAAGGCGGCGCTCATGCTTAAGGAGGGCAAGTTCAGCGTGTCGGAGGTGATGTATACAGTGGGCTTCTCCAACAGCAGCTACTTCTCCAAGTGCTTCTCCAAGGCGTATGGCACCACTCCCACTGAGTATATGAAGAGATAACCACCGTCTCTGCCCTCTCCGCCGTCAGGCAGGCTGTGGAGCAGGGTAGCGGCGTAGACTTTAGCATAGATGTTTGCAGCCAAGAGGGCAGCAAGCATCTTTTTTTGTCCATGTTCGCAGCGACAAGTGTTGTATGCGCCTTTGCTTGGTCCATGCTTGCAGCGGAAAAAGTCGTAATCACCTCTTCTTAGTCCATCTTTGCAGCGGCAGGAAAGGCAGACGCCGTCATGGAGCGTAGTGCTGCATCGCTGTGGGTTGTAGTTGAATATCGTGTAAGCCGTCGATAATAAGCGAGTTCATGGCGGTTGCCGGTTCGTGCCTTATGATACGAGTTCACGTATCATATGTTACGAGCCTACGTATCATAAGGCACGAGGTCTCGTGTCATAAGTTACGAGCCGCCCATGGTGGTCACGGCGCCGCTAATGGTAATGCCCGCAGCGCTGTCATCGGTTGCGTATCGTCTGAGTCGTACTATTGTCTTTTTATATCTAAATTCCCTGCTTTTGTTTGTGGTTGCGACATTTATTTATTAACTTTGTCGCAAATCTTGCGACGTTTTCTGCGGTTTATCGTTGCATCCATAATGCTATGCTTGACCATCTGGTTGGCTTAGTAGACAACTATAAAGAAAAAGTCTGGTTGCTCTGGTAGCGAAACCAGGCTTTTTGTGTTATTATAGTAGTAACAAATCTTAGCGACGATGGATATACAAGAGTTCATACATGGTGTAGAGGGTCTGCGCAGCAATCTGCTGAAGCAGGCAAGGCACTATCTGAACGACGCAGACGACGCAGAGGATGCCGTCCAGGAGACTCTTGTGAAACTGTGGGTAGTCAGAGACCGTGTGGCAGAAGCCTCGAAGATGAGGAATATGGCTGCCGTGGTCTGCCGGAACGTATCGCTCAACATGCTGCGCGACAAGCGGCAGACTGTCTCTATCGATGGGGCATGGGAGGTGGCCTCGCACGCCAATCCGGAGATACAGCTGGAGGAACGGGAGGGACGGCAACGGCTGCAACGTAATATTCAGGCGCTCACAGACAAGCAACGGGCAATGCTCAGGATGCGCAATGTGGAGAATATGCAGTATGCGGATATCGCCAAGATAATGGGAACGTCGGAGTCGTCGGTCCGGGGCATGATAAGCAAGGCTCGGATGGCGCTCGTACAACTAATGAAAGGGACAGAGTTATGATACAGACTAAGGAAAACATAGGAAAACTTCTTGAAAGGTTTGTCCAAGGACTGACAACGGAGTCGGAAGAACAGCTGCTGTCGGACTACTTCAGCACGGCTGAGGCTATCCCCGAAGAGTGGATGGTGTATAAGGAGCTGTTTGACAGTTTCTCTGCCGATGTCTATGACTTCAGTGAGGATGAAAAGGACGCCATGCTGGCTCGGGTTCCCCGAAAGAAAGCCAAGAGCGCAACTCTGTGGATTTGGGCGGTGGCTGCCTGTGTCGTAGCGGTCATGGTAATCGCTATCCCCATGATGAGGAATAGCGGGGAGATGGCTCAGAAGCCTGTGGCTGAGATCAGGCGGCAGGTTGAGGTCAAGCGCGTAGTGGAGACCACGCCCGATGTGCCGACCCAGACAGCAGAACCTCGCGCAGAGACGGCTCCCAAACCCGCCAAGTCTGCTGGCAGACCGCAGGAGAAGCAGACCGAGCGCATCAGTACCCCAGAACTGCTGGAGGCGGTGGCTCTGCTGGCCGATGTGGTGCCCGATGATATCGTCATCTCTTCTCACGACGATGAGTTCAAGGTCAGTACCGTGTCAGACAACGGTAACTCCAACTCGTATATGCTCAGGCGGGGCTCGGGCGAGTCATCCATAGAATTGATATCACAATCCATAAACTTCTAAATCATATCAAAATGAAAAGAACGATTATCTTACTGCTCGTAGCAGTACTCTCTGTCGCAACCATGAGTGCGCGGAAGATTAAAAAGGCGGTCTATGTGATAGATGGACACCAGGTGGAAAACTTTGACGGCAGTCAACTCAATGGCAAGACCATCGTGAAATACTCGATAGAGCCAGTGCGCAACATTCACGTCATCGTCACTTCTGACTATAAGATCAAAGGCAGAACCATAAGTGATGTGAAGACGTTTACAACTGTAACGAAAGTCGACGTCGACAGCATCACGGTGAATACAACCCAGAGCACAAGTGTAGACAAGAAGGAGGATGTGCTCTGCGTCATCAATGGCAAGATAGTGCCTTATTCGGAAATGAAGAAGACGCCATCCTCCAAGATAGATTCGGTGACGATTATCAAGGACAAGGGTACTGCGACTTATGTCAAGTATGCCAAGGAAGCCGGGCGTGAACCCAAGTGTATCATCAAGGTGGTCACCAAGTAAGCCGGGGTCATCTCCGTCGTCCTATCTATCATCTCCACCGTCCTATCTATCATCCCCACCGTCGGGAGTGTAATGGAAACAATAAATCGAGTAGGAGGAAAACGAAGTAGTTTTCTTCCTACTTTCGTTTTCCGACCTCTCACACCACCGTACATGCGGTTCCGCATACGACGGTTCATATTTTGGGTGCCATTCGAGATACGTCCCCATTAAAGTAGCATATTATGATTTCCTCGGAACATGACCCGCAATCAGAACTGAAATAATTGATAGTAAGACCGTTCTGTTCAAATCTCTCAAAGAACCTCTTCAGCGTGTCCTTCTGTTGGAAACGAACGTTTTCGTTAAGCCAGATGAGCAGAGCTAAGTTTACTTAAGCTCTGTCATGGCGAGAAAACGTGCCATGAAATGGAACAATCTACACCTTAGACCGAGGGTTGAGTCGATTACAGAAGACAATGTGGAGTCAAATTGCTCCATGATTGAAAATATTCCTCCAAAAGGAGTGAGTTCCTCAGAATTAATTTGTATTTTTGCCATGTCTATCGTCGGATTCCCTTGTTTGTTTTGCAGCACTAAGATAAGTGAATTCTTCGACATGGCAAAATCCTGGGCAACTTTTTGTTGC
>OLFV01000687.1_pt1 | contig 38312 bp, 21 predicted proteins | sample 1605551 | NCBI WGS metagenome assembly OLFV01 (sample SAMEA3888922, study PRJEB22519) | human gut metagenome | biome: human gut; feature: human-associated habitat; material: faeces | place: Denmark | collected 2011 | reverse complement strand
CTGCGGCATCGCCGCAGCGGGGCCTTTTGCGAGAGCCGCAAAACCTGCCAAAAACGTTTGAAATGTATGGAATATTTGGCTAAAAATTTCAATATTTTTGGCTTATATGTTCAATTTTTATGGAAAACGCACAGAAAATTCGTGTACCATTTTGCCCAAAAGCCGCAGACAGTCCCGCCGCCGGTTTGGTATAATATACCCGGAACAAAAAGAGCCGTCCCGGACGGCGAAAACGCAACAGGGTGAAAGGAAAAGGATTATGGCCATCAAAATTGGTATCAACGGCTTCGGCCGCATCGGCCGTGTGGTGCTGCGGATTCTGGCGGAGGATCCGGAGCAGTACGAGATCTGCGGCATCAACCTCCGCAAGGCGGACGTGGATTACATGGTGTACCTGCTGAAATATGACTCCGTATTCCGCAACTTCAACGGCACGGTGGAGCACGAGGGCGGCGATCTGGTGGTCAACGGCCATAAGATCAAGGTGTTCAGCCAGTCTGACGCCGCCATGATCCCCTGGCATGAGTGCGGTGCCGAGTACATCATCGAGTCCACCGGCGCCAACAACACCACCGAGAAGGCCTCCCGCCACTTCAAGGGCGGCGCCAAAAAGGTGCTGCTGACGGCCCCCGCCAAGGACGAGGTGACACCCACCTTCGTGTTCGGCGTCAACGACAGCCTGTACCGCCCGGATATGAAGGTAGTCTCCAATGCCAGCTGCACCACCAACTGTCTGGCCCCGCTGGCCAAGGTGGTGCATCAGGAGTTCGGCATCGAGCAGAGCCTCATGTCCACCATCCACGCCTCCACCGCCAAGCAGAAGGCCGTGGACTCCCGTGGCGGCAGCGACTGGCGCACCGGCCGCTCCATCCTCAACAACATCATCCCCACCTCCACCGGCGCTGCCAAAGCCGTGGGCCGGGTCATTCCCTCCCTGAAGGGTAAGATGACCGGCATGGCCTTCCGTGTGCCCACGGCGGACGTGTCCGTGGTGGACCTGACGGCCCGCCTGTCCCGCACCACCACCTATGCCGAGATCTGCTACGCCATCCGCCACGCCTCGGAGACGTACATGAAGGATATCATCGGCTACACCACCGATCAGGTGGTGTCCACCGACCTCATCGGCAACCCCTGCCCCTGCATCTTCGACGAGACTGCCGGCATTATGCTGGATCACGACTTCGTCAAGCTCATCGCCTGGTACGATAACGAGTGGGGTTACAGCAACATGGTGGTTCGTATGCTGCGGCATATGTACGAGCAGGATCAGGCTGCCCAGTAAACTTCTTTTTCACCCAAACCATATAAAACCGGGAGCGGAGCCGTTTCGGCCCCGCTCCCGGCCTTCTGCGCTCCATCGACAGGCAAGGCCCCTCCGTCATTTGGCTGAGGGGCCTTGCCCTATAAGGGGGGAAAAGAAGGGGATCAGATCCAGAACCGCCGTCTCCGCCGACGGGGCGCCATACCGGTGACGGCTGCGCCGTACATCCTGACAGCCCCGACGCTCTGTCTCACGGGGAAGCTCCCTTCGGTTTGTAACGATTCCGTGAATCCTGCGGCGGGGCGCTTGCTTTCGCCGGGACCGGGTGCTACACTTTATCTATTATGCAGTGCAGTTCCCAAGGAGGAGCGTTCTATGGTCAAATTCAGCGTGAAAAAGCCCCTGACCGTCTTTGTGGCGGTGCTGGCGGTGTTGGTGCTGGGCGTGGTGGCGTATCTGAAAATGACACCGGACCTGCTGCCCAACATGGATTTTCCCTATGTGGTCATCGTCACCACCGACCCCGGTGCCAGCCCGGAGGCGGTGGAGTCCACCGTCACCCGCCCCATGGAGCAGTCCATGTCCACGCTGGATCGAATCAAGTCCGTGACCTCCACCTCGCAGGACAGCGTCTCCATGGTGGTGCTGGAGTTTGAGGACGGCGTGAACATGGACACCGTCAGCGTGGACATCCAGCAGAAGATCAACATCCTGCAAGGCTCTTGGGACGACGGTGTCGGCACCCCCTATGTGCTGAAGATCAACCCCTCCATGCTGCCGGTGCAGGTGGCGGCAGTGTCGTACAGCGGCAAGGATGTGACGGAGCTGTCGGATTTTGTGGAAAACACCCTCACGCAGAAGCTGGAGGGCATCTCCGGCGTAGCCAGCGTCACCGTCAGCGGCACGGTGCAGCGGCAGGCCCATATCATCCTCAGTCAGGAGAAGCTGGACGCCCTCACCGCCACGCTGCGGGAGGCTATCGGCAAGACACTGGACGAGACGGCCAGCCAGCTGGAGGGGACCCGCAGCCAGCTGGAGAGCGCCAAGGGGGCCATCCGCTCGACGGAGGAGTCCGCCGTCCGGGAGGCCGCCATGCAGGCCCTGACCGCCGTGCAGCAGTCTCTGACCACCCTCCGCAGCAGCGAGAGCCGGCTGGAGGCGAACCTGAAGGAGCTGGCGGAGATCCAGGCGCTGAAGGTGCAGCTGGATGCCAAAAACGCCGTCTATCAGGCCCGGATGGAGGCCATCCGGCAGGACGATTCCCTGACGGAGGAGGAGAAGGCGGAGCAGCTGGCCGCCATCGAAAACGACCCGGAGTACATCCAGCTGCAGGCGGACCTTGCGGAGCTGGAGCTGCGGATCGCCGCACTGAACACCTCGTGGGAGCAGGCGGCGGAGGACGCCAAGCGGTGGCAGGAGACGTTGGAGCAGCTAAAAGAGCAGATCCGCCGGCTGGAGGATGACTCCGAGGTGGCCTCCATCGCCGACAAGGTAACATCGGGAGTCATCACCATGGCCGATGGCGTCACCCAGCTGCTCTCTGCCAATGTGCAGCTGGACAGCGCCCTGACCCAGCTGGAGCAGGGTCTCCGGACGCTGGAGTCCTCCCGTGCCTCGGCGCTGGAGCAGGCGGACCTCTCCGGGGCTCTGAACATCCAGACCATCACCGCCCTGCTGACGGCTCAGAACTTCTCCATGCCTGCCGGGTATCTGCAGGAGGACGGCGTGAACTACATGGTTTCCGTGGGCGACAGCATCTCCTCCCGTCAGGAGCTGTCGGACATGGTACTCTTTGATCTGGGCTTGGAGGGCGTGGAGCCGGTGAAGCTCTCCGACGTGGCGGAGATCGTGGTGACGGATAACTCCGATGAGATCTACGCCAAGCTCAACGGCGACAACGGCGTCATCGTCTCCTTCAACAAGCAGTCCGCCTACGCCACGGCGGAGGTGTCCGACAACATTCAGGCCCGCTGCGACACGCTGGAGAAAGAGTACGACGGCCTGCACTTCGTGCCGCTGATGGATCAGGGGGACTACATCTATATCATCATTAACTCCATCCTGTCCTCCTTGGGCTGGGGCGCTCTGTTTGCGGTGCTGATCCTGTACCTGTTCCTGAAGGACCTGCGGCCCACCCTCATCACCCTCTGCTCCATCCCCGTCAGTGTGATCTTCGCCGTGGTGCTGATGTACTTCTCCGGCGTCACCATCAATATGATCTCCCTGTCGGGTCTGGCGGTGGCAGTGGGTATGCTGGTGGATAACTCCGTGGTGGTCATCGAGAATATCTACCGGCTGCGCTCCAAGGGAGCCACCGTCATTCAGGCGGCGGTGTCCGGTGCGGCGCAGGTGGTGGGGGCCATCACCGCCTCCACCCTGACCACGGTGTGCGTGTTCCTGCCCATTGTGTTCGTGGAGGGCATCACCAAGCAGCTGTTCACCGATCTGGCCTTGACCATGACGTATTCTCTCCTGGCCAGCCTCATCGTGGCCCTGACACTGGTACCGGCCATGGCCTCCGGGATGCTGAAAAAGGAAAAGGCCGTGAAGACCGGCCTGCTGGAGCGGGTCTATCCCGCCTACCGCAGGGCGGTGGGCTGGTCGCTGGGCCATAAGGCCGTGGTACTGCTGCTGGCGGTGGTGCTGCTGGCTGGCTCTGCGTGGGGTGCCGTCAGCCGGGGCTTCGTGTTCATGCCCCAGATCGATATGAATAACGTCAGCCTCACCGTTACCATGCCGGAGGGCATCAGCCGGGAGGAGGCAGTGGCACTGGCGGACGAGGTGGTGCGCCGGGCCGGTACGGTGGAAAATGTGGATGCCGTGGGTGCCATGATGTCCTCCGGCAGCGGCATGGATATGAGCAGCATGATGGGCGGCTCCGGCGGTGCCTATGACGTCACCGCCTACGTCACCATGCCGGAGGGGGCCTCCGGCGCCAAGGCAGGCAAGGCCATCGAGGAGCTGTGCGCCGACCTGCCCTGTCAGGTGACGGCCTCCGGCTCCATGGACAGTATGTCTACCTATCTGGCGGGCAGCGGAGTCTCTCTGAAGGTCTACGGCGATGACATGGAGGACCTCCAGTCCTCCGCCAAGGCGCTGGCGGCGACCCTGAAAACCGTGGAGGGTACCGGCGAGGTGTCCGACGGTCTGGAGGAGGCCACCACGGCCCTCCACATCTCCGTGGACCGCAACGCCGCCATGGAAAAGGGCGTCACCGTGGCGCAGGTGTATATGGCGGTGGCCTCTGCCCTGACCAACACCTCCGCCTCCTCCGACCTGACGCTGGATGGACTGGAGATGGAGGTTTCCGTCCAGTCCCCGGAGGAGAGCCGCATGACCCGTGAAAAGCTCATGGATCTGGAGATCACCCCGTCCAGTGGTACGGATCTGGACAGTATGAGTCACATAAGTGGTATGAGCGGCAGCACCTCCTCCATGGGCGGAATGTCTGCGCTGGCGGGCGGCAGCACGTCCTCCGGCGGCAGCGCCCTGACGGACGCTGCCGGTCAGGAAGTGTCCGGCTTCCGTCTGGGCGACGTGGCCACCATTGAGGAGACCGTCAGCCTCGGCAGCATCCAGCGGGAGCAGCAGCGCCGCTGCGTTACCGTCACGGCGGAGGTAGCCGAGGGCTACAACGTCACCAAGGTCACAGCCGCCGCTCAGACGGCGGTGACCGGGGTAGACCTGCCGCAGGGCATCACCGCCCAGTTCAGCGGCGAGAACGAGGCCATCATGGATGCCATGGGCCAGCTGCTGCTGATGCTGGGGCTGGGCGTACTGCTGGTGTATCTGGTGATGGTGGCGCAGTTCCAGTCGCTGCGCTCCCCGCTGATCGTCATGTTCACCATCCCGCTGGCCTTCACCGGCGGCTTTCTGGCTCTGCTGATCTCCGGCATCGAGCTGAGCGTGGTGTCCCTCATCGGCTTTGTGATGCTGGTGGGCGTCATCGTCAACAACGGCATCGTGCTGGTGGACTACATCAACCAGCTGCGCCTGTCGGGGATGGAGCGGCGGGAGGCCATTGTGGAGGCCGGTGTCACCCGTCTGCGGCCCATTCTCATGACGTCCCTGACCACCATTCTGGGCCTTGTGGTCATGGCCTTCGGCGGCGATGCCGGTACGGCTCTGATGCAGCCGGTGGCGCTGGTGTGCATCGGCGGTCTGCTGTACGCCACCCTCATGACGCTGCTGGTGGTGCCGTGTATGTATGACCTCCTCAGCCGCCGGGAGCTGCGGAAGGTGGAGGAGACGGATCTGCAGACGCTGGATATCTGATGGGATAGAGGACTCTTCGGAGACTTTCGCTGATAGGCAAACAGACAAAAAGCAGGCACATGGCCGGATGGCCATGTGCCTGCTTTTTGTCAGGATCCCGTATGGGACCGGCGCAGATGCTCCACCAGCGCATATACGATGCGGACATCTGCCTCCGTCAATCCGGCGATGCTGATGGAGGCGGAGCGGTCCACATCCAAAAGGTAGTCCGTGGATATGTGGAAGATACCGGCCAGCTCCACAATGTACTGCGTGGAGGGAACGGATATGCCCATCTCCCATGCGTTCACGCTGGCTCGTGTAATGCTCAGCCTACGGGCCAGCTCCGCCTGCGTCATCTGTTTTTCCTCCCGCAGGGTCTTGATGCGGTCTGCCACCATGTTACCACCTCCATGCGGATATGGTAAAGTAATCGTATTGATATTACATTATCATAAAGATAATAATAATTGACAACCAAGAATTATTTCGCTATACTGGAAGGGACACAGGCTGTGTTGTACGAAAAATAGAAAAGGAGAGAGCAACATGGAAAACAGAGAAGAAATCTTTGACCGGCCCGAGGCGGCCTCTGCGGAGGGCGCCGCCCCGGTGGAGAGCCAGCCCCGACAGAGCGAGGAGACGAGCCGCAAGGCGATGGAGGGCCTGCGGAAGGCGGGGGAGAAGCTGAGCGCCGTGGCTGCCGTCGGCGGTATCCTTTCCGGTATCCTGTCGTTTATCTTTGGTATTGTTATGCTTTCCCAAGGGGTGGGAAGCTATGCAAACAATATGCAGTATGGCGGCGATGCCTATACCGGGATCCAGAACGCTGCGGCGCAGACGGCCCGCAATGTGAAGGCGCTGGCCACCATCGCAAAGGACGGCTTCGGCTTTTTGCTGATGGCGGTGGGGCTGATCGCAGTGTTTTATTTTGCGCTGCGGCTCAGCGACAAGCGCAAAAACGGCTGAGCGGGACAGTGTTTTGCTCTGCATGGGAGATGGTCAAGGGATTTGACGCAGGATGGGCAGATTTCTGCCCGGCAAAGCCATGCTTGCCCTCGTCCATCTATGGTATTCTGAACAGAAAAAACAGGAAGGCGGCCCGGATGGGCCGCCTCTCTGTTTTTGGTCCACAGATAGATGGCAGCGAGGAGGCTGCCGCCATTATGCGGTGCGATGGCTGTTTCTCCGCCGGAGCACCAGCAGCAGGAGCGCCAGACCGGCGCAGGCTGCCAGCACGATCACCCACAGAGTCAGGGGCGCTTCGTCCCCGGTGGGGGCGGCGGGCAGCTTCTCGGTAACGGTGTCCGCCTGCCGGAGTTCACGGCTGGCCTGTGCATCGGCAAAATACTTGCCGCAGGCGGCGCAGTACCAGTACTCGATGTTGCCGGGGGCCTCCGTGGTGGCGGCCTTGGCCTCTACATGGCGCAGGTCGGCGTGACGATGGGCGTCCACGTCGCCGTAGGCCCCGCCGCAGACCTCACACACGGCCCGGTCCACGCAAGTGGCCGCACCGCCGGTGCAGCTCTCGGTTTCCGAAGCGCCGCAGCCGGAGATGGTGCAGGTGCGGGTGTGGGTGTCGTCGCCGTTGGAGCTCCAGTCGCCCCAGGTATGGCCGTCGTTGACGGTGATCTCCAGCCGGGACTCGTTGCCGGCGGGATCGGTGGCCGTCACCAGCTGCGTCCCCTCGGCGGGCCGGAGCACCAGACGGCCCTCCGTCAGCTCCACGGGAGTGCCGTTTACGGTGACGGTGACGGGGTATGCGTCGGTGATGGTCAGGGTCACTGCGGCGCAGTACACGCCGCCGTTTTCAGCCCCGGTGATGGCGGGGGCCGTGGCGTCCAGCACCATGCCGTCGGAGCGGAGGCAGGTGACGTTGCCCGCCCGGTCGGTGATGCGGGCATAGACCACATACTGGCCGTCCGGAGCCAGCGCCAGCGCCTTTTCATAGGGCAGGAAGGTCTCCTGCTCCAGCGCCGGGATGTCCAGATCCTCGGCGCTCAGCAGATACTCCGTGGCCGCCACGCCGCTGGTCTCGTCGGCAGAGGCGATGACCACAGCCTGCTCCTCCCGATAGAAGAGGTCGAAGGTGATCCTGGACAGGAAGGACTGCCAGACCGTCCGCTCGTCCACCCGGATCTCGCCGGTGGGCTGGGTACGGTCGATGCGGTACTGCTCCGTCACCTGAAGGGAGATGGCGCCGGTGGTCAGATCCTTCACATAGAAGGTCAGCCGGCCCTCCGCCGTCTCGTCGGTGGCCCGCAGGGTCTGCTGCCACACGCCGTCGGCGGTGTCCGTCAGGGACAGGAGATAGCCCTCCGCCGCCGTCACCACGAAGTCGTGGTTGATCCAGTCGTTGGAGTTGACGGCATACTCGCCGCCGGTGAGGGCGTAGGGGAGGATGGAGGCAGTAATGCCGGTGGGCTGGGTCAGGGCGTAGTTCCCGGCGTCAGCGCCGGTGAGGGAGAACTCGGTGAAACGAATGGCGATGTCCTCTGCCGTCCGGATGGAGGTGAAGGAGGGAGTCCCCTTCACCAGCGCCACATGGTCGCCGGACACGGCGTTGCCCAGGGTGGGCTCACCGTCGTACTCCGCCCGATCCGTGCCGTCGTAGAGCTTATCCTGAATGTGCAGGTCCTCCACCGTTACCGTCCGGACGGTGATGTCCGCCGTGGTGCCGACAGGCTGGGAAGCCAGAGTGTAGTTTTCGGCGGCGTCGCCCTCCAGCGAGAAGCCGGAGAAGGAGACGGTCTTGCCGGTGCCGACGTTCTTGCCGTCGTAGGCGGCAGAGCCGGTGACGATGCGGAGGTCATTGCCGTCGAAGTTGGCGCTGAGGGTGCCGCCCGTCACGATGGTGGCGTCGGTGGTGCCGTCATAGGTCTTGGAGGGCTCCACGGTGACGCCGTCGATGGTGACACGCTTGGCGGTGATGCGGAAGTTCCGCTGGGCGCTGGCGGAGGCGTAATCATCGTCGGCCGCCGCCGTGACCCGGACGGTGTAGCTGCCCACAGCCTTGGGGGCCTGCGTGGTGAACTCGCCGCCCTGCGCCTGGTATTCCACCGTGAGAGCGCCGGTTCCGAGAGAGGTGATGGCGGGAGCTTCCACCGGCTGGCCGTTGTAGTCACGGCTCACGTCATCCAGAATGGCGACGCTGCCCTCGGCCTTCCGGACGGACAGGGCCACGGAGGTCATGGCCGGTGCCTCGCTGGCCTCGTAGCGGGCGTTGTAGGCCACGCCCAAGGGGGCGTAGGTGACGTACAGGGTGTAGTCCCCGGCGGCCAGCGCCTGCAGCGTGGCGGCAGGCAGGGTCACGGTGCCGTCCTCGGCGGCGGTGAAGCCCGCCAGAGGCGTGCCGTCCGCCAGCTGCACGCCGGTGACGGTGTTGCCGTTGAGGGCGACGTGGAAGGAGACATCCTGTCCGCTGCGCTTAACATAGGTGATCTGCCGGGTATCCGCCTGAGCGTCGGTGTAGACCACCACGCCGTCGGAGTTCAGAACGGTGATGTTCCCGGCCCGGTCCGTGACCCGCAGGTACGCATAGCCCTTCTGGCCGGGCTGGATGGAGAAGTTGCCGCTGCCGTCGGTGAGGGACAGAGCCGTCCAGCTGCCGGTGATGGCGTCCTGACCGGCAAAGACGGTGTCAGACAGCATCCATGCCGCCGTGTCCACGCCGCTGCCCAGGTCGGAGACCGTTACCGTCACGGTCTGGGTGCTCTTGAAGAACAGGCCGAAGGTGACGGTGTTCAGGAACTGGCGAAAGGGATTCCCGGCGATGGTCAGCTCCGCCTCCGGCGGGGTGATATCCGCCACGCCGGTGACGGTGATGGTCAGGTCGCCCTCCACGCTGGGGATCAGGCACTCGTCGAAGTCCACATCGCCCATGCCGCCGGGGGTCTGGCCGTTGACCAGCAGGGAGTAATCCGGCAGCTTGGAGTAGCCGGGGGCGATATCCACCCGGAACCGGTAATCCTGTCCGTGGCGGACGGTGGTCTCGCCGGTGAAGGTGAAGCCTGTGCCGGTGGGCGGTGTCACGGTATAGACCTGATACACCGACACCGTGACAGTGGTGCGGTTGCCGGCCACGTCTACGGCCACGATCTCGTGGGAGACGTTGTCGGCGGGGAGGGTATACAGGCTGCCCTCGGCGGTGGCGGGCTGGCCGTCCACCGTGACGGTGAAGTCATGGGCGTCGGTGACGGTGAAGGTCACGTCACTGTAATAGGTCTCACCGTCGGTGATGCCGGTGATGACCGGGGCGTCGGCGTCCTCATCTGCCACATGGCCGCAGTCGCACAGCAGCTTCTGGTTCAGCCAGACGTACTGGTGCTGGGCATGGGGGACCACGTCCACGCCACCGACCATGGGGACATAGCCGTTGATGATGCCGCCGTCGGAATAGGCATAGCCCTCCGCCAGAAGGGCGGCGCAGAGGCTGCCATTGCTCTGCGTGATCTCGCCGAAGTGGCCGCCGGTGAGAGCGCCGCCTCCGCCGGACTGGACGGTGACGCTGCCGAAGGTGCCGGCGCTGGCGACCAGCTTGCCGCCATGGTCGATGGTGACATCACCGGTGAAGGTACCGCCGGTAACGGTCACGGTGTCGGAGATGGTGACGGCGCCGAGGAAGCTGCCGCCGGAGACGGAGGAGCCGTCCTGCAGGGCCACGGCACCGTAGAAGGTGCCGCCTTCGATGCGGTTGGGCCCGAAGATGCTGGCGGAGTTGGTGTAGCTGCCGCCGGAGAGGGTGACGGCGGCATCCTTGGCCAGCGTCACCTTGCCGCCCAGCATCACGCCCTGCGCCGCCGTCAGCGTGAAGGAGCCGCTATTGACGGAGATGGGATCGGTGCTGCTGCGGAGGATCGTGAGGGTGCAGCCACGGTAGGCATCGGTCCGGGCCAACGCCAGAGCCTCCGACAGGGACAGGTAGTAGCCGGTGGAGCCGTTCAGCTCCACGGAGGCGGCTACCTCCGCACGGCACTGGCTGCACCGATTGTCGGCATCCACGCCGGGGTGGTCACAGACCAGTTCCCGTACGGTCAGAACGTCGGTGCGGACGGAATAGCCCTTGTAGGAGAAGATGCCGTAGTACTGGGCCGGTCCGTCGATGAAGGTGTAGATGGTGAAGGGGTTCTGCCAGGCCAATGCACTGCCGTAGCTCTTGATCCGGTCGGGATCGCCCACCTGATACCACTGGAATTCGATGGTGGGGTCACTCTCGGGGATGTGGAAGGTGACCTCCGTGACGAAGTCCGGCCGATAGCCGACGGGGGTGGTGGGATAGAGGTCCGTGTCCACGGGGTAACGGGTGATGGTGAAGGGAGGCGTGGTGACGGTAACGTCCTCCAGATAGCGGAGATCTTCCTCCATGACCACGTCACCGGTATTGGCGTAGTTGCCGTCGGCCTTTTGGAAGGTATAGCCCTCCGCCGGGAAGAACAGAGGCGTGCGGGAGGTATCCTCGCCGCTGTAAGCGATGCGGGCGAAGGTGCCGCCGGTGACGGACAGATCAGCGTTGTCGGAGGCCAGATACACCCGGTTGAACTGGCCGCCGGTGATGGCGACATGGCCGCCCAGCACCCAAATGGTGCCGTCCCGCCACAGCTTACCACCACCCTGACTGTCGCAGATGGTAAAGCTGCCATCGATCATCAGATCGTTGGAGCCGGAGAGGGTCTTGCCGTTGAGATCCAGCGTATAGGTGCCGGTGGGGAGGCCCATGCTGCCCCAGATGGCATCCCTCAGCAGGGTGATGGCGGAGCCCTCCAGCGTTGCGGCATACTGGGCAGCGTCCTCAAAGTCGGCGAAGTAGCGGAGGGTATCATCCTTAGCCACCTTGGCCACCATCTTGGTGCCGCAGATGCGGCAGGTGATGCCGTCGATCTCATCGTGGGGGCAGGAGACCACGGCGACATTTTCCAGCGTGGGCGTGATGTCACTGCGGCGGATCAGCTGGCCGTCCGCCTGCTGATAGGCAGTGCCGGAGGCCAGAGCTGCACGGGGATATGCGGCATCCTCCGACGTAATGCGGGCGAAGGTGCCGCCGAAGAGGGTCACGTTGCAGTCCTGAAGGTCCAGCGTGTTTTCAAAGCAGCCGGCCTCCACCGTCAGGCGGCCGTCCTTTACCGTCAGTGCCTGACCGGTGATCCTGCCGGAGCTGGTGCTGTCACGGATGGTGAGGTTGCCGGAGCTCTGCTCCAGCGTCATGGGAGCCGACAGGGTCAGGGTGTGGCCCTCCAGCGCCAGCACGGCTCTTATGCCGTCCAGAGAGAAGGCATCGGCAGGCAGAGAGACATTGGTCAGCATGACCACCGCCGTGAAACGGGCGCCGTCCTCGGCGGCATCGGCGGAGGTCAGCGCATCCTCCAGATGCGGGAAGAAAACGTCGTTCCACCGGGCCTCTGCCTGAAGACCGCAGTGACTGCACAGGCCGGTATCGTCAAAGCTGTGACCGGCGTACCACTGGAAGTGAACGGTGGTGCCGTTGCCGGCCTCGTCGGTGACGGTCAGGGTCTGCTGTCCCTCCTGAGCGCCGGAGCCGGCGCTGAGGCGGAGGACATACCAGCCGTCCTCGGCGGCGTAGGTCATCTCCGTGCCGTTGAGGGTGACGCTCTTGAGATGGTCATCCCGGAAGGCGATGCGGAGACCGTCCTGGCAGTAAATTTGGTTCTCGGCCACATCGGAGGAGATCTCCGGGGCGGTGGCGTCCACCGTCAGGTCATCGGTGCTGAGGTAGGTGACATTGCCCGCCCAGTCGGTGATCTTGGCATAGACGATGCTGGTCTGATCGTCCGGCAGGGCCACGGCCTTGCCGGGATAGGGCCGGAACTGATCGGCAAGATCGCCTATCTTGTCGGAGGTATAGCGCTGATCCGTCACCAGATACTCCACCGTCACGGGGTAGAGCTCGGGGTCATAGCCGGCGTGGTCAACGCTGTCATCGGCAGCCTCGATGGTGAGACGGGCGCCGGTGGGGAAGAACAGACCGAAGGTGACGGTGTTCAGGAAGTCCTGCCACCAGTTGTTTTCATCGATGATGATCTTGCCGGTGGGCGTGCGCAGGTCCTTGAGGGGAGTGCCGTAGGAGACGCCGCACAGGGAGCAAACCGGCAGCGCAAAGTAGCTGTCCGGCATCTGGCCGTCGTGGGGGCAGGCATAGCCGCAGCCACAGTAGCCCGGCCGTCCGCTGCGGACGTTGTGGGTGTGGGCCACCACCTGCACCTCGCCGCTGAGCGTATAGGTGCCGGAGAAGGGGCTGAAGGAGGGCTCGGTACCCAGATCCACCGGCGTGCCGTCGGCGTGGGCCAGCGCATAGCCCTCCTTCAGAATGGCCAGAAGGGTGGCGGCGTTGGCCTCCGTCTCGTGGATGGAGTAGGACAGGCCGTTGTGGAAGGTGCCTCCGGCGATGGAGACGTGGGGCGTCTCCGTCGGAGCAGAGGCGTAGGTGCCGGCGACCCGGCCGGTGAACTCGCCGCTCTCGATGGTGAGGCGGGCGCCGTCGGGGGCATAGACGGAGGCGCTGGTGTCGCCGTTGGGGGGCGTGGCCCCGATGGCGGTGACATTGGCCAGCGTCACATGGGTGTCGGTGCCCAGAAGGGTCAGGGCCTGGGCCTTGCTGTCGTTGCCGGTGTAGAGGTTCTCCAGTGTGCCGTTTTCGATGCGGAACTGGCCGCCGGTGACGGTGATGACGCCCTCCCTATAGTCGGAGGTCTTGCCCGCTATGGCGTGGTCGTGGAGGTCCAGCGTGAACCGACCGCCGGTGATGGTCACCACCGGGTCGTGGACCAGAGGGTTGCCGTCGTCGATGAGATCTGTCAGCAGCCGCAGGGTGCAGCCCTGATGCTCCTCCGTCTGGGCGGCGGTGAAGGCTTCGCCGGCGGCGGCATAGCGCTGGGTGACGGCACCGTCCGTCAGCAGCACAGCCTCGTATACCCGCTTGCCGCACTTGGTACACAGGCCGGTATCATCGCTGGCGCTGTGGAGGCAGGCGGCTGCGGACAGGGACAAGGCCGCCGTGCCGTCCTTCCGGTATTGCTTGTTGGAGAAGGTGTAGCCATCGGTGAGGGTGTCGGACTCGGCATCGTAGGCGGAGGAGGCGGTGATCTCCGGCAGGAGGCCGCCGTCTGCCAGAGCGGTGGCGTAAAGGGCCGTGTTCCGGCCGGTGACGTAGAGACTCAGGGGCTGGGCGGCGTCCTCGGTATTGGTCATGGTGAGGGTAGAGCCGGTGCCGAGGATCCGCATACCGTAGCTGCGGTCATCGTTGGAGACACCGGCTCTGGCGTAGATGGTGCCGCCGCTGAGCTGGGTCTTGGACTTGTTGGAGACCACGCTGAGGGCCGCCAGTGTCCCGGAACTGGCGTTAGGGGTGTCGCCGGTGGTGGCCCGGAGGGTGCCGCCGCTCATGGTCAGCTCATTGCTTCCGCAGAAGCCGTAGGCGCTGTAATCCAGTTCCCGGTCCGTGCCGTTGGCGGTGCCGATCAGCTCACCGCCGGTGATCTTGGCGGTGCCGGTGCAGTAAAGGCCGTAGGCGTTAAACTGGCCGCCCCAAGTCTGGTACGACGAGTCGGGGCTGCCGGAGATGCCCTCCAGCTTGCCGCTTTCCATAATGAGACGCTTGAACTCGACGCCCACATTTCTGGAGCTGGTGCAGGACACGCCGCCCTGACCGAAGACGCAGCCGTCGGTGAGAGTGAAGCGGCTGTCGCATCGGACCCCCTTGGAATCGCCCTTGACGGAGGTGCCGCCGTAGCCCAGCACCCTGGAGTTCTCTCCGGACACGGTGAGCCAGCTGACGGCATTGAAGCCGACGCTCTCATAGGAGCTGTTGACCTGTCCGCCGGTGGCGGTGACGGTGGCGCCGTTCTTGACGATGATCTCCTCGCCGGCGAACACGCCCTGGCTGCCGTACTGGTCACTCTCGCCGCCCATGGCCGTCAGCTGAGTGCCGTCCAACTCCAGCGCATTGACGGAGCTGTAATCCACGTACAGGCCGTAGCTGTAGTTGCTCAGGGCGTGGCCTGCGGCGGCGGTCACCTTGCCCAGTCCCATGGTCCAGGTGTCGCCCCGGCCACTGCCCTGCTTGTCGAAGTACAGACCATAGCTGGCATAGCCGGTGCGGGCGGTAAGCTGGGCCTCCACGGAGCTGCCGTGGGTGGTGAGGCGGCCCCGGAGGCCGACGCTGCTGCCGTCGTCGGCGGAGGCAAAGTCCGGACCGGTGGCCCGGAGGATGCCGTTATCCAGCGTGACGTTGGCGCAGATGGCTGCACCCTCGGTACCCTCGTCGGTCTTGAGCACGGCACCGCCGTCGGGGTCGTCATACTCCACCGTCAGCGTGCCGGGGATGAACATATCCAGCGTGGCGCTGCGCCAGCCCCGGCCATAGACCGTCAGGCTGCCGCTGCCGCGCAGCTTCACCTCGCCGCTGCTGTATACGGTGGATCTGCTGCCGCCGGTGAGGGTGTTGGCGGTACCGTCGGCCAGATCGATGGTGGCCCCGTCGGGCAGGATCAGCGCATGGGTGCTGTCGTCACTGACCGTCAGGGTCAGGCCCGTGAGGGTCAGGGTCTTGGTGCTTTGTGTCCACGACCAGCCGTCGCCGGAGGTATCCTCCGTGATGGCGGTCAGGTCCATGGGAGTGGTCACCGGCGGCGTCTCCTGAGCCAGGACCTCCATCGGCAGCATGGATAGGACCATGACTACCGACAGGATCACCGACAGGAGCTGCTGCACGGCCTTACTGCGCAAGTGCATTCGATCATCTCCTTATCAATTCCATTTGCCTGCCTGCCGGTATCGGCAGGGCATACTACAACATCTACATTCTATCGGGATGCCTCCGCCGCCGCAACGGCTTTGGCACAAACGGTCAGAATTTGACACAAACGGTTGATTTGTGATAAAGAGGGCGATGGACAGACCATCGGAATGCATATAAAAACACGGGGTCTGCGGCAGCGCCGCAGACCCCGTGTCCGGAATGAGAAGGCTTATTCGTAGATTTTGGCGGTCTCCTCGCCTCGCAGTACCCGCAGAGCGCCCTCCGCCAGCGCCAGCAGCTCGCCCTCGCCGGGGTACACCGTCACCGGTGCGATCCAGCTGACGTAGCCCTTCAGGGCGTCCACCGTCTCCTGACCGTGGGCAATGCCGCCGGTAAGGATGATCTGATCCACCTGCCCTTTCATGGCGGCGGCCATAGCACCGATCTCCTTGGCGACCCGGTAGTGGAAGGCGTCGATGACCTCCCGCACCTTGGCGTCGGTGGCGGCCCGGCGCATCAGCTCCTGCATATCCGTGGAGCCGGTGTAGGCCAGCAGACCGCCGTTGCCGGTGATCATGCGGCGAATTTCCTGCTCGGTATACTTGCCGCTGAAGCACAGATCCACCAGTGCGCCGCTGGGCAGCGTCCCGGACCGCTCCGGGGAGAAGGGACCCTCGCCCTCCAGAGCATTGCCGGTGTCCACCACCTCGCCCTTGACGTGAGCGCCCACGGACACGCCGCCGCCCATGTGGCAGACGATGAGGTTCAGGGACTCATAGGGCTTGCCGATCTCCTTGGCGTAGCGCTTGGCCACGGCCTTCTGGTTCAGGGCGTGGAAAATGCTGCGGCGGGTGATGAGGGGGTGGCCGGAGTAGCGGGCCAGAGGCGCCAGCTCATCCACCACGGGGGGATCCACGATGTAGGAGGGGATGTGCAGCGCCGAGCCGATCTCACGGGCCAGCAGGCCGCCCAGATTGCTGGCGTGGTGGCCGTAGGGACCCTTTTTCAGGGTGTCGATCATGGCATCGGTGGTGAGGTAAGTACCGCCGTGGACAGGCTTGAGAACGCCGCCCCGGCCGCACACGGCGCTGAGGCTCTCCAGCGGGATATGGTGCTCCTCCAGCGCCTTCAGGACCAGCCGGCGGCGGAAGGCCTCCTGCTGGGGAATAGTTTCGAACTGGGCCAGCTCCTCGGCAGAGTGGTGCAGGTTCTCCTCAAACAGCATCTTCTCGTCGTCAAACACGCCGATCTTGGTGGACGTGGAGCCGGGATCGATGGTCAGAATTCTGTAAGACATAAGACATACCTCCTGTATGCGTGTATCGTTTGCTCTTTTTTTAACGAATCGATTATAACACCGGCCAAAACCTCCGTAAATGGCATTTTTCACCATTTTGCGACACTTTTTTGCAGGAAATCCTGTTTATTTTTTGCCTGCATTGACAGACGGGAGGCCGAGCGGCACTTACGCCTGCCCGGAGGAGGTGTCCAGCTGCAGGACCACGGGGCAGTGGTCGCTGCCGTAGACCTCCGTGCGGATGGCGGCGTCCGTCACACGGGGCAGCAGCCGCCGGGACACGATGAAGTAGTCGATGCGCCAACCGGCGTTCTTCTCCCGTGCGTGGAAACGGTAGCTCCACCAGGAGTAGGTGACCTCCTCCGGGTGCAGGGTGCGGAAGGTGTCGGCAAAGCCGCTTTCCAGCAGCCGGGTCATTTTCGCCCGCTCCTGGTCGGAGAAACCGGGGTTTTGGCGGTTGGTCTTGGGATTTTTCAGGTCCATCTCCTGATGGGCCACGTTCAGGTCGCCGCAGTACACCACGGGCTTTTTCCCGTCCAGCTCCAGAAGATACGCCCGCAGATCGTCCTCCCACTGCATCCGGTAGGGGAGCCGCTTCAGCCCGTCCTGACTGTTGGGGGTATAGCAGCACACCAGATAGAAGTCCGGGTACTCCGCCGTGATGACCCGGCCCTCGTGGCGGTGGATATCCTCTCCGAAGCCGTAGGTGACGGACAGGGGCTCCTCCTTGGTCAGCACCGCCGTGCCGGAGTAGCCTTTTTTATCGGCGGAGTGAAAGTAGCGGTGATAGCCCTCCAGATCGAACACCGCCTGCTTCGGCTGGAGCTTGGTCTCCTGCAGGCAGAGGATGTCCGGGTCCTCGTTTTTCACATATTCCAGAAAGCCCTTGGTCAGGCACGACCGCAGGCCATTGACGTTCCAGCTTACCAGTTTCATAGGGGATTCCTCCTGTTTTCGGCGGGATTTTCTGATATTATACCGTGTTTCCGCGGGAAAAGCAACAAAGCGGTTGACAGACCGGGCGGCATGGGATAAACTGAACGTGTCTATCGTCCCGGCCCGTGGCTCCGTGCGCCGCTGCGGCGCTTTTTCTTTGCCCGGACGATGGCGGTCCTGTGCCTGTAATTTTAAGCCGTCCTTCCATTCGGGACGGCGGAAAAGGAGATATCCACCCATGGAAAAGAAGAAGTTCTATATCACTACCCCCATTTACTACCCCTCCGACAAGCTCCACATCGGACACACCTACTGCACCGTGGCCACCGACGCCATGGCCCGCTATAAGCGGCTCACCGGCTGCGATGTCATGTTCCTCACCGGCACCGACGAGCACGGCCAGAAGATCGAGGACAAGGCCAAGGCCGCAGGCAAGACCCCCAAGGAGTTTCTGGATGAGATCGTGGAGGGCCCCAGAGGGATCCTCGACCTATGGAAGCTGATGAACATCTCCAACGACCGGTTCATCCGCACCACCGACGACTATCATGTGGCCGCCATCCAGAAGATCTTCCGGAGGATGTATGACAAGGGGGATATCTATAAGGGGACCTACCGGGGTAAGTACTGCAAGCCCTGCGAGAGTTTCTGGACCGAGAGCCAGCTGGTGGACGGCAAATGCCCCGACTGCGGCCGTGAGGTGACGGACGCCGAGGAGGAGGCCTACTTCTTCCGGCTGAGCAAGTACGCCGACCGGGTGCGTCACCTGCTGGAGGACACGGATTTTCTGGAGCCCCGGAGCCGTGTCAATGAGATGGTCAACAACTTCATCAAGCCCGGTCTGGAGGATCTGTGCGTCAGCCGCACCAGCTTCTCCTGGGGCATCCCGGTGGACTTCGACCCCGGCCACGTGGTCTATGTGTGGGTGGATGCCCTGTTCAACTACACCACGGCGCTGGGCTTCCTGAACGACAAGTATGACGACTATGAGAAGTACTGGCCCGCCGATGTCCACTTCGTGGGCAAGGAGATCGTGCGCTTCCACTCCATCATCTGGCCGGCCATGCTCATGAGCATGGAGATGCCCCTGCCCAAGAAGGTCTACGGCCACGGCTGGCTGCTGCTGGACGGCGGCAAGATGTCCAAGTCCAAGGGGAATGTGGTGGATCCCTATCTACTGGCGGAGAAGTTCGGTGTGGATGCCCTGCGGTTCTTCCTGCTGCGGACCTTCCCCTTCGGCAGCGACGGCAATTTCTCCAATGAGCTGCTGATCCAGACCATCAACATCGACCTGGCTAACGATCTGGGCAATCTGGTGAGCCGCACCACCGCCATGGTGGAGAAGTACTTCGGCGGCACTCTGCCCACGGAGCGGCAGGAGGGCGAGCCGGATACGGAGCTGAGGACCATGGCCTCTACCCTCCGGGATCGCTATGAGGCGGAGATGGAGCGCTTCCAGTTCCAGAATGCGCTGGAGCAGGTGTTCAAGACCATCCAGCGGGCCAACAAGTATATCGACGAGAACGCCCCGTGGGCGCTGGCCAAGGATCCCGCCAACCGGGTGCGGCTGGCTACGGTGATGTATCATCTGCTGGAGACCATCCGCATCTGCGCCACGCTGCTGACGCCCTTTATGCCGGAGAGCGCCGGAAAGATCTTCGACCAGATCGGCGCCTGCGAGGGCTGCCGCACATGGGAGAAGGCCAACGTATGGGGCTCCCTGCGCCCGGACGCCACGGTTCACAAGGGCGAGGCCCTGTTTCCCCGTATCGACGCCGAAAAGGCGCTGGCAGAGCTGGAGGAGCTGGAGGCTCAGCAGCGCAAGGCGGCGCTGCCGGCGCTGGAGGTGGAGCCCTACACGGAGGAGAAGGTGGACTTTGACACCTTCTGCAAGTCCGACCTGCGGGCGGTGAAGATCAAGAACTGCGAGCCGGTGAAAAAGAGCGACAAGCTGCTGAAGTTCACGCTGGATGACGGCTCCGGCACGGATCGGGTCATCCTCTCCGGCATCCGGCACTACTATGAGCCGGAGCAGCTCATCGGCAAGACCGCCGTGGCCATTCTGAATCTGCCGCCCCGGAAGATGATGGGCATCCCCAGCTGCGGGATGCTGATCTCCGCCGTTCATAAGGAGCGGGGGGAGGAGAAGCTGCACCTGCTGCTGCTGGACGACGCGATCCCCGCCGGCGCCAAGCTGTGCTGAGACGCCATATGACATCATAATAAATAACAAACAGGCGGGCGGCCCATCGGGCTGCCCGCCTGTTATTTATATGTGCTTGTGCGGGGCATTTTCCGGTCTGCGGCAGCAAAAAAACCGGCCCGAAGAAAATCGAGTCGGAAGGGGTTGACAAACGCAGACACATTTGGTACAATAAGACGCTTATATTCGGATAGTGGGGCCATATTCCCACTTCATCCGTAAGTGTATGATACCAGCTTTCGGCGGAATTTACAAGCGGGAACGGCAGAAAACTGACAACTGACCCGTGCGTATCACGACGAAGGCGGCGCCCCGTGGCGGGGGAGAGCCTGTGCCGGAGACGGCCTCTGCGGAGGCCGGGACAGGCGGCGTGGATGTGTAAGAGGATGTTAAAAAGCTAAAAGAAAGGCGTGAGTGTTGAAGATGGCCAAGGACAAGTACTATGGCAAGACCCTGCGAAAGAATTTTGCCAGACACGAGGAAGTCATGGCGATGCCCGACCTGCTGGAGATCCAGAAGAAATCCTACAAGTGGTTTCTGGACACCGGCCTGCGGGAGGTGTTTGCGGACGTAGCCTCCATCACGGACTATGCCGGTAATCTGGAGCTGAGCTTTATCGATTACAGCATGGACGAGAAGCCCAAGTATGACGTGGAGGAGTGCAAGGCCCGTGACGCCACGTATGCCGCCCCCATGAAGGTCAGCGTGCGGCTGCGGAACAAGGAGACGGGCGAAATTAAGGAGCAGGAGATCTTCATGGGTGATTTCCCCCTGATGACCCACTCCGGCACCTTTGTCATCAACGGCGCCGAGCGTGTGGTGGTCAGCCAGATCGTCCGCTCCCCCGGCATCTACTACGGCAAGGAGATCGACCTCAAGACCGATCTGCCCCTGCTGACCTCCACCGTCATCCCCTACCGCGGCGCATGGCTGGAGTACGAGACCGACACCAGCGAGGTGTTCTGGGTCCGCATCGATAAGAACCGGAAGCTGCCCATCACCTGCCTGATCCGTGCGCTGGGCCTCAAGACTGACAGCGAGATCATGGACCGCTTCGGTGACGATCCCCGCATCGTGGTGACCCTGGAGAAGGACGCCTGCAAGACGTATGAGGACGCCATGCTGGAGATCTACCGCAAGCTGCGCCCCGGCGAGCCCCCCACGCTGGACTCCGCCGAGACCCTGATGCAGAACCTGTTCTTCGATCCCCGGCGGTACGATCTGAGCATCGTGGGCCGGTATAAGTTCAATAAGAAGCTGACCCTGTGGACGCTGGCCAAGGGCCAGCAGCTGGCTATGCCTGTGGCCGACCCCGCCACCGGAGAGATCCTCTTCGACGAGGGCCACGTCCTCACCGGCGCAGAGTGCCGGGAGCTGGACACCATCGGCGTGGCGGAGGTCTCCGTGAAGCTGGACAGCGGCGATGTGATCCGGGTGTTCACCAACCGGATGTGCGACATGAGCCGCTACGTGGATTTCGATCCCAAGGAGTGCTGCGGCATCAAGGAGCGGGTGCGCTTCGACGTGCTGCAGGAGCTGCTGGGCCAGTACAGCGGCGAGGAGTTGATAGAGCAGTGCAGGCTCCACGCCGACGATCTGGTGCCCAAGCACATCATTGTGGACGACATTCTGGCCTCCATCAACTATATGAACGCTCTGGCCCACGGACTGGTCAACAAGGATGATATCGACCATCTGGGCAACCGCCGCCTGCGCTGCGTGGGCGAGCTGCTGCAAAACCAGTTCCGCATCGGCTTTAGCCGCATGGAGCGTGTCATCCGGGAGCGCATGACCATTCAGGATCTGGATATCGTCACGCCCCAGAGCCTCATCAACATCCGGCCCGTTACGGCGGCCATCAAGGAGTTCTTCGGCTCCAGCCCCCTGAGCCAGTTCATGGATCAGACCAACCCGCTGGCGGAGCTGACCCACAAGCGGCGTCTGTCCGCTCTGGGACCCGGCGGTCTGTCCCGTGAGCGTGCCAACATGGAGGTCCGTGACGTGCATTACAGCCACTATGGCCGTATGTGCCCCATCGAGACGCCTGAAGGCCCCAACATCGGCCTGATCTCCTATCTGGCTACCTATGCACGGGTCAACGAGTACGGCTTCATCGAGGCCCCCTTCCGCCGGGTGGAGCATCCCTCCGGCCGTGTCACCGACGAGATCACCTATATGACCGCCGACGTGGAGGATCAGTACATCGTCTGCCAGGCCGCCGAGCCGGTGGATGAGAACGGCTGCCTCATCGGGCCCCGTATCACCTGCCGCCATCAGGACGAGACCATTCAGGTGGAGCCGGAGTATGTGGACTATATGGACATCTCCCCCCGTATGATGGTGTCCATCGCTACGGCCATGATCCCCTTCCTGCCCAACGACGACGCCAACCGTGCGCTGATGGGCGCCAATATGCAGCGGCAGGCCGTGCCTCTGCTGCGGCCGGAGGCCCCCATCGTGGGCACCGGTATGGAGCATAAGATCTGCCTGGACTCCGCCGTGGCGGTGCTGGCCGAGGGCGACGGTATCGTCACCAAGGTGGACGCCACCAACGTGTCCGTCAAGTATGATGCCGGCGAGACCAAGGACTATAAACTCATCAAGTTCCTGCGCTCCAACCACGGCACCTGCATCAACCAGAAGCCCATCGTTTCCGTGGGCGAGCGGGTCCACGGCGGCGACGATCCCACGGTGCTGGCCGACGGCCCTGCCACGCAGGAGGGCGAGATCGCTCTGGGCCGCAATATTCTGGTGGGCTTCATGACGTGGGAAGGCTACAACTACGAGGACGCCGTGCTGCTCAACGAGCGGCTGGTGAAGGAGGATGTGTATACCTCCATCCATATCGAGGAATATGAGATCGACGCCCGTGACACCAAGCTGGGGCCTGAGGAGATCACCCGTGACATCCCCAACGTGGGCGAGGATGCTCTGAAGGATCTGGACGAGCGGGGCATCATCCGGGTGGGCGCCGAGGTCCACGCCGGGGACATTCTGGTGGGCAAGGTCACCCCCAAGGGCGAGACCGACCTTACTGCTGAGGAGCGCCTGCTGCGGGCCATCTTCGGCGAGAAGGCCCGTGAGGTCCGTGATACATCCCTGAAGGTGCCTCACGGCGAGAGCGGCATCATCGTAGATGCCAAGGTATTTACCCGTGAAAACGGCGACGAGCTGGGGCCGGGCGTGAATCAGGTGGTCCGTGTCTACATCGCTCAGCGCCGCAAGATCCAGGTGGGCGACAAGATGGCCGGCCGTCACGGCAACAAGGGCGTTGTGTCCCGTGTGCTGCCTCAGGAGGATATGCCCTTCCTGCCCGACGGCACGCCGCTGGATATCGTGCTGAACCCCCTGGGCGTTCCCTCCCGTATGAACATCGGTCAGGTGCTGGAGGTCCATCTGGGCTACGCCGCCAAGACTCTGGGCTGGAAGGTGGCTACCCCCATTTTCGACGGCGCCACCGATAAGGATATTTCCGAGGCCCTGCAGCTGGCGGGTCTGGACCCGGAGGGCAAGAGCTGGCTGTACGACGGCCGCACCGGCGAGCGCTTTGACAACAAGGTCACGGTGGGCTATGTGTACTTCCTGAAGCTGCACCATCTGGTGGATGATAAGATCCACGCCCGTTCCACCGGCCCCTACTCTCTGGTGACCCAGCAGCCTCTGGGCGGCAAGGCCCAGTTCGGCGGCCAGCGCTTCGGTGAGATGGAGGTGTGGGCGCTGGAGGCCTACGGCGCCAGCTACACCCTGCAGGAGATCCTCACCGTCAAGTCCGACGATGTGACGGGCCGTGTCCGCACCTACGAGGCCATCGTCAAGGGCCACAACGTGCCGACCCCCGGCGTGCCGGAGTCCTTCAAGGTGCTGGTGAAGGAGCTGCAGTCCCTGTGCCTGGATATTCAGGTGCTGGACGAGGACGGCAACCAGATCGAGCTGAAGGAGGACGAGGACGCTCTGGATACCTTCAATCTGGCCCGGATGGATGCCGACGACGAGCGCCAGAACCGCTATGCCGACGACAACGAGCTGGCGGATGCGGGCTTTGACTACGTGGCCGACGAGGAAGTGGACGCCTCCTACGACGGCGACGGGGAAGAATTTTAAGGACAGGAGGAGCAGCATACTATGAGTTACGCAACATTTGACGCCATTAAAATCGGAATCGCTTCTCCGGAAATGATCCGTGAGTGGTCCTACGGCGAGGTGAAGAAGCCGGAGACCATCAACTACCGCACCCTGAAGCCGGAGCGGGACGGCCTGTTCTGTGAGCGCATCTTCGGGCCCACCAAGGACTGGGAGTGCCACTGCGGCAAGTATAAGAAGATCCGCTATAAGGGCAAGATCTGCGACCGCTGCGGCGTGGAGGTCACACGGGCCAAGGTGCGCCGTGAGCGCATGGGCCACATCGAACTGGCCACCCCCGTCAGCCATATCTGGTACTTCAAGGGTATCCCCTCCCGGATGGGCCTGCTGCTGGACATCAGCCCCCGCATTCTGGAGAAGGTGCTGTACTTTGCCGCCTATATCGTCACCGATCCCGGTGAGACGCCGCTGGTGAAGAACCAGATCCTCTCCGAGAAGGAATACCGGGATATGCGGGAGAAGTATGAGGATGACTTCGATGCCGGTATGGGCGCCGAGGCCGTGAAGAAGCTTTTGCAGCAGGTGGATCTGGAGGGCCTGAGCCAGCAGCTCCACGCCGAGCTGAAAACCGTCTCCGGCCAGAAGAAGGCCCGTGTGGTGAAGCGGCTGGAGGTGGTGGATGCCTTCCGCCTGTCCGGCAACAAGCCGGAGTGGATGGTCATCGACGTGCTGCCGGTGATCCCCCCGGAGCTGCGCCCCATGGTGCAGCTGGACGGCGGCCGGTTCGCTACCTCTGACCTCAACGACCTGTATCGCAGGGTCATCAACCGCAACAACCGCCTCAAGCGCCTGATGGAGCTCAACGCCCCCGACATCATCGTCCGCAACGAAAAGCGGATGTTGCAGGAGGCCGTGGATGCCCTCATCGACAACGGTCGCCGCGGCCGTCCCGTCACCGGCGCCAATAACCGTGCCCTCAAGTCCCTGAGCGATATGCTCAAGGGCAAGCAGGGCCGCTTCCGCCAGAACCTGCTGGGCAAGCGTGTGGACTACTCCGGCCGAAGCGTGATCGTGGTGGGCCCCGAACTGAAGATCTACCAGTGCGGCGTACCCAAGGAGATGGCCGTGGAGCTGTTCCGCCCCTTCATCATGAAGAAACTGGTGGAGGACGGCTCCGCCAACAACATCAAGTCCGCCAAGAAGATGGTGGATAAGGGCCGCACCGAGGTGTGGGACGCTCTGGACGAGATCATCAAGGATCATCCCGTGATGCTCAACCGTGCGCCTACGCTGCACCGTCTGGGCATTCAGGCCTTCGAGCCGGTGCTGGTGGAGGGCCGTGCCCTGAAGCTGCACCCCCTGAACTGCACCGCCTTCAACGCCGACTTCGACGGCGATCAGATGGCGATCCACGTCCCCCTGTCCGCCGAGGCTCAGGCCGAGGCTCGTCTGCTGATGCTGTCGGCCAACAACCTGCTGCGTCCCCAGGACGGCGGCCCCGTCACCGTGCCTACGCAGGATATGGTGCTGGGCTCCTACTACCTGACCTTCGAGCGGTTTGAAAACGGTATGTGCCAGATGACCAACGACGAGTTCTGGCCCGAGGGCATCGACTTTGCGCTGGCCGGTAAGAGCTACGACGAACTCACCGACGAGGAGAAGGAGCAGAACCGCCTCAACGTCTACCGGGACGAGGATGAGGTGCTGATGGCCTACAACGAGCACATCATCGGCATCCACCAGCCCGTGTGGGTGCGGGTGGAGAAGGAGCTGGGCGGCGAGACGCTGCGCCATGTGGTGCGGGCGACTCCCGGTCGGATCATCTTCAACCGCAATATCCCCCAGGATCTGGGCTTTGTCAAGCGCTTCAACGAGGACGGTACGCCCTCCGATAAGTTCTTTGACTATGAGATCACCGAGACCTGCGGCAAGAAGCTGCTGGGCAAGATCGTGGACCGCACCATCAAGCAGTATGGCTTTACCATCGCCGCCGAGGTGCTGGACAACATCAAGGCCACCGGCTATAAGTACTCCACCCGTGGCTCCATCACCATCTCCATTGCGGATATGACGGTACCCGAGAAGAAGTACTCCCTCATTGCCGAGACGGAGCAGCGAGTGGTGGATATCGAGGACCAGTACAACATGGGCTTCATCACCGACGAGGAGCGCTACAAGCTGGTGGTGCGTGAGTGGGAAAAGACCACCAACGACGTTACCGACGCCCTGACCGCCAGTCTGGATAAGTATAATCCCATCTTCATGATGGCTGACTCCGGCGCCCGTGGCTCCATGAAGCAGATCCGTCAGCTGACCGGTATGCGCGGCCTGATGGCCAACACCGCCGGTAAGACCATCGAGATCCCCATCAAGGCAAACTTCCGTGAGGGTATGTCCGTGCTGGACTACTTCACCTCCTCCCGTGGCGCCCGTAAGGGTCTGGCCGATACGGCTCTGCGTACCGCAGACTCCGGTTATCTGACCCGCCGCATGGTGGACGTGTGCCAGGATGTCATCATCCGTGAGGATGACTGCGGCGTGGACAAGGGCATCGTGGTGTCCGAGATCAGCGAGAACGGCCAGGTCATCGAGAAGTTCTCCGAGCGTGTCAAGGGCCGCTTCCCGGTGCGGGACATCCTGAAGCCCGGCACCGACGAGGTGCTGATCTCCAAGGATCACATGATGACCGAGGACGACGCCGCCCTGCTGGAGAAGTTCGATATCCACTCCGCCGAGATCCGCACCGTGCTGACCTGCAAGGCCCACAGCGGTATCTGCGCCAAGTGCTACGGTATGAACTTGGCTACCTCCAAGCCGGTGGGACCCGGCGAGGCCGTGGGCATCATCGCCGCACAGTCCATCGGTGAGCCCGGTACCCAGCTGACCATGCGTACCTTCCATACCGGCGGCGTGGCCGGCGGCGACATCACCCAGGGTCTTCCCCGAGTGGAGGAACTGTTCGAGGCCCGCAAGCCCAAGAAAATGGCCACCCTGTCGGAGATCGCCGGTAAGGTCCGCTTCGAGGATGCCACCAAGGGCAGCCTGCTGAACATCATCGTCACCGCCGACGACGGCGATACCCGGACCTACTCCATGCCCCACACCGGTCTGCAGGTGCGGGACGGCGAGGTCATCGAGAAGGGCCGCCAGCTGCAGGACGGCGCACTGAATCCCCACGATGTGCTGCGGATCCGTGGCGCTTCGGCGGTGCATAACTACCTCATTCAGGAGGTCCTGAAGGTGTACCGTCAGCAGGGCGTGGACATCAACGATAAGCACATCGAGGTCATTGTCCGCCAGATGATGCGCAAGGTCCGTGTGGAGGACGCCAATGACGCCACCGGCCTGCTGTCCGGCGCCATGGCCGACGTGCTGGAGGTGGAGGACGAGAACGCCAAGGTGCGGGCCCGCATCGCCGCCGGTGAGGTCAACGCCGAGACCGGTGAGCCGCTGCAGGAGGCCACCTATACCCAGCTGCTGATGGGTATCACCAAGGCATCTCTGGCCACCGATTCCTTCCTGTCCGCTGCCTCCTTCCAGGAGACGACCAAGGTTCTGACCGAGGCCGCCATCAAGGGCAAGGTGGACCATCTGGTGGGCCTGAAGGAGAACGTCATCATCGGTAAGCTGATCCCCGCCGGCGCCGGCCTGAACGCCTACCGCCATTTCGCTGAGGAGCTGGTGCCTGAGGAGGGCGCTGCCGACAGCGTATCCATGGAGGAGATCACGTCTGCGGAAGAACCTGCCGACGAGACGGAGGAGTAAGCGATCCCTATCATAACGTACGGAAAAGAGCGCCCTGCGGGGCGCTCTTTTTTCTGCCCGGAAACGGAGGCTTTTCCCGATGGGCTGCGTTGGCCCATTTCCGGGGAATTGGTCATTTCGACGGCATAGCGGAATCTGAGGCCGGAAAAACGTAGAAAAATTCCGCCATACGGAATGAACTCTTGACGCAGACCGGCGGAGACGGTATGATAGAGAAAAATAACCGCCGGAGAAGGGAGAGCACCATGATCTACTATACCGCCGATCTGCACTTTCACTATGCACTGCTGCTTCCCTCCCGGCCCTTTGCCACCGTAGAGGAGATGGACGAGGCACTGGTGAAAAACTGGAACGACACCGTGGGTCCGGAGGACACCGTCTATCTGGTGGGAGACATCGGCTGGAACGGCGGCCGGGTGCCGGGAGAGCTGCTGGAGCGGCTGTCGGGCCATAAGCACCTGATCCGTGGCAACCACGACACCGGCTATGAGGACGCCGGGCGGCTGTACCGCTGGTTCGAGACGGTGACGGACTTCAACGAGATCGACGACGGGGAGACGCACATCCTCCTGTGCCACTATCCCATGCTGTACCACAAGCGGGGCTACATGATCCACGGACACCTCCACCACGGACGGGGCCGGGACTATGAGCTGCTGCAGCAGCTGCCCCGTGTGCTGAATGCCGGAGTGGATGTGAACCGCTATCGTCCGGTGACGCTGGCGGAGCTGGTGGAGAACAACCGGGCCTTCTATGCCGGGGAGCGGGACGACGAGGTGCCACCACCGCCGCCTATGGAGCGAGGGCTGCCCGGCAGCTTGCCGGGAAAGCCGGACTTTCGGCCCATCCCCCGGCGGAAGGAGGATGTATGATGCCGCAGGAAAAGGGAAGCGTGCGGTCGCTGGGCAAGGCGCTGGAGCTGCTGGAGCTGCTGAACCGGAGCCGGGTCCCCATGACCCTTCAGGCGCTGAGTCAGGCCTCCGGCTACCCCAAGAGCACCATCCACTCGCTGCTGGCCACCCTGCGGAGCTACGGCTGCATCCGGCAGGAGTCGGATGGCCGGTACTACCTGGGGACAAAGCTGTTCGAGTGGGGCTGCGGCGTGTCCGCTGCGTGGGAGATCACCCGCTGCGCCCGTCCCCATTTGGAGCGGCTGGCTCAACAGACCCAGTATACGGCCCTGCTCTCCTGCGTGGAGGGCAGCAACATCGTGGTCATCGACCAGCGGGTCAGCGGCACGGGGATCCAGGTGGCCTCGGAGATCGGCGGCCGTACGCCCCTTCACGCCACGTCGCAGGGGAAACTGCTGCTGTCCCAGCTACCGGATGCCACGGTGCGCTATCTGATGAACGGTCAGGGCATGGATCCCTTTACCCCCCATACCATCGTGACCCTGCCGGATCTGCTGGAGGAGCTGGAACACATCCGCCGGAAGGGCTGCGCCATCGAAAACGGCGAGTACAAGATCGGCTTGCGGTCCGTGTCGGCTCCGGTGTTCGACAGGGAGGGGCAGATGCGCTACACCCTGACGGTGGTGGGCCTGTTTCGCCATGTTACCTCCGGGGAGTTCGAGGAGGCGGTGGACATGGTCTGCGCCGCCGCCGGGAGTCTCAGCCGGGAGCTGGGCTATCATGCGTAGGGCGTTCCGCCATACGGAATTATGTTCTGCTTTGCGAAAAGGATATTTTCTTTTGCCGGGGCAGATGGTAAAATAGACTTACGATAGAAAAGACTGCCGCCATGGTGCGGCGCTCTTTTCGGCGAGCGTGATATGCAAATGAGGATAACGGAGGAGAAAACGGTGAAGAGAACGAGTGGAAAGCGGTGGATATCGCTGGTACTGGCGCTGTGCCTGTGCCTGCTGGTTGGCTGCGGCGGCAAGCAGACGGGCTACGACCCCCTGAAAGGGGTGGAGACCCGGATGATCACCGACTCCGCCGGACGGCAGGTGGAGATCCCTGCCGAGATCACACGCATCGCACCCAGCGGCTCCACAGCCCAGATGATCCTGATGCCGGTGGCCTATGACCTGCTTGTGGGGCTCAGCAGCAGCCCCAGTACTGCACAGATGCCCTATTTTCCGGAGGAGATGCGGTATCTGCCCACCTTCGGCCAATTCTACGGCAGCAAGGCCAGCCTGAATATGGAGTCCCTCATCGCTGCCCAGCCCCAGCTCATTATCGACTTGGGCGACGCCAAGGACAGCATCGCCAAGGACATGGACACCATTCAGAAGCAGATGGGCATCCCCACCATCTTTATCGAAGCGGATCTGGATGATATGGCGGCGGCCTACCGGACGCTGGGGGACATTCTGGGGCGGCAGGAGCAGGCGGAGGAACTGGCGCAGTTCATTGACCGCACTGTCACCATGGCCCAGACCAACGCCGCAAAAATCCCGGAGTCTCAGCGACTCAAGGTGCTCTTCGGCACCGGCTCCACGGGCCTTGCCTGCAACGCAGCCGGGTCCGTACAGGCGGATGTCATCGACCTTGTGGGGGCGGTGAACGCCATCATCCCGGAGGAAGTTACCAACCGGGGCGGCGGTACCACCGTCAGTCTGGAGGAGGTGTACGCCGTGGAGCCGGATGTTATTCTGCTGTCCTCCGGCGGCCCCTACGATACCCTGACGGAAGGGGACTGGGCGGGCCTCACCGCCGTGCAGCAGGGGCGGTACTACGAGATACCGGGCCTGCCCTACGACTGGATGAGTTCCCCGCCGTCGGTGAACCGGGTGCTGGGCATCTGGTGGCTGGGGAATCTGCTGTACCCCCAGCTGTATGACTACGATATGACGGCTGTGGCACAGGAGTACTACCGGCTGTTCTGGCACTATGACCTGTCGGCGGAGGAGGCGGCCGGGATGCTGAGCCGATCCACCCTGCGGACGTGACCCCATACGGGGAAGAGAACCTGTAAGGAAGAAGTGCAATATCCGCCTGCGGCGGCTGACCCTATGGATGCTGGCCTGCCTGACGGCGGTATGCCTGCTGCCGGGAAGGGCGGAGGCCGGCGGCAAGCCCGCCGCCGGAGGGACAGACCCCTCTGCCCCCGGCGGCAGTCAATCCGATGGACAGACCGGCCCGCAGGGCGGCAGCGCCATCAGCGACGGCGCACGGGTGCTGTATCTCAAAAAAGAGAGGGACGAATAAATGAGTACCTTGTTTCACAATATCCTGCGGGCAGCAGCCAGCGCTATGGAGATCCCGGTGGTGATCTGCCTGCTGCTGTTGGCGTTTTCCGTGTTTTCACTGGGTTGGTGGCTGGCGAAGCTGCTGGGAGAGCGGCGGCATATGAACGCCAGTCTGCCCCGGCTGCTGGAGGCCATGCGAAGCGGCTTCAGCAGCAGGAGGGCTTCTCCGGCGGCGAGGATCTGGAAAAGCGGGGTGAGGTGTACTATGATGCCAAGACCGGCACCTATTACATCGTCCCCAATGCGGCGGGGAACTGACCCATGGAGAAGTTGATGGCTGGGAGGACCTACCGGCGGCGCTTTCTCCTGCTGGGCGGGGTGTGCCTGCTGCTTCTGCTGGGTTCCATGCTGGTGGGGCGCTACGATCTGTCTGCGGGTAAGCTCCTGCATATGCTGTGGACAAGGCTCACCGGCGGCGCTGCGGACTGGTCCGTCAGCGACGAGAAGGTGGTGTTTGCCATCCGTCTGCCCCGCATTGCGGCGGCAGCGCTGGTGGGTGCGGCGCTGGCCGTCTCCGGCACGGCCTATCAGGGAATGTTCCGCAACCCCATGGTGTCGCCGGATATTCTGGGGGCCTCCACCGGCGCAGGCTTCGGCGCAGCGCTGGCTATCCTGCTGGGGGCCGGGTATTTCGGCATCTCCCTGTCCGCCTTCTGCTTCGGTCTGCTGGCCGTGGCGGCGGCGTGGCTGGTGAGCCGTCTGTCTCGCTCAGACCCCACGGTGGCGCTGATCCTGGCGGGCATGATGATCTCCTCCCTTTTTTCCGCCGGGACGTCCTTTATTAAGCTGGTGGCGGATACCCAGCAGCAGCTGCCCGCCATCACCTATTGGCTCATGGGCAGCCTCAGCTCCATCAAGGCCGAGGACGTGCGCTTTCTGGTGCTGCCGGTGGCGGTGGGACTGCTGCCGCTGTTTCTCCTGCGCTGGCGGATGAACCTGCTGACGGTGGGGGAGGAGGAGGCCCAGTCCATGGGCGTGCGGACGGGGGTACTGCGTCTGGTGGTGATCCTGTGCGCCACGCTGCTGACCGCCGCCAGCGTGGCGGTGTCCGGCATGATCGGTTGGGTGGGTCTGGTGATCCCCCACTTCTGTCGTATGCTGTTCGGCTATGACTACCGGCGGCTGATCCCGGCGGCGGCCCTGTTTGGAGCGGCTTTCCTGCTGGCGGTGGATGACATCGCTCGGCTGGTGACCACCGGTGAGCTGCCTCTGGGTATCCTGACGGCCTTCGTGGGAGCGCCGCTGTTTCTGTATCTCATCATCACGGGAGGGCGACGGCATGAGCATTGACGTGGAGAGACTCTCCTTTTCCTACGGCGCTTACCCGGTGCTGCGGGATGTCAGCTTCCGGGCCGAGCCCGGACAGCTGGTGGCAGTGCTGGGGCCCAACGGGGCGGGGAAGAGTACCCTGTTCCGCTGTATGCTGGGCTTTCTGCCCCACTATCAGGGGAGCATCTCCCTGTGCGGGCGGGACGTGCGGCATCTGCCCCGGCGGGAACTGGCCCGCCTGGCGGCGTATATCCCCCAGTCCAGCCAGCCGTTGTTCGACTACACCGTCCGGGACACGGTGCTCATGGGCGCCGCCGGAGGGCTGGAGCCTCTGCGGCAGCCGGGACGGCAGCAGCTGGAGACGGCGCAGCGCATGATGGAGCTGGTGGGCATCGCCCCGCTGGCAGACCGGGGCATCCGCCGCATTTCCGGCGGCGAGCGGCAGCTGACCCTCATTGCACGGGCCTTGGCCCAGCAGGCGAGGATCTTGCTGATGGACGAGCCTGCCGCCAATCTGGATTACGGCAACCAGTTTAGGCTCCTGCAGCAGGTGCGCCGCCTGACGGAGCAGGGCTACACGGTGCTGCTGTCCACCCATGATCCGGAGCACGCCCTTCGCTTCGCCACCCATGTGCTGGCCCTCCACGGCGGCACGGTGTCGGCCTGCGGCCCGGTGGAGGAGATGCTGACGGAGGAGCTGCTGCACACCCTGTACCGTATCCCTCTGACGGTGGCGCAGGTGCCGGTCACCGGTGGCACGGTCCGCAGCTGCGTCTATGACCCGGCCAAGCCGTGAAGCTGTATATCATGCCCTATGGGGCTGCATACAAAAATTTTCAGAGAGGAAGGGACCTGCACATAAAGCAACACAGGAAGCGTGTATCGGCGCTACTGCTGACTTTGTGCATGGTGCTGAGTTTGGTGATGCCGGTCTCGGCTCTGGACGGGCAGGTGCAGGCAGAGCGGCGGGAAGGCTATGACGTTGCCACCATCCACTATACGGACGGTGAAGGCAATGAGCGGCCTTTACCGGGACGGCTTCCGGCTACGCCTATACCCTGCCGGAGGGCGTAACGGAAGAGCAGGTCATGGTGGAATACTTCTCCACCACCCGCCGGGGCGGGGCAGTGGATCTCTCGTGGTATAACGGGACGGATACCGAGTTCACCTTGACCACTCCGGCACAGCTGGCGGGTGTGGCAGAGCTGGTGAACAGCAATACCACCGACTTCACCGGCAAGACCATCCGTCTGGGGGCGGACATCTCCCTGCTGCGGTATGTGGAGCCCGGCAAGCCCTGGTGAGCCTTCCCAGCCCACCCAGCCGGAGAAACCCACTACGCCCGATACCCCCGCCACCGGCGACAGCAGCAATGTGACCGCCCTGTGGGTCGTGTTGGCTGTGGCTGGCGTGGGCATCATCGTGCTGGTGGTGCTGCTTGTCACTAAGCGCAAGAATAAGAAGGACTAAGCTTCATCGGGAGAAAGCCCTGCGGCCCACACGGGCCGCAGGGCTTTCCTGCCCCCGTCTGTGCCGAAGGGGAGGAGATTTTGCGCTGCCGGAGCCTTTTTCCTATTGTGCATCTGCCGCCGACATGGTATGATAATATCCGTAATGAGCAAGGGTAAACACGCCTGACAGCTTGTCCTTCCGGCGATTTTACGCTTCGTCTCGGTGGGCATCGGCCTGCCGGGGCGCCTCTATTCGGTAAAACTGGCGGCTCTGCCGCCTCTAAAGCATAAGGAGAGCGAAAAACTATGAAATTAGGTATCGTCGAAAGCGAGCCGGTTTCTGAAACTCTCCGCAAACGCACAAATGCCGATAAAGCTTGATAGGACAGGCATTTTCGGATGAAGTCAAAACATAAAAGTTCCTATTTCCCTACGCATCCCCACGCAGAAATGGCGTAAAAATGGCGTAGAGGAACCGGCGGTACGCAGTTGCGAAAATCGCCTGCTGCAACATTACCAAGAATATTCAAGCTGCCCTGCGCACCGGCGCAGAGAGAAACAAGGCGTTTCACTCCTTTGATCCTCCAAACAAAAATGAGCCTTCTCCGTTTGGGATAGAAACGGAAAAAGCTCATTTGTGTTGTACCACGCCTGTCAAGCGGCGAAGAACTTTGGCAGCGCTATGCCTCATCCTCCGCCAGCATACGGTATCCGACGCCAAGCTCGTTGATGATGTAGCGTTTTTCACCGGGCGTCACGCCCATTTTCTTGCGGATGTTCTTCATATTGACTTGCAGCTTTTTGACGCTGCCATAGTCCGAATACCCCCAGACCGCCCGAATGATGGCGGCATACGTCAGCACCTTTCCGGCGTGAACGGAGAGAAACGCCATGATGTTGTATTCCGTCTGGGTCAGGTCGATCTCCTCTTTCCCTACAAAAACCCGCCGTGTATCATAATCGATCAGCAAATCCTGCAGGCGGAATTTCCCACCATGGGAACTTTCCTTCTCTTCGCTGTGCCGATGGCTGCGGAGAACGGCACGGATACGAGCCAGCAATTCCTCCGTGCCAAAGGGCTTGGTGATATAATCATTCGCCCCCAGATCCAACGCCTCCACCTTGTCCCTCTCGTTGGAACGGGCGGAAAGCACAATGATGGGCACGGTATCTGTCTCCCGAACTTCTTGAATCAAACTCATACCGTCTCGATCCGGCAGACCAAGATCCAAAAGGATGAGGTCCGGATGATGGGAGGCATACATCATCATGCCAAGCTCGCAGGTTTCCGCGCAGAGCACCTGATAGTCGCTGGTTTCCAGATTGGCTTTGATAAAGCTTCTGATGTTGGCCTCGTCCTCTACGATCAGGATTTTGTACTTGTTATTGCCCATCGTCCTCACCCCCTCTTTCCAGAGCAAAGCGGAATATAGCACCGCCGCCCTTCCTATTTTCCGCAGTGATCTCGCTGCCGTGTGCCTTGACGATGGCGGCGCACACGGATAGTCCGATCCCCATATTGCTGCGGGTCCCGTCCACCGGCGCAGCGGACTTTTCGTAACTTCCGGTGAAAATCTTTTGAAGTGCATCCTCCGGGATGCCGCAGCCGTTGTCGGCAACCTCAAATACCGCCTTATCCCCCACAAGAGAAACGGAAAGCGTCAGCTCCGTCATGCCTTTTGCGTGGAATACGGCATTTTCCAGAAGATTCAGCAGTACCTGTTCAATAAGGAGCGAATCCATGGGAATGTCCACAAATTCCTCCGGTATCTGTGTGATGACCTTCTGATTCGGATACTTTTTGGAAAACTTCATGAGAACCGAGTCGATCAGCTCATCCAGAACCGTGGGTGTCTTCACGACTTCCACTTTCGCGCCGTCGATTCTTGTAACCGACAGAAGATTTTCCACCATGCGGATGAGCCATTCGCTGTCCTCCTGAATTTCTCCCAACAGCTTGAGCTGCTGCTCCTTTGGCAGCGCATCATACTTGGAGATCAGCGTGGAGGAGGACCCGTATATGGAGGTGAGTGGTGTGCGCAGATCATGGGAGATCGCCCGCAGCAAATTGCCCCGCATTCGCTCTTTTTCATTCTCTGCCCGCAGCTTTTCCTGATCCCGAATGCGGCTGTTCAGCGTACTGGTGAAAACGGCAACTGCCAGCATAATGACGGCAGATAAGATGCTTTCCCCCACGAAAAAGTCGAAGACATAATAGGGATAGGTAAAGGCAAAATTCACCGCAAATACGCTGACAATTGCCGAAGTGATGCCATAGCAATACCCGTGGGTTTTCAGCGAGATCAAAAACACGCCGAACACAAAGATCATGGGTACCAGCGTCTGCATGGTAAAGAGCTTCTGAATCAGCAAATTGACGGCAAAGGCACTGCAAAAAATAAGGATCGAAAATAGAGTATCCTTTTGTCGCTGTCGATTCTTCATGATGCTTCTCCTGAAATTTATTGCGGTATCATACGCCATGCTTTTCGGTTTCGGGCGAAGCCCAGGAGAAAAACGGCTTAGATCCAGTGGTATAAATAACTGCCAGCAGTTATTATATCGCATAAGCGGAAGCGCTTCAAGATTTCTCACAGGAGGAGATTGCGCCGCACTCGTTTCTTTACCGAATCTACACCGGAAAAATGCTATAATATAAGCACACAATAAGCACACAGCAAAAAGGAGAAAGAAATCCGTGGAAAACGACAGTAGCGATGACAACGGTAACTGCTCTTATATGGTCTGTTCGTATGTGGCATATCTACGCCCTTTGCTGCGGTATCGGGTATAGGTGTGTCTTTTTTGCATGAAATGATCGTATGAACAGAACATAAAGGAGTTTGAAGTGAATTATTTTGGAAGCATTTTCGCAATGGTGGCCTGCATCGTCATGTCCGCCTATTTCAGCGCCACAGAAACGGCATTCTCGTCTCTGAATAAGACCCGCCTCAAGGTGTTGGCGGACAACGGCAACAAGCGGGCAGCGCTGGCGCTCAAGCTGTCCCAAGATTATGACAAGCTGATCTCCACCATCCTGATCGGCAACAATATCGTCAATATCATGGTGGCGTCCATCGGCACACTTCTGTTCGTCGGACTTTACGGCGACATCGGCGCAACGGTTTCTACGGTCGTCGTAACGATCGTTGTTTTGATTTTTGGTGAGATCACCCCCAAGAGTGTTGCAAAGGACGCCCCTGAACGCTTTGCTTTGTTCAGCGCGCCCTTTATCCGCCTTTGGGTTTGGGTGCTGACGCCGTTGAATTTTCTCTTTTCTCAGTGGAAAAAGCTGGTTTCCCGCTTCTTCAAGACAGATGACGATGCAAAAATGTCCCACGAGGAGTTGCTTCTTTTTATGCAGGACGTGGAGCAGGACGGCGGCATTGACAAAAACGAGGGCGAGCTGCTGCGCAATGCCCTTGAGTTCCGTGACCTGACGGCGGCAGAAATTTTGACCCATCGAATCGACTTGGAGGCTGTGGACATCGGCGAAAGCCATGAGGAAATTGCCAGAGCCTTTACGCAGTCCCGCTTTTCCCGCCTACTGGTCTACCGGGATACTATCGATCAGATCGTCGGCGTTCTTCATCAGAAGGACTTCTATATCAACGGCAAGATGACGGATCAGCCTATTGCGGAGATCATGACGGAGCCGCTGTTTGTCTATCAGCACACGAAGATCCGGGATATTCTGAAAATGCTCCAGCATCAGAAGTCCCATGTCGCCGTAGTCGTAGACGATTTTGGCGGGACGCTTGGTATTGTTACGATGGAGGATATTCTGGAAGAACTGGTCGGTGAAATTTGGGACGAACACGACGAGGTGGAAGAAGATTTTGAAAAGCTGGACGAGAATACCTACTGCGTGGACTGCTCCGTCAGCTTGGAGGATTTTATGGAATTCTTTGGCGTCAAGCTGGAATCGGACAGTGTTTCCGTCGGCGGCTGGGTCATGGAGCAGCTGAATAGAGTCCCCAGTAAGGGCGATTCCTTTACCGCTCAGAATTTGGAGATCACGGTCTCCGATCTGAGTGCGTACAGGGTATCCTTCATCACAGTCAGGCAATGTGGCGTCTGTTTGACCTGCGAACAATAAAGCGATCGCGCGATTCATAAGGAGTGAGGATGATGTCGGAAGAAATGGTTTGCAGAAAGCACCGCCTTTCGTCTTTTCAAATTATCATATTGGGCTTTGCCGGGGTCATTCTGTTGGGTGCGCTGCTGCTGATGCTGCCGCTTTCCACAACAGCCGAGTGCGTAACGCCATTTCATGAGGCGCTTTTCACTGCGACCTCCGCTGTTTGTGTGACGGGCCTTGTGGTGCAGGATACCGGCAGCTATTGGTCGGTCTTTGGCCAGACGGTGATCCTGACGCTGATTCAGATAGGCGGGCTCGGTGTTGTCACTGTGGCGGCATCGTTTGCGCTGCTGTCCGGGCGAAGGATCTCTCTGATGCAGCGCAGCACCATGCAGGACGCCATCTCAGCGCCGAAGGTCGGAGGGATCGTCCGGCTGACACGGTTCATCCTACGAGGGACATTTCTGATCGAACTGATCGGTGCGCTCGCCATGCTGCCGGTGTTCTGCCGTGACTATGGATGGCGTGGCGTCTGGATGGCGGTATTTCACTCCATCTCCGCCTTTTGCAACGCAGGGTTTGACATTCTGGGAACGAACAATAATTTGTATCCGTCCCTTACCGGCTATGCGGGCAGTCCGGTAATCAATATCACGATTATGCTGTTGATTGTGATTGGCGGCATTGGATTTCTGACGTGGGATGACATCTTTGAAAACAAGTGGCGGTTTCATCGCTACCGAATGCAGAGCAAGGTGATTCTCGTCA
>OLFV01000684.1_pt1 | contig 38383 bp, 33 predicted proteins | sample 1605551 | NCBI WGS metagenome assembly OLFV01 (sample SAMEA3888922, study PRJEB22519) | human gut metagenome | biome: human gut; feature: human-associated habitat; material: faeces | place: Denmark | collected 2011 | reverse complement strand
TAATTTCCGGGGTATTGGAACTGGGGCCTAAGGTGCAGACGATCTTTGTTTTTTTTAGCATACAGATTTCTCCTTTTCTACTCACGTACACGTTACGATTGACATTTCTGTTCCAGGTGGTACATTTTTTGTCCCACTAGTGCAATATACAGCTATTGCTCACTGCGATTGTACCGTATTCCCAAAGATAATGCAAGGATTAGTTGTGTAAATACTTTATGAGAACGCAGGCCGCAGGTCGCCGTTCGCAGGCCGCCGTAACAAGGACGCCCTGCGAACCACGAGCCACTAGCCACTAGCCACTAGCCACTAGCCACTAGCCACTAGCCACTAGCCACGAAAATTCTACCACAAATGGACGCGCTTCTGCGGTTCGACATACATGCCGTCACCGGGATGGATGCCGTAGGCCGTATAGAAGCCATTGGTCGCCGACAGGGCGCCGTTGACGCGGGCTTCTCCCGTCGGGTGTGGATCGTTCTGGACCAAGTAGAGTAGCAGCTGATCCGTCATCTTCGTGGCAAAGACCGTGGCAAAGGTACGGTATAAGTCGCGCAAGGTCCCTTCATCGCCATGGGCCAATTCTGTTGCGACGGACAGGCCGCCGCAGTCGGCAATAGCTTCATTGCTGACGAGCTTGCCGTTTTCATGGAGTCCCTGACCCAGGGGATAGGCGTCGTAATAAGGGCCGAAAGCAGCGGATAATTTTTGGAACGCTTCGTAGTCCTTCTTGTTCCACCAATTCTTCAGACGGCCTTCACTATCGTATTTGCTGCCGTTCGGGTCAAAGGCATGGGAAATTTCATGCCCGATGACGACGCCGATGCCGCCCAGATTGGCACCGCGCGAAGCCTTGGCATCATAAAACGGCGGCTGCAGGATGCCGGCCGGGATGGTGATACTGTTGTTTTCCGGAATGTAGGCGGCATTGACATCCTGGGGATCAAAGGCATACCACTTATCGGGATTGAAGTCCTTTCCCAACAGGGCGTGGACCTGTTGTTTCTCCAGGACGCCGTTATGCATGACATTGGCCAGTAAGTCGCCGCCGTCTTTCGGGGAAATGACATCGGGCATACTTTCGATGATCGGCTTGTCATCGGCAGCAGGGCCTCCAACAAAGACACGCAGGCTGTTAAGTTTATCGACAGCCTTGCCGCGCGTTTCCGGGCTGAGCCAATTATTGGCTTCCAGCCGCAGTTTATAGACATTGCGGATTTCGTTGACCATGTTCTTCACGTCGTTGATGATGGCCGCCGTACAATGGTTCTTCATGTAAATCTGGCCAAACTCATAAGACAACATGCTCTGGACCATGCGGCTCGCCGTTTCCTTGTCGTCCCGGGCCTGAGCGATGCCGAAACGCTGGAGGGCGTAATTGCGCTGCAAGTCCCGCAATTTAATATCCGCACTGGGCGCAAAGCCGCTGTAAACCTGATAGACGGCGTAACTCTTGAGCAAATCGAGGTTCTGAGGGACATAAAGGGCGTCGAATTGCTGCAAATAGTCCGGATTAGATAAGAAGAATTGTTTTTCTTTATTCAGGCCCAAGTTAGTCAGGACCGTCCTGCCACCCATGTTGGGCATGAGTTTTTCCAATTTTCCCCGCGACATCAGGCGGTTCTGGACGGTCACATCGTTGCGCTGTTCACTCGTCAGTAAATGAGGCCCCAAACCCTTTTCCATGTCGAAGATGGCCTGGCTGTGTGCCGTCGCCTCATCCGGCGTTTCACCGGCTTCCTGAAGGATATGGGCGACGTACTCCCGATAAGCCTTCCAGGCACCGGGCTGAGGTTCCTTTTCCAGTTCATCCCGCGTAAAGGACGGCGTCACCGTCAAGATGCGCGGCACATAGCGCAGGCCTGTCGGCAGGCGGTCGACGGTATAGCCGACGAAGATATCCGTACCCGTCTTGGCACTGACAGCCTGCAAAGCCGCCGTCAATTCCGGCAGGGTCCGGGCCTTTTCGATGGGCCCCGTCAGTTCCTGTAAATGGGCACGGGCCGTGGTGTTGCGCTGCTTATTGTCGATAGCACAGGCATAGAGGTCGGCGATTTTCTGTTCCGGCGTCCCCTTGGCATAGGTGCCTTCCTTGGCCGTGACAGCTTCCAGTTCCTTGCCTAAAGCCTGTTTATTTTCCAAAGACCGTTCAGAGAACCAGGACCATGACGCTTCCGTCGGCCGGATTTTCTTGGTCGCTAAAGTCTGGCCATTGACGGCCTGATAAAAATTATCCTTTTCAGACACGGCTTCACTGGCGCTGACCGTCCCAAAAGCCATGAGGGCCAGCAGGACCATCGTCGTCAGACGCGTCTTTACTTTATATTTCATATTTAAATATGCCTCCCCGTTTCAGTCTTTCACGGCAATGCCGGATCCTTGACCCCATTGGCCGCAAAAGCAGCCGCCCGGTCGCGGCAGGTCCCGCAGACACCGCAAGGGGTATCGCCGCCTTCATAGCAGCTCCAGGTCAATTCATAAGGGGCTCCCAGGCGCAGCCCTTCTTTGACGACACCCGCCTTGTTCCACGACAATAACGGCGCTTCCAGATGACAGGTCCGGCCAGAACCTTCATAAATGGCCGTATTCATGGCCGTTTCAAATTCCGGCGTGCAATCCGGATAAGCCCGCCCGGCGGCATCATCGGCATGGGCACCATAATAAATGACTTCAGCACCGACGCTGACGGCCACAGCAGCGGCAAACGACAAGAACAGGCCATTGCGGAAAGGTACATACGTATCGACCGTCCCTTCACCGCCCTTCTTAGCCAGCTGATCCGCATACGATTCATGGGCTATTGGCTTATGACTGCCCTGCAGGAGGGAACAGTCACTGAGAGCAAAGGCCTGGGACAAATTGACCTCCCGCTGCTCCACGCCATAATGAGCCGCCACCTTGCGGGCTGCTTCCAATTCCTTGGCATGTTTCTGACCGTAATAAGCCGTCAGCGCCAAAACATCATCTTTTTTATATTTCGTCAAAGCCATGGCCAGACACGTCGTAGAATCGACGCCGCCACTGAGCAACACAACACACTTCATGTGGAGACCCCCTTTATGCATAATAAACCGTATACACCATAGTATAACACAGAATCAGTGACTCGTGGCTCCATCGCCATATGCGATACCGTAGGGGACGCCCAAAGGGCGTCCCGCTACGCACTGAGGGCTTCCCGAAGTGTCGTTGTTAGTTTGAGTCTGTCGCCGCGGAACGCCGCATCCGTAGGGGACGCCCAAAGGGCGTCCCGCTACGCGCTGAGGGTTTCCTGAAGCGTCGTTGTTAGTTTGAGTCTGTCGCCGCGTAGCGGCATCTGAGTCCGAGGAAAAGCAGTGGCTCGTTGTTCGTGGCTCGCAAAAGCCTGCCATTATACTCGGATAGGTGTGGTCAAATCTCGCAGCGGGCCGCCCTACCCGGGACGGCCCCTACGCATGCGGCCGCTGGCCGTATATTTTTTTGCGACCTGCGACCGGCGTCCTTTCATCGTTCTTCGTCCAATTCCCACTGCAAAGGATTATTTTCAATGTATTCCATTATACGGAACAAATCGGCTTCATTGCGGACTACGTGTTCATAAAATCCACGCTGCCATAAAGAGGAACCATATTTCCGGGATATACGTCCTTTCAATAAGTTGATGAATTGCGCCAAATTCATGTCACTGCGATTTTTATTTCCTTGGAGGGCAACGACGAGGTGTACATGATTCGGCATGATGACATATTGAATGATGGAAACGGCATCATATTGATTTCCCATGTCGCATATCGTGCGATTAACGATATGGCCTGCCAAGGTAAATTTCATTTTTTGATTTTCCAACCGGCCTAATATATGAGCTTTGCCTTTGGTACAAATGGTGACAAAATAAAGACCATTGTTCGTATAATCGTAAGTCGATAATCGTAAAGGTTTCCGCTTCGGCAGCATTACATCACATCCTTTTTTGTTTTTATCATAAAACGAGAATATGAAATAACGATGAGAAACAAATATTTAATCATGAAAATTAATGAGAAAACGATAAGAAAATCCACATCGCCTGGCTGCGATACCGTAGGGGACGCCCAAAGGGCGTCCCGCTACGCGCTGAGGGCTTCCCGAAGCGTCGTTGTCAGTTTGAGTCTGTCGCCGCATAGCGGCATCTGAGTCCGAGGAAAAGCCGTGGCTCGTTGTTCGTGGCTCGCAAAAGCCTACCATTATACCAGAATAAGGCTATGGCCGAATATCACAGCGTGACGCCTTTTAGGACGCCCCTACAAAGCCCTGCTTGGGGCATTTTTAACATCGAAAAAGGCTGTCACAGAGTGACAGCCTTTTTCTGTATTGGTATTGGATTGGAAAGCGGATTAATGATTAGCCGGATGGCCTTCCTGAGCAGCTTGTTCAGCCGGTGCAACAGCGCCCGGGACGGGAGTTGCGCCGAGCTGACCGCGGCGAGCCTGGGAGATGATGCTGTGGTTATAGCCATAGCCGAAGTAAATGGCCAGGCCTAACAAGAGCCATACGACGAAGCGGATCTGTGTAACCAGGGGCAGCATGTAAATGAGAACACCGCAGAAGGCGATAGCCAGGAGCGGAACCAAGGGAACGAGCGGACATTTGAAAGCGCGTTCCTGATTCGGGTTCTTCTTGCGAAGGACGATGACCGCAGCCGAAACGATGATGAAGGCACAGAGCGTGCCGATATTGGTCATTTCAGCGACGATGTTGATGGGCAGGAAGCCAGCCGTAATGGCGGTAACGACGCAGACCAGCAGAGAGCTGCGGGCCGGAGTCTTATATTTCGGATGGACATGGCCGAAGAATTTCGGAAGCAATCCATCACGGGACATAACGAAGAGGACACGGCTCTGGCCAAAACTCATGACCAGGAGGACCGAAGTGAGACCGCAAATAGCGCCGACGGAAATGGCTGCAGCGCCCCAATGATAGCCGACGGCCTGGAGAGCGAAAGCAACCGGAGCCGCTGTCGTCTTAAATTCGAGGTACGGAACCATCCCGGTGAGGACAGCCGATACGGCGATGTACAGGACCGTGCAGATGATGAGCGACAAGATGATGCCGCGGGGCAAATCTTTCTGCGGATTCTTGACTTCTTCAGCCGCCGTAGAAACAGCATCGAAACCGATGTAAGCGAAGAAGATGATGGATGCGCCGGCAAAGACACCCGACCAGCCATAAGGCATGAAGGGAACCCAGTTGGCTGCATCGACATGACTGAAGCCCAAGGCCAGGAACAAGGCGACGACAGCTAATTTGATGCCGACGATGATGTTGTTGACAGTTGCACTCTGGCGGACGCCGTGAATGTTGATGAAGGCGATGGCACAGAGGATGAGGACAGCCGGCAAGTTGACGATACCACCGTCATACGGAGCCAGTGTCAAAGCTTTCGGCAGGACGATGCCCAAGTTGGTCAGGATATTATTGAAATACCCGGACCAGCCGATGGCGACGGCTGATACAGCAAAGGCGTACTCTAGTATCAGGTCCCAGCCGATGACCCAGGCCCAAAATTCACCGAGAGCGACATACCCATAGGTATAGGCACTGCCGGCAACTGGGACCATGGCGGCAAATTCAGCATAACAAAGGGCGGCACAGCCGCAGGCCAACGCTGCAATGATAAATGAAATGATGAGTGCAGGACCGGAATAGTTGGCAGCGGCAACGCCAGTCAGGACAAAGATGCCTGTACCGACGATAGCGCCGATACCGAGCATAGTCAGGCCAAAAGTACCGAGGACGCGGTTCATACCGCCGTCTTGTTTCGTTTCCGAAATAAACTCACTGATACTTTTGGTTCTAAAGATGTGTTTCGTCATAGAACCTCTCCCCTTATGATTGTAAAGTATCGTTGACTCCCCTATGGATTGACGGAATAATCTGCCGGTCAATCGTTCAACTGCCTTTTATTATACTCGTTCATTTTAATTTGTAAAGCTTTTATCGTTATTTAATTATGTTTTTATATTTGAATTTAAAAATAACAAAAATATATTTAATTCAAAAGTTCATTTAAAATATAATATTAATAGGCTTTAATCATAGTTATTTTAATTCTGGTTTATTTAAAAAGATTAAATCTTCCTGGTAATCTATATCAAATAATTCATCTATTTGCTTCAGCCGATAAACCCAGGTCTGGGGACTGCGCAGGAATTGGCGCCCGCCAGTATCACCGTGCAACCGAAGCAATTCCGGCCCATAAGTACGGCGGAAAATAGCGGGACTGCAACGGCGTTCGCCGTTATACATACAGCCCAAAGGTGCACCCGAGGCCAGGAACTGCCGGAGAAAATCGGCAACCGTCTCTGCCATCAGCAAGGGTTGGTCGGCTGGAAAAAAGGCCCAGGCGCCGGCGTCATGACAGGCTTCGACAGCACAGCGCAGCGATGCCGCCATGCCTTCACCGGCCTGGTCGTTCCACACGACGTCGATGCCCTGATCCCGGCAGGCCGAGGCAATGGCCGTATGGGCTGTCACGACGGTCACCTGGCAATCGATGCCGGAACATGGCAAAAAAGCCTGTGCCGCCTGACACAGACTTTTCATTCCATACGTATATAAAGGGCGGCCATGAACGAGTGTTTCTAATTTATGGCCGCCAAAGCGCCGGCCAAAGCCGGACGCCATCAAGATCAATGCTATCTTCATTTCGATTCCCTCATTTCTGCTGGATACGCCGTCAGTTTCCCCAGCCGGGACAGCTTCTTCAAGATCCGCTTCCCTGCCTGGCACAGTACCTCGTCATCGGCCTGGTTGAGGACGACGGTCGTCTTGTCTTTCCAGTCTCCGATACGGGCCAGGCAGCCGGCTTCCACGATATAGGCCAGGAGGCGTTCGGTCACGACCGCTTCCGGATCCAGATTCAAGAGCTCCCAGCGGAAACAGACGTCCCGGACCGGTCGGCCCAGGGCAGACAGCCCGGCCAGGCAGTGCACTTCGCAGGTATTGGCTGGAATGACCGGCTCATGGGGTCCCATGACCTTCAGGGGCAGGCGCCGCGATCCATCCCCTTCGACGAGGACGACGTCAGCTGCCGTGCATAAACGAAAGTAAACGTCGTCTCCAGGCCAGGTAATTTTCCCATCCGCTCCGTCCTGCCCGACGACGACGATGCCGTCGCGCTGCCACGGGTCCTGCCACCCTGCTGGCAAATCAGCCGGGACGAACCATCTGCGGGGGCGCATCATATGCGTCGTCGTCACGACAGCCACGCGATGACCCGCTGCCCGTTCCTGCCGAGCCCGGGCAAAAAGACTCGTCGTCTTGCCGCCAGCCCCGATATACGTATAGACCGCTGCCGTCATGGCTTGTGGTAGCGGCTCTTTTCCCGGCCTTCCCGCTTGGCCCGGATGGCAATGAGTTCCGCCGCGATACTGATGGCGATTTCTGCCGGTGTCACGGCCGAAATGGCCAGGCCGATCGGCGCGTGGCAGGCGTCGATTTCTGCGGCCGTAAATCCGTCGGCCAGGAGCTTTTCTTTGACAAAGGCCAGTTTACGGCGGCTGCCGATGACGCCGAGGTAATAGGGCTTGATAGCCATCATCTGGCGCTGGACATCGTAGTCGCCGACATGGCCGCGGGTCATGATGCAGACATAATCGTCCGGCGTCACGCCCAGGTCTGCCGGAAGGGCCTCATAATCGGCCTCATAGACGGCTTCTGCTTGCGGGAATAAGGCCGGGTCGGCAAATTCAGCCCGGTCGTCGACGACAGTGCAGGAAAAACCGATACTGACCAGGACCGGGACCAGGGCCTGGGAAACGTGCCCGCCGCCGAAGATGAAGACCCGTCCCGGATAGGCCAGGGGTTCACTATACCAGCGGCGCTGGCCGTCGCTGGCCATGCCGGCTACGTTCTGCCGGCACCAGGCGGCATCGACAGCCTGCAAGGAGCCCATCTGGCCGCAGCCTTGTACAGCCCCTTCCCGTACCAGGGCCATGCCCCATTGCCTTTCATCGCTGACATCGAGAGCCAGCCACGACGCCGTCTGCTGGCGCAGGGCCTGAAGGATGGCTGACAGCAGGTCCAGCAGCCCCGGTTCAGCCGGGTCGAGATATTGGCAGAACACAGTCAATTCACCGCCGCAGGCCGCGTTGATGTCTTCTTCGTCGTTGGGATGGAGGATGAGGCGGCGGAAAGCCGATTGCTGCTGGGCCAGGCATTGTTTCCCGGCCTGGATGGCCAAGTATTCCTGATAGCCGCCGCCGACGGTACCGGCCGTCGTCCCGTCAGCAAAGACGGCCTGATGGCTGCCGATGCCCCGCGGCGTCGACCCTTGGCTGGCGACGACGGTCAGCAGGACAGCCGGCTGGCCGGCCTGTAATTCATGATAAAGTCGGTCAAATAAAGTTTCCATAAATATCACCTGTATAAGAGTAAAATATCTTCGCCCCTGACAGATAGCTGAGCCGGCAGGACAGCCGGCCGTTCCGGTTTGGCAAAGCGCCACCAGAGAGCCTGTGACCCCGCCGTCTGACCGGCATAGCGGAACTTGACGATCCATTCAAAGGGCTGTTCGATTTCTTCAGTCACGACGATGGGCCGGGCATTTTCGCCGTCGCCGCCGTGAAAAGCATGGCCGCGGATGCCGATAGCGCAGAGGTCGTCGCCAACGGGCCGTCCCGTCTGTAAGGTCACCTGCCACGACGGGACAAAGACCGTATCCACCCCAGCCTTGCGGGCTGCTGCGATGTTCTTGCATCCCGTCAGGACCGCCGCCGCCCGAGACTTAGGGTCGGCAAAGAGCTCTTTCGTCGGCGCACAGGCTGATACGCAGCCGTCATCGAGGACGGCAATGGCCTGACAGAGCTGATAGGCCTCATCGCGGCTGTGCGTTACCAGGACGACGTCTTTCGGGAATTGCTGTAATAAGTCCTTGAGTTCGGTCATGACTTTTTCTTTTAAATAACTGTCCAGGGCGCTGAACGGTTCATCCAGGAGCAGGATGTCCGGTTCATTGACCAAGATGCGGGCCAGGGCGACGCGCTGCTGCTGACCGCCGGATAATTCAGCCGGTTTCTGCCTTTCCAGTCCCGTCAGCCGCAGTCGTTCCATCATATCCCGGACCTGCTGGCGGGCTTCTCCTTTCGGCGACGCCGTACGGACACCACAGCGGATATTTTCTTCGACGGTCATATTGGGAAATAAGGCATAGTGCTGAAACAGATAGCCCACGCGCCGCTGCGGGACAGGGACGTTGACCTGCCGTTCGCTGTCGAAAAAAGTCCGCGTCCCGACGACGATTTTCCCGGCATCAGGCCTTTCGATGCCGGCAATACACTGCAAGGTCTTACTCTTGCCGCAGCCCGAAGCGCCAAGAAGGCCGAGGATGCCACCTTGATGGCGAAGCTGCACGTCGAGGGAAAAAGACCCCCAGCGTTTATGGATATCCAGTTCAATCATGCCAGGTGTCTCCTTTCGCGGCTGCGCTTTTCAAAGAGATTGACTGTCAGCAGGACGACAGCACTGATAGTGAGGTTCACCAGGACCCAGATGAAGGAGCTGTACTCGTCATTAGTCCGCCACAGCTGATAGACCGTCGTCGAAATGGTCGCCGTATTCTTGGGGATATAGCCGATGAGCATACTCGTCGCCCCGTACTCGCCCAGGGCCCGGGCAAAGGCCAGGACCGTCCCGGCGATAATGCCCTGCTTGCAGTAGGGCAGGCGGATGCGCCAGAAAATGAACGTATCCGACAGGCCCAGGGTCTTGCCACTCCAGGCCAGGGTTTCATCGAAACTCTCAAAGGCCCCGCGGGCCGTGCGGTACATAAGGGGAAAGGCGACGACAGCCGACGCCAGGACGCCGCCATACCAGGTCATGACGAAGCGGATGCCCACGTCGTTGAGAAAGATGCCGACCGGGTGCTTCAAGCCAAAGACCAGGAGCAGCAGCCAGCCGCAGACCGTCGGCGGCAGGACCAGGGGCAGCGTCAGGACGACATCGAAGAGCCCCTTGAGGACCCGCGGCAGGCGGGCGACGTAATATGCCAGGGCAAGGCCGCTAAAGAAGACGAGGACGCAGGAAATAGCGGCAATTCGCAGGCTGTTCCAGAGAGGATACCAATCCATAAGCAGCCATCCTTAACCGACGGGGCTGAAGCCGACGCGCTGGAAAACCGTTATGGCTTCTTGGCCCTTGAGGTAATCGAGGAAAGCCTGCGCTTCCTGCGGATGCTTGCTGTTCTTCATGACGGCCGCCGGATAAATGACCTGGCCGCACATGGCTTTCGTCGCTTCGTCGACGGGTTTCAATTTGGCACTGAAAGCATCGGTCGCATAGATGACGCCGCAGTCGGCACTGCCCTCGCGGACCTGGGTCGTCACTTCTTTGACATTCGAGCCATACGTGATGTGGCCGGCCTGGGCGATGGCCTGTTCATCGAGATGGTAGAACTTCAAGATTTTCTGTGTATACTGGCCGACAGGGACATCGCTGTTACCCATGACCAGGCGGATAGAGCCGTCCTTCAATTTCGCTGCCATATCGGCAAAATTCTGGATACCCTTGGGATTGCCTTCTGGCGTCACCAGGACGACTTTATTTTCCAAGAGGTCGACGCGGCTGCCGTCCTTGACGAAGTCCAGCTGGTCCGGATTGGCATTGGCGTCTTTCGAGGCGTCGAGCTGGTTCATCTGCTTCTGGGCTGCCGAGATGAAGAGGTCGCAGTCGGCGCCGTTCTGGATCTGCGTCTTCAATGTCCCCGACGAATCGAAGTTAAAGGAAATTTCCACATCCGGATGTTCTTTCTGATACTGGTCAGCAATCTGGTTTATCGTTTCTGTCATGCTGGCCGCCGCAAAGACCGTCAGATGGACTTTATCGCCGTTCCCGCCAGCCTTGTCACTCTTCTTATCCGGCCCGCAGCCGGCCAGGGCAAAGGCCAGGGTCCCGGCCAAGACCGCTGCGACTACTTTTTTCCACGTCATCATCATGCATCTCCTTTACGCAAAGTAAACTAGTTTATCTATATTTACTTGCGACCGCAATCCCGGACTTCACCGCGCAGCAAATCGAGGCCATGAGGAATCGTATCGAGGAAGACATCCATACATTCCTGGCAGGCCTTGGGGCTGCCGGGCAGGTTGATAATCAGGGTCTTCTTGCGGATGACGCTGACAGCCCGGGACAACATGGCCCGCGGCGTAATCTTCATGGAAGCCGCCCGGATAGCTTCGGCAATGCCCGGTGCCTGGCGGTCGGCAACGGCCAGCGTCGCTTCGGGCGTGACGTCGCGATGACCAAAGCCCGTACCGCCTGTCGTCAAGATGAGGTCGGCCTGGCGCTGGTCGGCCAGCCGGCAGAACTGCTGTTCCAACGGCCCTTTGCCGTCAGGCAGGAGCAGCTGTTCGATGACTTCAAAGCCGGCCTGTTCCAAGCGCTTGACGATGACCGGGCCGCTGGCATCTTCCCGCAGGCCCTTACTCCCTTTATCCGACAGGGTAATGACGGCTGCCTGATAAGGCCGTTTCCCCTGGCGCGGCACTTCTTCCATGACGTCGCCAGGCCGGATGAGGCCGCCTTCGAGGACGCGGGCAAAAACGCCTTCCCGAGGCATGATACAATCGCCGACGGCTTCGTAGACGGCGCAATGGTTATGACATTCCTTGCCGATCTGAGTGATTTCCAAGAGGACGTCGCCACAGCGCAATAAGGTCCCGACAGGAAGGGATGAAAAATGGAAGCCGTCGACGACGAGATTTTCACCAAAGGCACCAAATTCCACCTGACCGCCGCGGCGGCGGAAAGCTTCGATACATTCCAGCCCGAGCAGGCTGACCTGGCGGTGCCAGTGTTCGGCATGAGCATCGCCTTCGATGCCCCAGTTTACTACGAATTTACCTTCCGGCACGGCCTGTTTGGCAATTCCCCGGATGGTGCTGATGCAAACAGCATGTACTTTCCCCATTTTCATTATCCTCCAATCTGATTCATCGTCTTGTGTTCACTGATATGGTCCTGTTCCCCAAAGCAATGCTTAGCCGGTTTTTCATGAACAGCCTGGGCTATAGCGTGCTGCAAGGCCTGACAAATAGCGTCTTCCCCCTGGCCGCTGCGGACAAGGGGCCGCAAGTCGACGCCGTCATCATAACAGAGGCAGGGTTTCAAAAAGCCCGTACTCGTCAGGCGCAGGCGGTTGCAGGACGCACAGAAGGCATGGGTATTGGCGGCAATGAAGCCAATACAGCCTTGCAGATACCGGCTCTGGTAATACGAAGCCGGCCCATTGCCCCGCCGTTCTCCCGTCGCGGCCAAGTCAGGATAGGCCCGGACCAGGAGGGACAAGGTTTCCGCTTCCGATAGGCCGGCCAGGGTCGTCCCGAAGCCGATGGGCATGAGTTCGATGAAACGCACGTCGACGGGATAGGTCCGGGCCAGTTCCGCCAGCGGCAAGATCTGATCCCGCGTTTCTGCCAGCAAGACGGCGTTTACTTTGACGTTTACACATTGTGCTGCAGCCTGTTCCAAGGCCTGCCGGACGACGGATAGCTCTCCGCCGCCAGTCAGGCTAGCATACTGCCGCTCGTCGAGGCTGTCCAGACTGATGTTGATGCCGTCGATGCCCATACGGACCAGGTCCGGAAGCGCTTCGGACAGCAGAAGGCCATTCGTCGTCAGGGTCACGGAACGGACGCCGTCCATTTCTTTCAGGGCCTTCATGAAGGCCACGGCTCCCTTTCGCACCAGCGGTTCGCCGCCCGTAATCTTGAAGCGGTCGATACCCAGGGCCAGGGCAGCCCGGCAGATGAGCAGCATTTCTTCATAGCGCAGGACCGCGTCGTGGCCGACGCTGGCCAGGGCTTCGGGCATGCAGTAACGGCAGCGGAGATTGCAGCGGTCCGTCAGGGACAGGCGCAGGTAGTCGATGGTCCGCCCCCACTTATCCTTCATAGTGCTCCCCTCCGTCATATTGGAAATGACCGCTCTTGCCGCCGTTTTTTTCGACGAGGTGGATATCCTTGATACACATGCGTTTATCGACGGCCTTGCACATATCGTACACCGTCAGCAAGGCCACGGATACACCCGTCAGGGCTTCCATTTCGACGCCCGTCTTGCCATCGCATTTGACCGTACACCGGCCTTCGATTTCCGAGGTATCATCATAGAACATAAATTCGACGCCGCATTTAGTCAAATTCAAGATATGGCAGAGTGGAATAAGGTCGCTCGTCCGCTTAGCTCCCATGATGCCGGCAATGCGGGCCACGCCGAGGACGTCGCCCTTTTTCATGGCGCCGGCTTTGACGGCTTCATAACAGTCACGGCTCATGGCGATACGGCCGCAGGCCACAGCCGTCCGGGCCGTTATTGCCTTGCCGCTGACGTCGACCATGACGGCATCGCCCTTACTGTCGATATGAGTAAACTTGTTCACCAGACCACCTACTTTCCAAAACCGCAATTCGGGAAGGTACAGACGGGGCAATTCAGGCACAGGCCGCCTTCACCGAGACCGGCCAGGTCTTCTGCCGTTACCGGGACGTCGGCTATGAGTGACGGCAGGACGAGGTCGAAAATCGTCCGCTTGGCGTACATGACACAGCCCGGCAGGCCGACGATGGGGCGGCTGTCGCCGGCATAGGCCAGGAGGAACATGGCCCCCGGTAGGACCGGAGCGCCGTAGGAAACCATGCAGGCACCGGTATTCTTGATGGCCAGCGGCGTCTGGTCATCGGGGTCGACGCTCATGCCGCCGGTACAAAAGACCATATCCATGCCCTGAGCCAGCATATCCTGGATAGCCGCCGTAATGGCCGCCGGGTCATCGGCCAAGGTCGTGTGCATGGCCATGACGGCCCCGTATTCAGCCAGCTTGCTTTCGATGACCGGCGTAAACGTATCTTCAATGCGGCCGTGAAAGACTTCATTACCCGTCGTGACGACGCCGGCCTTTTTTTGACCGAAGGGATGGACGTCCAGGAGCGGTGCTGGACCGGCCGCTTCCTTAGCCGCTGCCATCTTATCCTTCTTGATGACCAGGGGAATGATGCGCGTACCGGCCAGTTTATCGCCCTTACGGACCGGGAAGCCGCCATGGCGGGTGGCAATCATCATTTCTCCCAAAGAATTGACGGCTTTCAACCCGTCGCGCCGGATGGTCAGGACGCCGTCGCAATCGGCGATGAGTTCGATTTTCCCTTCTTTCGGCTCACTGCCATGCACATTCGTCCCCAGGCAGATATCGCGCAGGATGGCCGCGGCTTCATCTTCATGGAGCAAGGTATCGTCCTTTTCCCAGATGTAGACGTGGTCCTTGCCGACAGACAACAGGACCGGGATATCTTCCTTAGTAATCACATGGCCCTTGCGGAAGACCGGGCCTTTGGTGACGCCGCGGATGATCTGGGTAATATCGTGACAGAGGACATGACCGACAGCCTCTTCGGTTTTCATCATTTTCATAACTATCTATCCTTCCATTGTTTGTAATTTCTGCAGTTCATCGTCATTGAACCACTGCTGGAACTGACGGTCTGCCATGGCGTGCAGGGCTTCATCCATCTGTTCATACCGGGCCAGGATGATCTCAGCCTGCCGAGTCAGGACCGACCGGCCGCCGTCTTTGCCGCCGACATAACGGCGGATGAGGGGAAATCCCCAGATGGCCTCAGCATTACGCATGATCGTCCAGGCCTTGGAGTACGACATCGCCATTTCCCGGGCTGCCCCCTGCAGGGAACCGTGACGGCGGACACCGTCCAGCAGTTCTGCCACGCCGGGGCCAAAAGCCCGCTTATCCCCCAGGAGACACAGCGTCACCTTGCAGTGCAGCTTCTCTTTGGCCATAACCCCACCTCCTTCAAGCGTTATTCGTATCTGAAAATAACGATTGTACTTAAACTTATTATACATGAAAATTTGTTAGCTGGCCATACTTTTTTTGTAATTGTATATCCGTCAGTACTCATCATGTTATAATGTACTTATTATGTGTAAAGGATGTGATAGGATGTCAAAAACACGTCGTTCCCCGTCACTGGGCCTGATTATCCTGGCTGGCGGCCTCAGCACTCGGATGGGCCGCGATAAGGCAGGCCTTCCCTGGCATGACACGGATTTGCTGACAGACCTGCTCCTGCGCAGCCAGGCCTATCCTTTTTCAGAACGCATCATCGCCATCAATCGACCTTATACACCGCACGAGCTGCCTGCGAAATTAGGCCGCACGGTCCATCTCGTCGCGGACAGTTATCCCGGCTGCGGCCCCTTAGGCGGCCTGGAAGCCGCTTTGCACAGTGGTACCAGCGAGTTCTACCTGGTCCTCTCTGTCGACCTTCCCTTTTACAACTTTGCCCCCGTCCCGGACCTGGTCAAGTTACTGCGGCACCAGCCTGACCTGCTGGCTGTCATTCCCAGGACCGAAAACAAGCAGGACCAGCCCTTGGCCGCCTTATACAGCCGCCAGCTCCTGCCGGCCGTCGCGGACTATCTGCAAAAGGGCGAATACCGCTTACGCCGCCTCTACCAGGCCGTGCCGGCAGCCTACGTGGATGAATCCTTCCGGCCTGCCTTATACCTCAACATCAATACGCCCGAAGCTTATGAAGCCGCCAAAGGGCGCGATGCCAACAGTTGCCGCCAAGTCCCGGTCGTCACCCTGACAGCCCCGGACTCCGGCGACGGCAAGACGACAGCCGCCACGGCAGCCATTGCTGAATTGACGCGGCGCGGCTACCAGGTCGCCTATATCAAGAGCACCCACCATATCGTCACCCGCCAAAAGATTGGGTCCGACACGGACCGGGCCCAAAAAGCCGGCGCCGTCTCGGTCTGTCTCTGCGGCCCGGCCGATGTCCCCGAAGGCCTGTCGAAAGAAGACTATATCCTCGCCCTGTCCCAGCAGCAGCTGGCCGACCTGGTCCTCGTCGAAAGCCGCAGCCACGGACCATTCCCGCGGATCGACGTGACCCAGGCCGACACCGGGACACTGGTCGATGACATCTTATTCCTCACGGGCTACCGTTCGTCGGCGATATAATCGTTTTGTTCTTTTCTTCCTTGCACCTCCACAAAAGAAGTCCTACACTGAGACTAGTAAAGTATATCTTATCCGTGGTATACTAAAAATCTCCAGTTTATTTTTAAGTGAGGTGTTACTATGTGTGCCTATAAAAAAATAGACACCGTCTGTCCCTACTGTGGCACAGGCTGCGTCATCACCTGCACGGTCGACACGGAAGAGAACCGGGTCATCGAAGCCAAAGGCTCGCCGCGCGGTGTCAACAACGAAGGCCGTCTCTGCCTGAAAGGGCTGTACGGCTGGGACTACCTGAACGACCCTCAGATCCTGACTAAGCGGATCCGTAAACCGATGATCCGCAAAAACGGCAAGGGTACGCCCCTCGTCGAAGTATCCTGGCAGGAAGCCATCGAATACGCTGCGACCCGCCTCAAGGCAATCATCAAGGAATACGGCCCGGATGCCGTCATGGGCGCCGGTTCGGCCCGCGGTCCCGGCAATGAGGCCGCCTATATTACCCAGAAATTCATGCGCGCCGTCGTCGGCACGAACAATGTCGACCACTGCGCCCGCATTTGACACGCTCCATCGGTTACCGGACTCGGTGAGTCCGTCGGTGAAGGTGCTATGTCTTTCAGCGTTCCCGAACTCGAAGATGCAGAAGTCATTTTCGATATCGGCTATAACGCGCCGGTCTCGCATCCCCTCGTCGCCCGCCATATCGTCCGGGCCAAGAAGAAGGGCTGCAAGATCATCTGTGTCGATCCGCGCCTGACGGAAACAGGGCGCATCGCCACCATTTATCTGCCTATCAAGGGCGGCACGAACATGCTCTTCCTCAACGCCATGGCCCATGTCATCGTCACGGAAGACCTGGTCGACCACGATTTCATCGAAAAGCATACGACAGGCTTTGCCGACTATGCCAAAGAAGTGGCCCAGGAAAAATACGCTCCGGAAGCCGTCGCTGCGGCAACCCATCTCGACCCCGGCGACATCCGCCGGGCTGCGCGCCTGTTCGCCTCGTCCAAGCACACCATGACCCTCTGGGGCATGGGCATCACCCAGTTCTCACAAGGCGTCGAATGTGTCATCGCCTGCTCCAACCTGAGCCTCATGACCGGCAACTACGGTCATTACGCCACCGGCGTCGGCCCCGTCCGCGGCCAGAACAACGTCCAGGGAACCTGCGATATGGGCGTCCTGCCCAACCAGTATCCCGGCTATCAGGATGTGACAGACGACGCGATCCGCCATAAATTCGAAAGGGCCTGGGGCGTCTCCCTGCCGGCCCATGTCGGCCTGCCCTTGACCTACGTACCGGATAAAGTCCTGCGCGAACCGGACCCGAAAAAACGGATCCATGCCTATTACATCATCGGCGAAGACCCGGCCCAGTCCGACCCGGACCTGCCGGAAATCCGCCGCACCTTATCGGCCATCGACCTGGTCATCGTCCAGGATATCTTCTTCAACAAGACCTGCGAATATGCCGACGTCGTTTTCCCGGCCACGGCCTGGGGCGAACACAACGGCGTATACACGGCCTGCGACCGCCGCTTCCAGCGTGTCCGCAAGCTCATCGAACCTCAGCCGGGCTGCAAGACGGACTGGGAAATCCTCTGCCTCATGGCAACGGCCATGGGCTATCCCATGCACTATGACAACACCGAACAGATTTGGGATGAAATGCGCTCCCTGTGCCCGAAATTCGCCGGCGCCAGCTATGAAAAAATGGTCGAGAACCACGGCGTCCAGTGGCCCTGTACGGAAGACAGCCCGGACGACACGGGGACGCAGTATCTCCATAAAGACGCCCAGTTCGCCACGGCTGACGGCAAAGGCCATTTCTACTACTATCCCTTGACCCCGGCCAAAGAGCTGGAAAGTCCCGAATACCCCCTGTCCCTGTCGACAGTCCGCGAAGTCGGCCACTACTCCGTCCGTACCATGACCGGCAACTGCCGCCTCCTGGCCGATTTGGCCGATGAACCGGGCTACATCCAGATGAACCCGGAAGACTGCCAGGAACTGGGCATCGCCAACGGCGACCTGGTCCGCGTCGTCTCCAGGCGGGGCCATACCATCACCCGCTGCCAGGAAACAGACCGCGTATCCAAGGGGGCTACGTATATGACCTACCAGTGGTGGATCGGCGCCTGCAATGAACTGACGTCAGCAGCCCTGGACCCGAAGAGCCATACGCCGGAATTTAAATACTGTGCCTGCCGCGTCGAAAAAATCGACGACCAGAAACAGGCCGAACGCGATGTAAAAGCGCAATACGCCGCCATCCGCGCCCGCATGGGCATTGAAGTAAAGGAGGTGTAAACGATGTTTAAACACGTCAAGACAGACCCGGAACTCTGCATCGGCTGCAAGACCTGCATGGCCGCCTGTGTGGCCAGCCATACGGGCAAGGCCCTGTTCGCCCTCAAGCCGAAGAGCTTCGACTTCACACCGCGGGTCCATGTCGTTTACACGTCGAAGGTCACCAAAGCCGTCCAGTGCCAGCAATGCCCGAAGCCGCGCTGCATGGAAGCCTGCCCCTTCCATTGCATCTCCCTGGGGCCGGACTCGGTCGTCATCGCCGAAGATGCCTGCCGGGGCTGCGGGAAATGTTCCCGTGCCTGCCCCTTCCAGGCCATCAACATGACCAAGATCTACCACGGTGACACCAAAGGCCGCCCCTTCCGCATCGTCGCTTATAAATGCGACCTCTGCGCCAACACAGAAACGGGAGAACCGGCCTGCATCCCCGCCTGCCCGACGGAAGCCCTGAGTCTCTTCGACCCGGCTGTCGTCGCCGCCCAGCGGGCTAAATTGAAGGCACAAAAAGAAGCCGCCAAAACGCAGGCAGCTTATGAAAAAGCATTGAAAAAAGGAAAGCCATAACCATGAAAATCGTTACGATTACCGAAGCAAGGCGCCGTCTCGACGGCGCCTTGCCTTCCTATAAAGCGAAAATCGAATACGTTACACCGGACCAGGCCCTGGGCCGCATCACAGCCCGGGACATTACGGCGGCCCATGCCTATCCGCCGTATCGCAAATCGCCTTTCGACGGCTACGCCATCCATAGTCATGAAGGAACCACCTATGAAGTCGTGGCCACTATCGGCGCCGGCATCGTCTACGAAGGCCCCGTCGCCGCCGGACAGGCTGTACGCCTCATGACGGGCTGCGCCGTCCCCGGCGACTGCGATACGGTCATCCCCCAGGAATACGTCGATCGCCGCGGGACCCGTATAGAAGTGACAGAAACCATAAAACCCGGCAGCAACATCATCCCTGTAGGCGAAGAATGTAAGCCCGGCGCCATCATCATCCCGGCTGGGACCAAGCTCACAGCCGGCGCCCTGTCCGTCGCCGTGGGCCTGGGAAATGACCGGCTTCCCATCTATGCTAAACCAGAGGTCCTCTTCCTGACCTCCGGCAGGGAACTGGTCATGCCCGGAGAAGTGCGGCACGACGGCCAGATTTACAACTCCAATGCCTATTTTTTCCGGTTTTTACTGGAACAGTACGGCGCAGCCGTCACCTTCTATCACGTATCCGACGGCCCGGATGACCTGGCCGATGAAATAGCTGCCGTCCGCCGCCTGGCTCAAGGCAAGGACCTCATCGTCAGCACTGGCGGCGTTTCTGTCGGTCTCTATGACACGATGCCCCAGATTTACCAAAACCTCGGTGCCGTCCAGCTTTACAACCGCATCACCATGCGGCCCGGCTCGGCCTCTTACGGCGGCGTCATCGACGATAACGGCCATAGGATACTCATCCTCGGCCTGTCCGGCAATCCGTCGGCCTCGTTCAACGCCTTCCACCTCCTGGCCGTGCCCATCCTGCGCCGCCTCAATGGCGAAAGGGCCTGCGAATTTCCCCGAATTACCTGCCGCCTGGGCGACGCGATTCACAAGCAGAACCCTGTCGACCGCTTCGTCCAAGGTCTCCTGACCTACGAACAGGGTCAGCCCGTCTTTACGCCCAATACGACCTTGACGTCCAGCGCCCTGCTTGGCCTCGCCCATACCAACGCCTTGGCATACATAAAAAAAGGAACGCCCCCATTGCCAAAGGGCGCTCCCATCGAAATAATATTGTTAAAAGCGGTTCCGTAATTTATAAATTTATGATAAACTATTTCCAGAGATAGCTTGATGATTCGGTTTTCCTCGCGAAAGCGGGGTGATCTCTATGAAAGTATACGAAGCATTATCATTGATGATTGCTTTTGCTACGCTTGTCGTATTGATCATTTCAGTTTGCAAATAACATTGTAACCTGAAAAAAACCGCATACCAGCGGTACACGGTTTTCTTCAACCTACAAAATCAACAGGGAAAGCCGATGCACCACCATCAAGCTATCTCTTTTCATATTATAACAAAAAATGAAATCAAAAACTATAGCAAAACCCGTTCTGGATGAGCAAATATTTTGAAAGAGTCCGGCCGCAAGCCACAGGCCAGGGTAATTTCGTACTGCTTGGCCAGGGACACGCCCAGGCTCGTCGGCAAGGCCCGCGATGCCAGAAAGCGAACGCCCATGCCGTGGACCTTTTCGATGACCGATTGAGGAACGCGGCCACTGAAGACCAGGACGGCCTGGCTGACATCGATGTGCTGTAACTCGACGAAGCCCCGCAGGCGGTCGAGGACGTTGTGGCGGCCAATATCCTCCGTATAGATGAGGACCTCGTCGCCCTGGACCAAAGCCCCTTCGTGGACGCCGTGCGAAGCATGATGGGCCGTCGACAAGCTATCCAGGAGGCCGCCATAAGAACAGAGCCGGTTTGCCGTAATCGGCACAAAGGGGGCCTTTTCGGGAACCGCTGCGGCTCCCGCTTCCGTCGTGACCCAGGCAGCCTCATCGTGCAGGCAGACATGGGCCAGCTTACGGCCAGCCGGGACTTTCCCTTCAGCCAGGCAGTAGCCGGCGGCCAGGATATCCACATCTTCCGGCGAAGACACGAGGGTACTGATGCGCTGCCCGTCAAGGTAGAGCGGCGTCATCACTTCGACGGCAATAGACTGCTTCCTTTCCACAGCTCCCTGATGATAGTCGATATAGGGTAATTCCCGGCACGACGAAAAATGCAAGTCCTTCTTATCATAATCCATCAAACATCCCCCCTGCCCATCCAGAGCAGTGCCGTCAGGACGGCGCCGCCGAGGTTCCGGGCCTTGTCAGAAATCGTGAAGCAGTTTTCCCGTTCATCATCCCGCGGATCGATGTCGGCCATCTTGAAGCCCTGGGGCACGTAATAACCGTCGCGGATCAAGCCCCGGACGAACCCCGTCAGCGATGCCGGGACAGGGACCCCCATCGACGCCGACGCCGTCGTCCCAACAGGAATTGCTTCTCTTGTCAGGACAGCCATAGGCTGTCCTTTTTTTACTTTGTCGCCGATGCGGACCAGGCCGTACACGAAACCAGCCCGGGGACTGTGAATGACGCGCTCCTTGCCGTAACCGGCAATCAATCCGGGTATCCCCGTATTGGCAATGGCCGTTCCCTGCCAGAGGATGCGCCCCAGCTGATGGCCCCGTTTCGTTTCAATGACGGCATCGACATCGACACCAGCCGTGAACCCCGGGCCTAAGGCAACCGTATGAGGAGCCATTTGACGACTCGTCCCGAGATTCTTCTTAGCCAGGATGGCATCGACGACGGCCCAAGGCTTTAAAGTCGCAATCGATGTCCCCGAAGGATCCACGATGAGGGGAATGTCATCAGCCTCCCACACGGCCTGGACCTCAGCCAGCGACTGACAGCAACGGCACGTCAGATTCTCGACAGTAGCCGTACCATCATAGACGGCTTCACAGAGCGCTACCTGACGCCGGATAGCCGACGGCCGCTCCACTTCCAGCAACAGCAGGCGGAACCCAGCCTCATACAAAGACTGGGCCACGCCCGTCGCCAGATCCCCGGCGCCGCGGATAATGACCAGTTTCTCTCTCATAAGACCACCTTTCCCCATCAAACATCAAACATCAAACATCTCTATTATAGTACAACTGCCTATACAAAAGACAGCTTTCATTTCTTTTTCCGGCTATACGGCGTCCCTTCTAAGGGCAATGTCGTCTGGAACTGGCCGTTCCATTTGTAGTAGGCGCCGGCTACGGCCGGGGCCGTCGGGATGGACGTGATTTCGCCGACGCCGATGGCGCCGTAAGCTACGTCGACGCCTTCTTTTTCGATGGGGATAGCTTCGACATCCGGGGCTTTATCGGCCCGGAACAAGCCCAAGGTCCCAAATTTCGCCATCGGTTTGCCGTGATTCAAGGGATATTGTTCCGTCAAGGCATAGCCGCAGCCCATGACGGTGCCGCCTTCAATCTGGCCTTCCAGGCTCTTGCGGTTGACGACGCGGCCGACGTCGTGAGCGGCGACCATCTTGCGAATGGTCCCGTCTTCGTTGAGGATGCAGACGTGGGTGGCGTAGCCGTAGGCGACATGCGATACGGGATGGGGGACGTCAGCACCCATCTTGTCGGTCTTGCCCAGGTATTCGCCGACGTATTCCCGGCCGTTGAGGACATCCAGATCGCTCCGGTTGAAGCGGACGGCTGCCGTCGCCGGCGATTCTTTTTCTACCGTTACGCCTTCCAGGTAATCACTGGCATGACTCGTTTCTTCGTAAGGCAGACCCTTGGCGGCAAAGAGGTCGCGCCGCAGCTGGACGGCGGCCCGCCGGGCAGCTTCCCCGGTCAGTGTCGTCTGCCGCGACCCTGATGTCGTACCGGCATCGGGAGCCGTCGCCGTATTGGGCATGTGCCATTTGATATCTTCAATGGGAAGGCCAGCTGCCTGGGATACCATCTGAACCAGGACCGTGCCAACGCCTTGGCCGATACAGGAAGCCGATGAATAGATGTGGACCATATCGTCCTTGATGACCAGGCGGCAGCGGCCATAGTCGGGTAGGCCGACGCCGACGCCGGAGTTCTTCAGGGCACAGGCGATGCCGACATAGGGACCGCTGTGATAATATACATCTTTGACGGCGTCCAGTGTTTCGGCTAACCCCGTCGATGGGTCGGCAATCTGCCCATTTGGCAAAACCTGGCCCGGCCGGATGGCATTGCGGTAGCGGATTTCCCAGGGGTCGATGCCGACGAGTTCCGCCAGTTTATTTAAGTTTAATTCCGTCGCAAAAATAGTCTGAGTGACGCCAAAGCCGCGGAAAGCCCCGGCTGGCGGATTGTTGGTATAAACAGCTTTGCCGTCGATATCGATGGTCTGGTAATTATACGGCCCAGCGGCATGAGTACAAGCCCGCTGGAGGACAGGCCCGCCCAAGGAAGCATAGGCCCCGTTGTCGGTCACGGCGACGAGCTTCATGGCCGTCAGTTTCCCCTTTTCGTCACACGCCGTCGTCAGGTCCATACTGAACTGATGGCGTTTCGGATGGATGAGGATGCTTTCCTGACGTGTCAACTTCACTTTACATATCCGTTTACATACATAGGCGACGAGAGCTGCCAAATGCTGGACCGTTACGTCTTCCCGGCCACCGAATCCGCCGCCGACGAAGCAGTTTTCGACGATGACTTTATCTTCCGGCAGGCCCAGCATAAGGGCCGTTTCCCGGCGCGTATCGTAAATGCCCTGATCCGACGAATAGATGAAGACGCCGTCATCAAAAGGCATGGCGACGGCACATTCCGGTTCCAGGAAGGCGTGTTCCGTCCACGGCGTCTCAAAGTGATGCGTCACTTTATATTTCGAGGCCGCAATGACAGCGTCGGCATCGCCGCGGACCAGGTGTTCATGGGCCAGGATATTCGTACCGGCCGACGGATGGACCAGCGGAGCCCCTTCTTTCAAAGCGTCGGCGGCACAGGTCAGGGCCGGCAGTTCTTCATATTCGATGTCGACGAGTTTCTTGGCCTGTTCCAGGATTTCCGGCGTTTCCGCAGCCACCAGGGCGATAGCATCGCCTAAGAAGTGCGTCGTCGAGCCGACGGGAATGAGCGTATCCCAATCGGTCTTCAAATGGCCGACCTTGACGGAACCCGGGATGTCATCGGCCGTCAGGACACAGACGACACCGGGCAGAGCCTTGGCCTTTTCCGCATGGATGGCCTTGACGACAGCCCGCGGATAGGCGCTGCGGACGGCACTGCCATAACACATACCGGGCAAATCGACGGCATCCAGGTCATCCGTATACTTGCCGATACCCAGGACCTTGACTTTGACATTGATGCGCTGGCAAGGATCGCCGACACCGCGGTAGCCGCCGCGGACCGGGATTGCCTGGCCTGTGCGCAGCAAGTCCGCAGCCATAGCGATGGCGTCGATAATTTTCTTATAACCCGTACAGCGACAAATATTGTTGCGGATAGCCGCGGCGATTTCCAGCCGCGACGGCGATGGGTTGGCGTCGATGAGGGCCTTGCCGCACATGACCATGCCGGGGATGCAGAAGCCGCACTGGACGGCGCCGGCTTCGCCAAAAGCATAGACGAAGACATCCTTTTCCCGCTGGGACAGGCCTTCGACAGTCAACACGTGTTTACCAGCCATGCGGCTGACCTTCTGGACACAGGTCTTGGTCGCCTTGCCGTCGATGACGACGGTACAAGTCCCGCAAACCCCTTCACTGCAACCATCCTTGACGGATTTCAGGCGCAGGTCGTTGCGCAGGACGTCGATGAGTTTCCGGTCCCCATCGGCCTCTATTTCACGGTTGTTTACCCATAGTTTACATAATTCACTCATAATGCCACCTTCCTAATGATCAAGATTATCTTTCATCGCGGACCGATGCAACAGGGTTCCATAGCCGCGTTTTCCACAGAATTGGTTGTCTTTTGCAATGATTTCACCGCGAAGCATAGTCAGCCGGATCATTGCCCGGACGGTCATGCCTTCATATGGCGAATAGCCGCAGGTCGTGTGCAGGTTCTCTTTGGCAAAGGTCCGTTCACCTTTCGGGTCGATGAGGACGAGGTCGGCATCGCTGCCGGGCAGCAGCGTCCCTTTGCGCGGGTACAGACCAAAAAGTTTCGCCACATTGGCACTGGTGACTTGGACGAACCGTTCCAGGGTCAGCCTCCCTTTCAGGACGCCTTCGCTGAACAACAAGGGCATCCGTTCTTCGACGCCGGATACACCGCCGGGACACTGGCGGAAATCACTGACATTCTCCTGTTTTTCAGCTATCGTAAAGGGACAGTGGTCCGTCGCCACCGTCTGTACGGTCCCCTCTGCCAGGGCCTGCCATAAGGCCCGGTTGTCTTCTTCTTTCCGCAGCGGCGGTGCCAGCATATATTTGATGCCTTCCAGGGGGCCGCCCTGGCGGAATTTATCTTCTGTCAACACTAAGTATTGCGGACACGTTTCACTGTAAATATGGCGCTGCCCCTGGCGCCGGGCCAGGCGTATCTGGTCCAGGCTCTCATGGGCCGACGTGTGGACGATATAGACCGGTGCATCGCCGCAAGCCCGGGCCGCTGCCAGGACATTGGCAACGGCTGAGGCTTCGGCTGCGTTAGGCCGCGTCCTGGCCTGTCCGATAGGCTGCAAATCCTGTGGCCCCAGGGAATCCCGCAGGGCGTTGGTAATGCCGTCGCTTTCGGCATGGACCGTAAGCAGTCCGCCATGCTTCTTGATGACCGGCAGGAGCTGCATCAATTCTCTTTCACCGACAGGATAGCCATACGTCGTATAGGCCTTGAAGCTGGGAAACCCTTCGTCGATGAGCTGGCCCAATTCTCGCAGGACCTGATCATCGACGTGCTGGATGACGCCATGGAAGCTATAGTCGACCGGACAGGGTGCCGCCAATTTTTTATACTGTTCAAAAGGATAGCGCAGGGAACAGCCGGCCGGCCCAAAGGCCATATGGTCCAGGATGGTCGTCGTGCCGCCGCAGGCCGCCGCAACGCCGCCGCTGTAAAAGTCATCACAGGCGCGATACTTCGGCGATTGCTGCAAGGCCATATGGGTATGAGCATCGATGCCGCCAGGGCAGACATAGAGGCCATCGGCGTCGATGACTGTTTCATGGCCATTGTGGACAGCCTTTCCCAGGGCCTGGATCTTTCCCTCCCTGACGGTGACGTCAGCCCGGAAATGTTCCCCTTCCAGGCAGACCGTCCCGTTTTTGATGACGTAATCCATGGTTTCCCCTTCTTTCTCTATTCAATCAGCAAATAGCCGTAATCGCGGCAGACCGTTTCCATAAAGGTCCGGATATCTTCTGGGATGGCTTCATCAGCCGTCCCTAAGGTCGTCGACCGGATTTCCCCATCCAGGCGGACCTTGCAGAAGCCGCTGACCTTGTCGACGACGACAAAGCCCTGATTATCACTGTGTTCCAGGTCCTCTTCGTTGGCAAAGAGGGTGAATTTATCTTTATACGGCGCACCGCCCCAAGGACAGAAAGTCCGGCAGTTGCCACATTCATTGCACATATAGTCGACATGGAGGATCTGGGCCTGCATATGGCCAGGTACGGCAATAGCCACATTGGCCCGGTTCGGGCAGACTTCCACACAGGCTTCACAGACGCTGTCGCAATGGAGGCAGCGGCCGTCACAACCCGTTTCCGGCGCCGCTTCCAGGAGGCCCCGGCGAGAGTAAACGTCGTTTACATCGGCTGGAATCAGGGTATCGACACTGGTCAGCTGTCCCAAAATGGCTTCTGCCGCCTTTTGGCCGTCGGCGATACATTCGACGACAGACGTAGTCTTGCCGTAATGGCCGTCGCCGATAATCGTCAGCCCGTCGATGGCACTGGCCGGAGTATCACCGATTTTCCCTTTGACGCCGCAGGCTGCCAGGATGACGTCATACCCCTGAAGTTCATCGAGAGAGGCAATCGCCTTGCCGACGACGAGGTGGACGCCCATCTTTTCAATAAGGGCCACATCGCGGTCGATGGCTTCCGGCGAAATCTGGCCTTTCTTTTCACATAAGAAGGTCCGCACCAGGCCGCCCGGTTCATCGTTCTTATCGAAGACGGTCACATCGAAACCGCCGCGGGCCAGGAAATATGCAGCCGACAGGCCGGCAGGACCGGCACCGATGACGGCGGCTTTCTTCCCATTAGACGGCGCAACCTGCAAGGCCGTCATGACATCGGCATAGCCTTTTTCAGCGGCAGTCAGTTTATTGCGCCGGATTTCGACAGGGTCATCGCAGAAATTGCGCGTGCAGCTGTTCATGCAGGTATGGTAGCAGACGGTCCCCGTCGTAAAGGGCAGGGGGTTCTTTTCCAGGATGATCTGCAGCGCCTGGTCATATTTCCCGGCTGCGACGAGGTCCATATAAGCCGGGATATCCTGATGGATAGGGCAGGTCTGGCTGCACGGAGCCATGAAGCAGTCCATCATGGGCAGAGCCTGGTCGTTCTTGCGCTGCTGGGCCTTGGGATCCAGGCGGGCATAGTGGGCATCGCCTTTCGCCTTGGTCAATAAGGCATCCAGGGCATCGACGTTTACACGAGTAAACGACTGACCCATCTTTCCTTCAAAACACTGGGCTAGCTGGGCAAAGCGTTCATAGCCGCCCGGTTTGAGCAGCGTCGTCGCCACCGTGACCGGCCAGATACCCGTCTGGACGATATCACCGATATTGTGGGCATCGGCACCGCCGCTATAGGAAATCGGCAGGGTCCCGCCAAAGGCTTCGCTCAGTTTCTTGGCCACGTTCATGGCCAGGAAGAACAGGGGCTTGCCGGACATATACATTTCCGTCCCCGGCAATTCATGGCGCGTAATGTCGACGGGGAAGGTATTGGTCAATTTTACGCCAAATACCAGGCCTTCCGCCCGGCCGGCTTCCTGTAGGCGCTTGAGCATGGGCACGGCGTCTTCATACTGCAAGTCGGCCTTGAAATGGCTGTCGTCAAAGACCATATGGCCGTAGCCAAGGTCATCCATGCAGTGGCGGACGAAGTCATACCCCAGTAAGGTCGGATTGCATTTGACGAAAGTATTGAGGTGTTTTTCTTTCAGTAAATAGCGGGCAATCCGTTCGATTTCATCGGGCGGACAGCCATGCATGGTCGAGACGGTGACAGAATTGCAGATAGCTGCCGGAATGGCTTCGACGTCTTCGCGGCGGAGCTTCTGGAAGCGGTCCAGATGGGCCAGGAGCCAGGCCTTGCAGTTGGCAAAGGCAGCCGTATGGGACGCATCTTTCAGGTTTTCGATGAACGAATCGATCTTCGCCGTCTGGATGCCGGCCAGGTCGTAGCCGACGGACATATTGAACTGCATCCCGTCCGGACTCCCTAAGCCGTATTCGACGGCCATGACGTGGACCAGGAACCAGGCCTTGATATATTCTTCCAGGGCCTTCGGTACGGTCAGCTCCGTCGACCATTCGACGTTATAACATTCATCGTCGGCTTTGATGCACGGCTTGGGAACGGGCAGGTCTTCACCGTCGATTTTCTGGACCGTCTTCAGTTCGAAGAAACGGGCACCGGCCACATAGCCGGCAGCGATATTCTGGGCCAGCTGGGTGTGCGGGCCGGCAGCCGGGCCAAAGGGCATTTCCAAAGGACGGTCAAAGATATGATAAGTCCGTTCCGGGTCGGCTTGTACGTGATGGTGGACGCCGAAAATCGTCCCTGTCGGCGCTTCTGTCAGAACCCAGTTCATTAATTTTCCAAAGGGAATAGATGTCATGCGATCACTCATGATAGATTCCTCCTTATAAATAGCCATTAATGCGTCCGGCCAGGGTAGCAGCGCCTTCGCGGATCTTAGCCATCAGGGCTTCTTCGTCGACACCGGTGAGCTGGCGGTTTTCCATGAGGACTTTACCGTTGGCAATGGTCGTGACGACGTCGTGGCCGTTCATGCCAAACAAGATGTGGCCGTTGATATTTTCTTCATTCATCGGCGTCGGCGCGATGTAATCCATGACGATGACGTCGGCTGCCGCCCCTTCAGCCAGTACGCCTAAGGGCGCTTTGAAATAGCGGTTGGCAATGACCGCATTGTTATAGAACAACATCTGCGGGACTTCCGTCCAGGCGGCCGTAGCGTCGCAGAGATGATGTTTGTGGAGAATATTGGCGACTTTATAGGACTCAATCATGTCGTGCGTATAGCCATCGGTCCCCAGGCCGGTCAGGATGCCGCGGTGTACCATGTCCATCGTCGGCGGGCAGCCGCAGGCATTGCCCATATTCGATTCCGGATTGTGGACGACCATCGTGTCCGTTTCCTTGATGAGGTCCATTTCATGCGGATTGACGTGGATGCAGTGGCCGAGCAGCGTCTTCGGGCCCAGGATATTCCAATCATAGAGGCGGTCGATGATGCGCTTGCCGTACTTTTTCAGGCAATCCTGCAAATCTTCGATGCCTTCGGCGACGTGGATATGATATCCCACACCATCCGGTTTATGTTCCGCTGCCAGGGCCATCGTTTCGTCGCTGATCGTGAACTGGGCATGCATACCCATCATGCCGGCGAGCATGTCCGTCGTATCGGCTTGGGCGTGGCGGATCCAGGCTTCATTTTCCAGGACGGCCTGCCGGGCTTTATCCTGGCCGTCGCGGTCAGAAACTTCATAACAGAGGCAAGAGCGGACGCCCAGTTCCTGTGCGGCCTGGCCGATGGCAAAGAGGCTGTCCTTGATTTCACCAAAGCTGGCATGGTGGTCGAAGACCGTCGTCACGCCGTTCTTGATACATTCGACATACGTTTCCATGGCGCTCAGGTAGGTCAGGTCATTGGTCAAGTGGCGGTCGATGTTCCACCACAACCCGTCGAGGATGTCCAGGAAGCCCTTAGGCGCATAGCCGTTGATATTCAGGCCCCGGGCCATGGCACTGTAAATGTGTTCATGGGTATTGATGAAAGCCGGCATGATGACGCCGCCTTTGGCATCGATGAAGTCCGCATCGGGGAAAGCCCTGCGTATTTCGGCGTTCTGGCCGACGCGGCAGATCTTCATCCCGTCCATGGCTACGGCGCCATCGGGAATATATTGATTCTTGGCATCACGCGTGATAACGTGTCCATTTCCGACGATTAACATATGAATTACCTCCTTCTAACATATGTATAAACCATAATCCGTTATAAGTTCTTGCGTTTTGTTCATGATATTTTTGTCATTCCCGTATCTATCTTAATAGTACCTTCTTCCGACCGACCTGTCAATTTTTTTTTAGCCTAAAAATTTTTTATTATCTTTTTGTTATAACTCGACGGGAAAGATGTTTTTTCGACATACCTTTTTTGGCTTGAAACCGTTGATTTATCGCGAAAATATGATATATTAACAGTACCTAAAAATTTTTTAGCAGGCGAGCTAATAAACTGTTTTGACGGTACGCAAGTTAAGAGAATCGTTGTTTTATAAGAGAGGGGTGCCCCTATGTTAGATGATGTTGTACTGAACTTCTTACGCCATTTGGCCAAAGGCCTGGCTGACCAATTCGGCCCGAACTGTGAAGTCGTCATCCATGACCTGAGCGATAATTACAAAGAAAATTCCATTGTAGCCATTGAAAACGGTCACGTCACCAACCGCAAAGTCGGCGATGGCCCGTCCATGGCCGTCCTCGATGCCCTGCGCAGCGAGCCCGACAAACTCCAGGACCATACGAGTTACCTGACCAAGACTAAAGACGGCCGCATCCTCAAATCGACGACCATCTATATCCGCAATGAAAATCAAAAAGTCATCGGCATCTTCTCCGTCAACTACGACATTACGGAATTGATGATGGTTGAAAATGCCATCAAGCCGCTCATCTCCGTCGCTTCCAAAGAAGAACAGGTCAGCCCGATTCCTCAGAACGTCACGGACCTCCTGAACGAACTCATCGAAGAATCGACGCGACAAGTTGGTAAGCCCGTCCCTCTCATGACCCGGGAAGACAAGATCAAAGCCATCAAGTTCCTCAACGACCGCGGGGCTTTGCTGATCACCAAGGCCGGCGACAAAATATCCAAACACTTCGGCATCTCCAAATACACCCTGTACAGCTACATCGACAGCAGTGAAGAGTGAGATTAGTGGCTAGTGGCTAGTGGCTCGTGGCTCGTGGCTAGCATCGTAGGGGCCGCCCAAAGGGCGGCCCTTTTCCTATGCACAAATGTAACAGCTTCCTTTCATGCCTTGCAAAAAAAGTGTAGGTGCCTAACAATTTTTTAGCTTTCTCCTATTGCAAATCTGCAAGGTCATGTTATACTCTAGGTATACAAAAACTTTTAGATTTACTAAAATATTTTTTTCAGTTTATCTCAGGAGGTACGGATGATGAAGAAAGATATGAAATGGGCTATGAACCATCTGCCCAAATCAGACGATAAAAATTTACCGATTATGTCCCTCAATGAAATCTCTAAAGCCCGGACATTCCACCAGAGCTTCCCGCAATACAGTGAAACGCCCTTGACTCAGCTCACACAGATGGCCCGGTATTTAGGCTTAGGTTCGATTTTCGTCAAAGACGAATCGTACCGCTTCGGCCTCAACGCCTTCAAAGTCCTGGGCGGTTCCTATTCCATGGCCAAATACATCGCCAAGGAAACGCACCGCGACGTATCGGACCTGCCTTATGAAGTCCTGACTTCGGATAAACTCCGCCAGGAATTTGGCCAGGCCACCTTCTTCACGGCCACCGATGGCAACCACGGCCGCGGCGTTGCCTGGGCGGCTCAGAAGCTGGGCCAGAAAGCCGTCGTCCACATGCCGAAAGGCACGACTCAGACGCGGCTGGAAAACATCAAGAAGCTCGGCGCCGACGTCGACATCCTCGACCTCAATTATGACGACTGCGTCCGCCAGGCGGCTAAAGAAGCCGCTGCCACACCGCACGGCGTCATGGTCCAGGATACGGCCTGGGACGGCTACGAAGAAATCCCTTCGTGGATCATGCAGGGCTACGGTACGATGGCCATGGAAGCTGGCGAACAGCTGAAAGCGCAGGGCGTCGAACGGCCGACGCACATCTTCGTCCAAGCCGGTGTCGGTTCCCTGGCCGGTGCCGTCGTCGGCTACTTCGCCAATCTCTACAAAGACAACCCGCCGAAATTCATCGTCGTCGAAGCATCGGCCGCAGCCTGCCTGTACAAAGGCGCCGCAGCGGGTGACGGCAAGCCCCGCATCGTCGGTGGCGACCTGGATACCATCATGGCCGGCCTGGCCTGTGGCGAACCGAATACGATTTCCTGGGACATCCTCAAGAATCACGTCACGACCTTCGTAGCTGCCGATGACCCCATCACGGTCCGCGGCATGCGGATGCTGGCAGCGCCCCTCAAAGGCGATGCGCCCATCGTATCCGGTGAATCCGGTGCCGTTCCCTTCGGCACGCTGGCTACGATCATGTTATCCGACGAATGTAAAGATATACGCGCTGAGCTCGGTCTCGATGACCGCTCCCAGGTCCTGGTCTTCTCGACCGAAGGCGATACGGATCCGGAACGGTATAAGAATATCGTCTGGCGCGGATTAAATAAATAAAAACATTATATTAAGATATAGGAGTGATTTTCATGACAGTACCGTACGAAAAAATCAAAGAGGCTGCTAAAGGCTATGAACAGGATATGACCCGCTTCCTCCGGGACATCGTCAAATTCCCCGGCGAAAGCTGCGGCGAAAAGGAACACATCGACCGCATCGCCGAAGAAATGCGCAAACTCGATTTCGATAAAGTAGAAATCGACCCCATGGGCAACGTCCTGGGCTACATGGGCACCGGCAAGACCCTCATCGGCTTCGACGCCCATATCGATACCGTCGGCATCGGCAACAAAGCCAACTGGAACTTCGATCCCTATGAAGGCTTTGAATCGGAAACGGAAATCGGCGGCCGCGGCACGTCGGACCAGCTCGGCGGCATCGTATCCGCCGTCTACGGTGCCCGCATCATGAAAGACCTGGGCCTCTTGTCCGATAAGTACACCGTCCTGGTTACGGGTACGGTCCAGGAAGAAGACTGCGACGGCCTTTGCTGGCAGTATATCATCAACGAAGACAAGGTCCGCCCGGAATTTGTCGTTTCTACGGAACCGACAGACGGCGGCATCTATCGCGGCCAGCGCGGCCGTATGGAAATCCGCATCGACGTCCAGGGCGTTTCCTGCCACGGCAGTGCACCCGAACGCGGTGACAACGCCATTTACAAGATGGCCGACATCCTCCAGGACGTCCGGGCCCTCAATGAAAATGACGCCGCCGACACAACGGAAATCAAAGGCCTGGTCAAGATGCTCGACAAAAAATACAACTCCGAATGGGAAGAAGCCAACTTCCTCGGCCGCGGTACCGTCACATGCTCCCAGATTTTCTACACCTCGCCGAGCCGCTGCGCCGTCGCCGACTCCTGTGCCGTATCCCTAGACCGCCGCATGACCGCTGGCGAAACGTGGCAGAGCTGCCTCGATGAAATCCGCGCCCTGCCGAGTGTCCAGAAATACGGCGATGATGTCAAAGTCAGCATGTACGAATATGCCCGCCCGAGCTACACTGGCCTGACCTACCCCATCGAATGTTACTTCCCGACCTGGGTCATCCCGAAAGACCACAAAGTCACGAAGGCCCTGGAAGAAGCTTATACGTCCCTCTTCGGCGACAGCCGTATCGGTGCCGCTGAAACGGAAGGCATGCGCAAAGCCCGTTCCTTGACGGATAAATGGACCTTCTCGACCAATGGCGTTTCCATCATGGGCCGCAACGGCATCCCCGTCATCGGCTTCGGCCCTGGCGCAGAAGCCCAGGCTCATGCACCGAACGAAAAGACATGGAAACAGGACCTCGTCACCTGTGCCGCCGTCTACGCCGCTCTGCCTTCTGTATACACCGATAAATAATCACATCCCATAACGATTAAAAGGAGACTGCCCTATGAAAACCTTACAGGACTACATCGATAAATTAAACGCCCTCAACTTCAAAGATATGTATGAAAACGACTTTTTCCTCACCTGGGACAAGACCGATGACGAACTGGAAGCCATCTGGGTCCTGGCCGATGCCCTCCGTTTCATGCGGGAACACAATATTTCCACCAAAATCTTTGAAAGCGGCTTAGGCATTTCCATCTTCCGCGACAATTCGACGCGTACGCGCTTCTCCTTCGCCTCGGCCTGCAATCTCCTCGGCCTGCAGGTCCAGGACCTGGACGAAAAGAAGAGCCAGATTGCTCACGGCGAAACGGTCCGCGAAACGGCCAACATGATTTCCTTCATGGCCGACGTCATCGGCATCCGCGACGATATGTACATCGGCAAGGGCCATACGTACCAGAAAGAAGTCGTCGACTCCGTCACCCAGGGTTATAAAGACGGCATCCTCGAACAGAAGCCGACTCTGGTCAACCTCCAGTGCGACATCGACCATCCGACCCAGTGTATGGCCGACGCGGCCCATATCATCCATGAAATGGGCGGCCTGGAAAACTTGAAAGGCAAGAAAATCGCCATGACCTGGGCTTACTCCCCGTCCTATGGCAAACCCCTCTCGGTCCCGCAGGGCGTCATCGGCCTCATGACCCGTCTGGGCATGGACGTCGTCCTGGCTCATCCCGAAGGCTATGAAGTCATGCCGGACGTCGTCGACGTCGCCAAAAAGAACGCCGAAAAATCGGGCGGCTCCTTCCGCATCACCCACGACATGGCCGACGCCTTCAAAGACGCCGACGTCGTCTATCCCAAGAGCTGGGCTCCCTTTGCGGCTATGGAAAAACGGACGAATCTCTACGCCGCTGGCGACCAGGCCGGCATCGCTGCCCTGGAACAGGAACTGCTGGCTCAGAACGCTCAGCACAAAGACTGGTGCTGCACGGAAGAATTGATGAAGACCACAAAAGACGGCAAAGCCATGTACCTCCATTGCCTGCCGGCCGACATCAACGGCGTCAGCTGTGAAGACGGCGAAGTCGAAGCCTCCGTCTTCGACCGCTATCGCGATTCCCTCTACAAGGAAGCCAGCTACAAGCCCTATGTCATCGCTGCCATGATCATGCTGGCCAAATGCCAGGATCCGGCTCAGACCTTGAAAGCATTAGAAGAACGCGGCATCCTGCGCAAAATGAAATAACCTGACCGTCAAAGGTGCCGGTCCTCCGGACCGGTGCCTTTTTCATTCCCCTATCATGCGTTTTACTCATTATTTATAAAACTTTTGTACACATAAAAGGAGAATTATCATGACCGAGAAAAAGAAACGTATCGTCATCGCCCTCGGCGGCAACGCCCTGGGAAATACACTGCACGAACAGATGCTGGCCGTCAAGACGACAGCCAAGGCCATCGTCGATCTCATCCAGGAAGGCTGTGAAGTCATCGTCGCCCACGGCAACGGCCCGCAGGTCGGCATGATCAACCACGCCATGGCCGCCCTGAGCCGGGAAGATCCGAACCAGCCCAACACGCCGTTGTCGGTCTGCGTCGCCATGAGCCAGGCTTACATCGGCTATGACTTGCAGAATGCCCTGCGCGAAGAAATGTACAACCGCGACATCTTCGACATTCCCGTCGCTACCATGGTCACCCAGGTCCGCGTCGACCCGGAAGACCCGGCTTTCAAGAATCCTTCGAAACCGATTGGCCATTTCATGACTAAAGAACAGGCGGAATACGCCGCCAAAGAATACGGCTACATCGTCAAGGAAGACGCCGGCCGGGGCTGGCGCCGCGTCGTCGCTTCGCCGCTGCCCCAGGAAATCATCGAAATCGGCGCCATCGACACCCTCGTCGAATCGGGACAGCTGGTCATCGCCTGTGGCGGCGGCGGTATTCCCGTCATGCGTCACGGCAACCACCTCAAGGGGGCCAGCGCCGTCATCGACAAGGATTTCGCCAGCGAACGCCTGGCCGAAGACCTCCACGCCGATTACCTCATCATCCTGACAGCTGTCGAAAAAGTGGCCATCCACTTTGGTCAGCCGGACGAACAGTGGCTGTCGGAAATGACCACTGACGAAGCCCGGCAATATATGGCACAAAATGAATTTGCCCCCGGCTCGATGCTGCCCAAAGTCCAGGCCGCCGTCAAATTCGCTGAATCCCGTCCCGGCCGGACAGCCCTGATAACACTGCTCCAGAAAGCCAAAGATGGTATCCTCGGAAAGACGGGGACTCGTATTTACCGAGCTTAAAGGAGGCGCATCATTGTGGAAAAAATGCCTATTTCAAACAGTCGGAGCGCCTCGCTCTTTTCCATGGATGGCATCCCTCATTTCTTTGAAGCTCTGCCCCTGGCCCTGCAGCACGTCGTCGCCATGATTGTCGGCTGTGTCACGCCAGCCATCATCGTCGCCGGTGCCGCCGGCCTGTCTCAGCCTGACCGGGTTCTGATTATCCAGGCCTCGCTCATCGCCGCTGCCATCGGCACGCTGCTGCAACTTTACCCCATCGGGCGCCGGACAGGGATCCATTTCGGTGCCGGTCTGCCGGTCATCTTTGGCGTCAGCTTTGCCTACGTACCGACCATGCAGACCCTGGCCAGCGAGTACGGCATCGCTGCGATTCTAGGAGCTGAAGTCTTTGGCGGTCTCTGTGCTATCCTCGTCGGCCTGAGCATCCATCGTATCCGTAAATTCTTTCCGCCCTTGGTCGCAGGGACAGTCGTCTTTACCATTGGCTTATCCCTGTACCCCATCGCCATCAACTACATGGCCGGCGGCGTGGGCAGCCCGACTTACGGCAGCTGGAAAAACTGGGTCGTCGCCTTGTTTACACTCGTTGTTGTGACATTTTTCACACACTTTGGTAAAGGCCTGCTGCGCCTGGCTTCTATCCTCGTCGGCATCCTGGCCGGCTATATCCTGGCCCTGGCCATGGGCATGGTCCAATTCGACAACGTCATGACAGCCGGGTATTTCGAAATGCCCCAAGTCTTACACTTTGGCTTAGAATTTGACCCGCCTGCCTGCATCGCCATTTCCCTGCTCTTCGTCATCAACTCCATCCAGGCTATCGGTGACTTCTCGGCCACCACTTCCGGAGCCATGAACCGTCAGCCCACATCAGATGAACTGCACGGTGCCATCTTGGGACTGGGGGCGACTAGTATCCTCGGTTCCGTCCTCGGTTTCCTGCCGACAGCCTCTTTCAGCCAGAATGTCGGCATCGTCACGACGACAAAGGTCATCAACCGGGCTACGCTGGCCCTGGCGGCCATCATCATCCTCATCGCCGGTATCGTCCCCAAATTCTCCGGCCTCTTGACGACCATCCCCTATGCCGTCCTCGGCGGGGCTACGGTCTCCGTCTTCGCATCCATCGCCATGACCGGTATACGCCTGGCCCTGTCCGATGGGGCAACGCCGCGCAACATGTCCATCATCGGCCTGGCCGTCGCCATGGGTATGGGATTGTCAGCCGCGCCGCAATCGCTTTATCTCTTCCCGGACTGGGTGACGACCATCTTCGGCAAAGCGCCCGTCGTCGTGGCCTCGATGATTGCTATCAGCTTGAACCAGATTTTACCGAAACGCCACGGCAATCCCACAACCTGAACCCTCTCCACTTTCCATATTGACAAAACACCTCCGCCCAGCTATTCTGGAAACGGAGGTGTTTTCATGAAGAAAAATCAGCTGATTGCCACAATGCTCCTAGGATTGTGTCTGCTCCCTGGCCTGACACTGGCCCAAGGACAGACTTTGCCAGAAACTACAACGGCAACGGTATGGCAGGACCTATAACTACAGCCGCCAAGAAAAAAAAGACCTCACCATCAGTTCCGATGACAAGGTCCCCCATTCCTTTTATGGCTTGCAGATTGGCGACAAAAAAAGTGATACGTTAAAGAAGCTGCGTCCAGCCTTCAAACTCATGTATGAACTCAAAGCCATCGGCAACGAATATCTCTTGACCGACGTCGTATACCCGGACTATTACCTGACCCTCATGTTCGACGAAAATGACCGGCTATTCATGATGATATACCAGGAAAACAAAAAATACGAATTGCAGTAAAAGAACATTTAGAAAAAAAGCCATTAGCGGGCGGTCCACCGGACCGCACCCGTAGGGGACGCCCAAAGGGCGTCCCGCTGTGAATCGTGGGTATGACCATTCTGGTATATGGGGCTTTTTTTCACACATCACCTGTCATGAATAGCGTGTACACCATCATTTCAGGCGGGCCGCCCTTCGGGACGGCCCCTACGCACCAGGCCGATGGCCGTATTTTTTTTGTGGGCTGCATTCATTTCCATCGCCTGTATGCGATATCGTAGGGGACGTCCTGATCAAGGCGTCCCGCTACGCGCTGAGGGCTTCCCGAAGCGTCGTTGTCAGTTTGAGGCTGTCGCGGCGGTACGCCGCATCTGAATCCGAGCCCGTCATGTATGTCGTGTACATCACATTTCAGGCGGGCCGCCCTTCGGGACGGCCCCTACACACCAGGCCGATGGCCGTATTTTTTTGTGGGCTGCATTCATTTCCATCGCCTGTA